>Ga0335394_10000063_pt1 | contig 99007 bp, 101 predicted proteins | sample MAT03_FD_205741 | JGI IMG/M metagenome (GOLD analysis project Ga0335394, IMG submission 205741) | Freshwater microbial communities from Lake Fryxell liftoff mats and glacier meltwater in Antarctica - MAT-03 (spades assembly) (version 2) ... | reverse complement strand
TGCATAAACACTGCCATGACACAAAGACGGCTTCGGATGGTTCCTTAAATAAGAATTATTACGATAACCCGTTCTGAGTCGTACCTATGACAAAGGTGGAATTATCAAGGAGCGGAATGAAGCGAAAGTTTCATGTTCCGTTCTGAAGGAGAGGTAGGGGTAGAGATGCCTCTATCGACTCTAACTAATTGAAGGCTCTATTTACGAAAGGTCATATGGGAGAATTCAAACGGATTGGAATTTTGACCAGCGGTGGCGACTGTGCTGGCTTAAATGCGGTAATTCGGGCTGTTGTATGCCGCGCTGTGGGTACCTATAACTGGGAAGTTCTAGGAATTCGTCAAGCTACGCAAGGATTAATGAGCAGTCCTCCTGAATTTATGCTGCTTGACCTGGATAAAATGGATCGATTGCTAACGGCAGGCGGTACGGTATTGGGGACGACGAACAAGGGAGACCCTTTTGCTTTCCCGATGCCGGATGGAACTGTACTCGATCGCTCTGAAGATATTATCGCTGGCTACCGCGAGCTTGGTTTGGACGCGATAATTGGCATTGGCGGTGATGGCAGTCTGGCTATTTTAAGACGACTGGCGCTGCAAGGCAACCTCAACCTTGTGGCGATTCCCAAAACTATTGATAATGACTTAGGCAGCACGGAGCATTCGATCGGTTTTGATACGGCGGTCAATATTGCCACGGAAGCGCTGGATCGATTGCATTTTACCGCTGCTAGTCACAGTCGGGTGATGATCCTGGAAGTGATGGGTCGCGATGCGGGACACATCGCCATTAGCGCTGGGATTGCTGGTGGTGCGGATGTGATCCTGATTCCGGAAATCCCTTATACAATTGCCAATGTCTGCAAAAAAATCTACGATCGCCAAAATCAGGGTAAGAATTACTCTTTGATAGTTGTCTCAGAAGCAGTTCGCACTGAAGAAGGCGAACCTGTGATGAGTACCAATCGCTTGGGGCAATGTCGATTGGGTGGTATCGGTCAATATTTGTCTGACAAAATCTGTGACTGTAGCGGTGCGGAAACGCGAGTCACAGTTTTGGGACACACCCAACGAGGGGGAACGCCGTCGCCGCTGGATCGATTGACTGCTTCTGCTTTTGGGGTGGCGGCAGTGGATTTGATTGCCGATGGTAAGTACGATCAGATGGTAAGTTGGCAAAATCGTCAAGTAGTAAGCGTGCCGATCGCTGATGCGATCGCACAATACCGAGCTGTAGATCTCAACGGTACTCTGGTCAAAACTGCGCGAGGATTGGGTATCTGTCTGGGAGATTAAGGTCTTTGGAAATCTACTACACCATATTTGTAATCAGATATGGTGTAGTACAGCCTTTTTTATCTGAGTGAAGTACAGAGATCCCCGACTTCTCCAAGAAGTCGGGGATCTCTGTACTAAGCTGTACTTCATGCAACTGAAAACCGCTATAGATTCCCAAAGAAAGCCGATGGACATTGTGAATAATGAAACGCTATATAATTACCTTCAGGTTGAGTGGGGAGGATGTCAAATTATTTTCAGGATTTAACCGTTGCTTCTATTGGCTTGGCAACAATCAAATTCGCCAAACTATTGCTAGTATTTGTCCAAAAAGACAATCCATTAAACTGGGTGAATAAATCCGGCGGCAAAATCGTTTGGCGGTGTTGTAACTCGACCTTGGGACGGACTGTGTGCAGTCCTTTCAGGTTGAGTCGGTTGTCAAATTCCGGTTCGTTATATTCGACATTTTCAAAATCATGATTAAACGGTTCTTCCTCTAAAAATTGATAAATTAAAGGCAAAACTTTATCCGGTATTTGTGCTAATAAATCGTAATCAACTAACAATAACCGCGAACTATATTCGCCATAAAAAGCTTCCTTGAGCGCGTTATAAGAAAATCCTACTAACCGTCCCCGCTGACTTAATGTTTCAGTGCGGGTATAAACGGTGGCGCGTTCGGTGGGATTATTAAATAAGCGCGAAACATCAAAGGAATTTTTTCTGACTAGCCGTTCGATGCTGTCCATAATCCAAGCTACATTCCGCACGCAGCATATTACCTTTGAGGCAGGAAATAACTCTTGAATTAAAGGCAACTTGCTACACCACAAACGATTAGTATCAAAGATGACTTCTTTATCCGCTTGCGACTGGTAGAATGTTGAAAAAATAGCTAGGATTAATGCCCGTTTTTGCTCAGGTGTGATAAATACGGAAAATTCATTGTCTTCGCTCATCGCTTCCAGCATTCGGTTGACCAAACTGCCGACGGGATTAGTCATACTGGCGTGAAATCGGGGGTTTTGGCGCAGTAAAGCTCCTAGTAAGGTAGACCCGGAACGAGGCAGTCCTGAAATAAAATGGATTTTTGGAGGCATCTGGTGATTCCTATTGTTTTAAGCGCCATGCTAAAGCCTATACCAAGCATGGTAACAAGAGCCAATACAGTTAGTACTCGACGTATCGGAGAAGTTAGTTTTTGAAGTAGATTCATGGTAAGGTCTTTTACTTGCCAAAACAGATTTTAGCACTCTGCGCCGTATATATTGATACAGAAAGGTAAACTTTTCCCTTAAGTTCCGGCTAAGTTACGCAAACGCTCATCCAGATGGGTGCGATCGGCTAATGCGTGAAGTAATGGCCCGTGAGAGCCAAATTCCACAATGCTGACAGAAGCAACGGGACATCCGATGCGATAGCGGAAGCGTCCGACATCAATTCCCAGCAGGCTACAGAGGATAATGCGGATGGTGGCTTTGTGGGAGACAATTAAAACGTTGCCGGTGTTGTACTGCTGTTTGATTTCTTCAATTACTTCTAAAGAACGGTGCGCGATCGCTACAGCGGGTTCTCCTTCAGTCGGTGGATACCAAGCGGGATCGGCTGTCCAGCGAATGTAGTCATCGTGGTATTGCCGATCGACCGTTTCTGGCGATAAACCTTCCCACTTGCCATAGTTGATTTCTTTCAAACCATCTCGCAATTGCATCTCCATTGCGATCGCGTCGCACAGTGGTTGCGCCGTCGCCTTGGTTCGTCCCATCGGACTACAGTAAATGGCAGACCAGGGTAGGGAACGATAGGTAACGGCAAAAGCTTTTGCCATGTCAAGACCCTCTGGAGTTAATTCTGGGTCTATGGAACCGCAGAAGAAATTTTCCCGACTGCAACCTGTTTGTCCGTGGCGAAGGATATAAAGCTTTAGCCCCACAGTAGTTTTCTCTCCCTTGTATCCACTAAAATTTTAGTTTGCGATCGCGTAGGGGAACTTGCGCCTATCCCATTACGTCTTTCTAGGACAATACCTCAATCTTATTGACCTTTAAGGCAAAAACTCAAAATATGAAAATTCAACGTACAATCAAAACCCTTTTTCTGGGCGCTGGACTGGCAATCTTGTCAGTAGGAATGTTACCGAAATCGGCATTGTCTGAGATGTATAGGGTCATGGATAGTATGCCGATCGTTATAAATTCTCCCAGAAGTGGAGCGCCTACCATGATGCGGACAGAAAAAAGTCCAGATGGACGATATGAATTTGTCTCCGAACTAAATGAACCGACAATGTATATGTACAATGCGCCGATGATGGCATACCGACCAGCAAAAATTAAGGATACAAAAAACGGAAATGAAATGATGGTTTATTTACCGATCGTTGTAATTAACCGATAAAGCGCATACGTTATTGTAGGTTGGATTGAATGATAACGAAACCCAGCCTACACCTTAATTATTTTCTGAAGCTGTTTTCAACTGTACAAGTAAAGTTTCTGTTGTCCAAGTAGGACAGCCACACCGTGACATCTCCTACACCAACTTGGGTACAAGTATGGTGTAGGCTTCGCAACCAATCCGGCTATCGCGTAGGAGGCGTTGCGCTTTAAGAACAGAATGCCCAACTGCTCTATTTTTGATATTGATAGCTGCATTGTAGTCGCGGTCTAGACTGCACCAACAATTGGGGCAGTCGTGCCAACGAATATGCAGCTTTTTGGTACGCCTCTCGCCGCAATTGGAGCAATCTTGTGAGGTGTTATGGGCGCTGACTGGAATTACCAACAAACCAGCATTTTCGGCTTTGTTTGTCAGGATCAACAGGAAGTTTGACCACCCAGCGTCCAGCACAGATTTAGCCAACCTTGTACGAGCAAGTCCTTTTACGTTTAAATCTTCATGAGCAATTACGTCATATTTTGACAACAGCCAGTTAGCTGTCTTGAAGTGAAAATCTTTTCGCTTATCTGCAACCTTTTTGTGCTGACAACCTAGCTGTTTAACCGCCTTGTGTCTGCGGTTACTACCTTTTTTTCGACGTGATACTCGCTTTTGAATTACCCTTAAGCGTTTTTGAGCTTTACGGTAGTGTTGAGGTATAGCAACAGTTTCACCATCAGAAGTTGTCAAGAATTCCTTTAAACCAACGTCAATACCAGCTATTGAATCTGGATTGAAATCTGGCTTAATTTCAGGAACTGTTGCATCTTCTAGAGAAAGCGTCAGGTAGAAACCATCAGCTTTCTTAGTAACAGAAGCCGTCTTGACCTTGAATCCGCCAGGAATAGGGCGATGTAGAACAACCTTGACTTTACCGAACATTGGTAAATTAATCAGGTTGCCTTGCAAGCATCCTTCTTTCATCTGAGGATAAGTAAATGTGCGGTAACGACTACGATGTTTAAATCTTGGTCTACCGCTGCGCTTGCCGTTACCGTCGCCTTTAAGGAATCTGTCAAATGTCACCTTGACCCGCTTAACTACATCTTGCAATACTTGAGAGTAAATCTCAGAGTACCAAGGATGAGTCTTTTTGAGTTGAGGTAGAGTTTTCTTTTGACTGAAATAATCGGGGTTATCTCGCAGTTCTGGCAGGTGACAAATTAGAGGACAAGTGTTGATAGGAGAGCGGTTTTGCTCGTACCAATTAAACCTATCGGCCAACAAATAATTGTATTGAGCGCACAACATTGACAGCCATCTATCAATCAGGGCGGCTTGTTGCTTTGTTGGACGTAGTTTGTACTGGTAGGCTGTTCTCACGCTGACTATCCGTTTAGTATTATTTTTAGTATACACCATCGAAGAACAGGATTCTCCAAACTAGCGCCAATTAATTGGTTGTCTCCGTACCTACGACAACCCGCCTATCCATCCCGACACCAATCGGAGTACCGATATGGTGCGGGGCTGACGGCGCTAAGCTAAAAAATCGCAATCTTGAGTCCAAATTGCTGCGTTCATTGCCAATGCTAAAGCTACTGTAGGCCAATCATCCAGATCTCTGGGAATGCGATTTTTAGCTTCCGTTTCTAGGTGACTGTAGTTCGACTCAGAAACGACCTCGATCTTAGTTTCAATCAGATGTTTTGCTTGAGCGAGTAAAAGTTGTGCTTCTGCCTCAGTAAGTCTACCCCGACTTACCATTAGCGGGATTCGTCGTTCTATCTCATACTGAGTTTCATCCAAAACTCGCGCCGTAACATAAAGCATTAGTACAGGATTTTGGATTAATTCCTGTCCTCTTTGCCGCAGCAGTTCCCCAATCAGAATATTAGCGTCAACTATCAATATCATAGGGAAAAGGCTTACTTGTATCAAAAAGGTCAGCTAACTCATCCTCAGTCATACCAGTTCTAGCCATTATTTGCTGTACCGTCTCGCTCAATTGCTTAACGGCGCGATCGACTTCTTCCTGCTTCGACTGCTTCTTTGGGTAATAAAATCCTACTACTTCGCCATTATGCTCTATTGCTAAAGATTCGCTGCCAGTTAGGTAAACGGCTGCTTTCTCCTGTAATTCTCTTACTGCCACTTGCTTCATACTCCACCTCCGGAGGTTGTAGTCAAATTTTATCCTAACTTTAGGATTGCAGGTGCATAGTATCGCTATCCAATCCGTACTTGGTTAAGTTCCTTAACGCCGATAGCGAGGATCTTGCCTCGCTACCCTGCCGCCTAATTTTCCCATCCTTTTCAAACCAAGCGATCGCATATCTTCACTCTTGATCGGCTACTGTAATAATTTGTCCCCATTAAATAGAGGAAGATTCTTCTTGAGCCTAGACAAATTGTTTTTAGCAACTAAGTTATCGGGATAAATTATCAGAACTTCTTGATAGACTTGTTCAGCACTAGCAAGATTTCCTAGTAAAATATGACATCTTGCCAAGCGTGTGTAGGCATCGGCATTTTTCGGGTCTAATTTAATGATGGAACTATTTACTTGCCTAGCCTCTTCTCCCCAGTTACCGCATTTGGCGAAAATCTCTGCTTGCTTAATGAGCTTATAAGATTCGTTAATTTTCTTAACCATTTATAGTTTTCCCCGTTTACCAGTTCAGGAACGCTGCATCAGGCCCGTGTTCTCTTCTAATCTTACCATCCTTTTCAAACCATGTAATTATTTGTTCAGATGTCAAGCCCTCAACGGTAACGCCGTACTCTTGGGCGATATGCTTCAACAGCTTTAAAGATGAAATAGTTAATCTCGTTAAAAATTTCTCATGGGAAGCAAGCATTGCAGCGTCAACCCTAGCAGATTCTTCTAGTGTTAAAAATTGAGAGCCTGGTTGCGGTGGTTGATTCATATCAATTTTAGATTTTAGATTTTAAATTCGGGATTTCCCGGTAATTAAATAACCGCAGAGGTGTTGTCCGTTAATCAACGAGTGCGTCCGTTCTACCGTAGAATCTGGGAACACAGCTGCAAACATATCTAATTCGTGGCTGCAAACCCTGGGGAAAGAGACGGCTACATCAGAAATGGCACAGTTATGCTCGATCAACATGAACTGGGAGGAATGACCATTTTTGGAACCATCAGTCTCTAAAGGATACCACTCAGCCATATAGCCTTCGGCACGACGGAGATCTACTAAGTTGGCGACGCGATCTTGCAGAGAACCAGTACCTAAGCGATCGCAATATTCCATCGCCTTGCGCTCCCACTGTTTGTGTAGTATTAGATCGACCTGCTCGTGACCGAGGGTTTGTGCGATCGTATCCAGCAGCGCCACGGCGAATTTACCGTGACTGTTGGGGAAGCGATCGCGTCCCTTGCGACTCAGGCGGTAGATGTGCTGCGGACGCCCCATCCCAACCTGAACCGATTGATACTCGATCAGCTCCTCCGCCTCCAAATCCTTGAGGTGGCGGCGAATCGCTTGTGGGCTAATATTCAGAGAATCAGCCAACTCCTGCGCCCTTGCTTGACCCCGCTTCATCAAATGTTGCAGGATGTCTTCTTTAGTGGAGGGTTGCTGAGAGATCTGGGTTTTACCCAGATCTGTTTCACAGATCGTCATGGCGGCTTCCATAAGTCAACGACCAAAATTTAACTTTGACAACTTAGTTGTTGTTAATGTAGCTTAAAATAGAGTTGGGCAACAAATTTGTTGTTTAAGTCTATTGTAATACCACAGGGCAAGTGTTGGCATCAACCTCACCCGCCCAAATCCAAGCCCACACCTCTGCCATCCTTAAAGATTTGTTTAGAACACCAGAGAACACCAGAGAACACGATAAACATGAGCGCAACGGTCAAAACCTTAGTCAACCAGCCCTACAAGTACGGGTTTGTCACCGATATTGAGTCTGACACCATTCCTCGCGGTCTCAGCGAGGATGTAGTTCGCCTCATCTCCGCCAAAAAGAACGAGCCAGAATTCATGCTGGAGTTTCGCCTCAAAGCATACCGCCAGTGGCTGAAAATGACAGAGCCAACCTGGCCCCAAGTAAAGTATCCTCCCATTAACTACCAAGACATCATCTACTACTCAGCTCCCAAGCAAAAGCCCAAGAAGCTCAACAGCTTGGACGAAGTAGACCCAACTCTGCTGGAAGCCTTCGAGAAACTGGGCATTTCGCTGTCTGAACAGAAGCGCCTCTCCAACGTAGCAGTAGATGCCATCTTCGATAGCGTCTCCGTAGCCACCACCTTCAAAGAAAAGTTAGCCAAAGAAGGCGTCATCTTCTGTTCGATTTCCGAAGCCTTAAGAGAACATCCAGAGTTGATACAGAAGTATCTTGGCAGCGTAGTGCCGATCGCAGATAACTTCTATGCCGCCCTCAACTCAGCCGTATTCAGCGATGGCTCCTTCGTCTACATTCCAAAGAATACCCGCTGCCCGATGGAATTGTCCACCTACTTCCGCATCAACACAGGCGATAGCGGTCAGTTCGAGCGGACATTAATTATTGCCGAAGAAGGCAGCCAAGTGTCATATTTGGAGGGCTGTACAGCTCCAATGTTCGACACCAACCAGCTGCACGCCGCCGTAGTAGAATTAGTTGCCCTAGATAACGCGGAAATCAAATACTCTACCGTCCAAAACTGGTACGCCGGAGACGAAAACGGCAAAGGCGGCATTTACAACTTTGTCACCAAACGGGGACTCTGCCAAGGAGTCAATTCTAAGATTTCTTGGACGCAAGTTGAAACTGGTTCTGCTATTACTTGGAAATATCCAAGCTGCGTATTAGTAGGCGATAATTCCGTCGGCGAATTCTACTCAGTGGCGCTGACTAATCACAAACAGCAAGCCGACACTGGAACTAAGATGATCCATATCGGCAAAAATACCCGCAGCACGATCATTTCTAAAGGTATTTCTGCCGGGAAGTCCCAGAATAGCTATCGCGGTTTAGTTAAAATCGGCCCCAAAGCCAACGGCGCACGGAATTATTCCCAGTGCGACTCAATGTTAATTGGCGATAATGCTCAAGCGAACACTTTCCCATATATTCAAGTGCAGAATAACACCGGCAAAGTGGAGCATGAGGCTTCTACTTCCAAGATTGGGGAAGATCAATTATTCTATTTCTCCCAGCGGGGCATTTCCCTAGAAGATGCTATCTCGATGATGATTAGCGGTTTCTGTAAGGATGTGTTCAATCAATTGCCGATGGAATTTGCTGTGGAAGCTGACAGATTGTTGAGTTTGAAGTTGGAAGGAAGTGTTGGCTAATTCTTGTGGGGCGGGCATCTTGCCTGCCCAACTACTTCGAGGATTGATTTAGTTTAAAAAAACTGTTTTAATCGATCCAAAAAAACGAAAGATTGATTTTCAATCCCTAGAGTCACTTTCCGACTAGGATGTTACTCAAGTAACACCAGAAAAAGAAACGACAATAGAAATGCGATCGGCTAATTAGTAGGCATTTGGTCTGCTAACAATGCAGTTACAGGCGAGACGCCTGTGCCACAAGAGGATAACGAACCACGAAGACGCGAAGGGCGCGAAGGAAGAAGAGAAGAAAGATGATTATTGAGAATAGTGAGGTGATTCTATCAGTTCGCGATCTGACAGCGAATGTTGATAGCAATCAGATTTTGAAGGGTGTGAATTTGGAACTGAAGGCTGGAGAAATCCATGCCATCATGGGCCCAAATGGCTCTGGTAAGAGTACGTTATCGAAGGTTTTGGCTGGACATCCTGCTTATGAGGTGACTGGCGGTGAGGTGATTTTCCAGGGGCAGAATCTTTTGGAAATGGAACCACAAGAACGTGCGCGGGGTGGTGTGTTTTTGGCTTTTCAATACCCCCTGGAAATTCCGGGTGTAAGTAATGTGGATTTTCTGCGCGTTGCCTATAATTCTGGTCGCAAGGCTAAGGGTTTGGAGGAACTGGATGCGTTTGATTTTGATGAGTTAATTCAGGAAAAGTTGGATGTGGTAAAGATGAATCCCTCTTTCCTTAGCCGCAGCGTTAATGAAGGTTTTTCTGGTGGTGAAAAGAAGCGGAATGAGATTCTGCAAATGGCATTGCTGGAACCAAAGTTAGCAATTCTGGATGAGACGGATTCGGGTTTGGATATCGACGCGCTGAAGATTGTGGCGAATGGCGTTAATCAGTTGGCAAAACCTGATAATGCAACTCTAATGATTACTCACTATCAGCGATTGCTGAGTTACATTGTGCCTGACTTTGTTCACGTGATGGAAGGCGGGCGAATTATCAGCAGTGGAACTAAGGAATTGGCGCTGGAATTGGAAGAACGCGGTTATGAGTGGGTACGGGAAGAAGAAGCATCTGAGGTGGGAGTGTGATGAACAGTCAGGTGTTAAAATCTACTTCTATAAATCGCGATGCCTATTTGACTGGGCTGTTAAATCTGGTTTCTAGAGTCACCCCACCCCAACCCTCCCCGCCTGCGGGGAGGGGGCCGGAGAGGGTGTTGGAGGGTTGGTTGGAGGAGTTGGAGGGTTGGTTGGAGGGATTGCGCGATCGATCTTCTGCTATCCTTCTCGAAGAAACTTTCCCTAGCACAAAGGATGAAGCATGGCGCTTTACCGATTTGTCTCCTCTTTTGCAGGTGACGTTTCAGCTACCAGAAACTAGCAATGTCGCGTCTATACCATCATCGGAGATTACGCCGCTAATTTTCTCGGAAGCAGCGGATAGTCGGTTGGTATTTGTTAATGGCGTTTATGCGCCCCAACTATCTTCTGTTGCTGGTTTGCCAGTGGGAGTATTTGCGGGCAATTTAACAGCATTACCTGAAAATTATCGCTCCAGTATCCCGAATTATTTGGGCAAGCAACATGGGGCGACCGAAGTTTTCACCGCCCTCAATACAGCGGGATTGACAGATGCAGCAGTCGTATGGGTGTCGAAAAATCAGGTAATTGAAACTCCTATCCACCTGCTGTTTATCTCTACGCTGAGTGACTCGCCGACGATTTCTCAACCGCGCTGTCTGGTAGTAGCTGAAACTAACAGTCAAGTAACTTTAATTGAAGATTACTTGACTATAAGTGACTGGTGTGCAGATAAGTCTCATCCGTACTTTGTCAATACAGTGACAGAAATTTGGGCTCAAGAAAACGCTCAAATTAACCACAGTCGGATTCAAAGAAATAGCAATGTCGCGTTTCACATTGGCAAGACGGCTATTTCTCAAGCGCGTCACAGTCGCTATACCTGCAATGCGATTAATTTGGGTGGCAAAATATCGCGGCACAATTTGGAAGTCTACCAGACGGGCCAAGAAACAGAAACTACCCTCAATGGTTTGACGATGATTGCTGGCGAACAATTGGCGGATACTCACAGTGCTTTAATTCTTAACCACCCCCACAGCACAAGTCGTCAGTTGCAGAAGAATATTGCACGCGATCGATCTCATGTTGTATTTAACGGCAGAGTTTTTGTTGCCAAAGCAGCACAATTGACAGATGCTGGACAACTTAACCGCAATTTGTTGCTATCGCCAAAAGCCAGAATTGATACAAAACCTCAACTGGAAATTATTGCCGATAACGTCAAATGCAGTCACGGCGCAACCGTGAGTCAGTTAGATGATGAGGAAGTGTTTTATCTGCAAAGTCGCGGTTTAGATAAAGTCAGCGCCTACAATTTGCTGGTTGATGCTTTTGCAGCGGAGATTCTTAACCAAATTCCGTTGAATTCTGTGGGAATAATGCTTTCTCAGTGTATTGCTTGTCGAACAATTTAATATTGGGGTATTGGAAATTTTAGATTTTAGATTTTAGATTTTATTTCAATCTGCAATCTACAATTTTAAATCTGAAATTCTCCCCCTAGCCCCACGCCCGTAGTCCCTAGTCCCTTTTTTCCTGCCATGACTATTACTCAAGAAAAAACATTAGCCGATCGCGTCCGTGCTGACTTCCCCATTTTGAAGCAAGAAGTTAACGGCAAACCTTTAGTTTATTTAGATAACGCCGCCACCTCGCAAAAACCTGTGGCGGTTCTGGATGCGCTGCGAAATTATTACGAACATGATAATTCTAACGTGCATCGCGGCGCTCATACCCTTAGTGCTAGGGCGACAGATGCTTATGAAGGTGCTAGGGAAAAAATTGCTAAATTTGTTAATGCAACTTTCCCCCAGGAAATTATTTACACGCGCAATGCTTCCGAGGCAATTAACTTAGTAGCTTATGCTTGGGGACTAACAAATTTGCAACCGGGAGATGAAGTTATCCTTTCGGTGATGGAACACCACAGCAATTTAGTTCCTTGGCAACTTGTCGCCAAAACCACTGGCGCAGTACTTAAATTTGTGGAACTGACACCAAACCAAGAATTTGATTTCGCTCATTACAAAACGCTGGTTTCGGATAAAACAAAACTGGTTTCTCTGGTTCACGTTTCCAACACGCTTGGCTGTATTAATCCGGTGAAAGAGATTACCGAAATTGCTCACCACTACGGATCGAAAGTATTAATTGATGCCTGCCAAAGCGTGCCTCATTTGGCTATCGACGTGCAGCAAATTGATTGCGATTGGCTAGTTGCTTCCAGCCACAAGATGTGTGGGCCTACTGGTATCGGCTTCCTCTATGGTAAGCGAGATGTGCTGCGAGCAATGCCTCCCTTTATGGGTGGTGGAGAAATGATTGCGGATGTGTTTTTAGAGCATTCTACTTATGCTGATTTGCCGCATAAGTTTGAAGCGGGAACGCCTGCGATCGCTTCTGCGATCGGACTCGGTGCTGCTGTTGATTATCTCACCAATATTGGCATGGATAAAATCCACGCTTACGAAGCAGAATTGACAGCATATTTATTTGAACAATTGCGACAAATTCCCGAACTTCGACTTTATGGGCCACAACCTAATAGTAATGGCGAAGGTAGAGCCGCACTCGCTGCTTTCACTGCTGGTGAAGTGCATCCACATGACTTGTCTACGATTCTAGATCAAGCTGGGGTTGCTATTAGGGCTGGGCATCATTGTACTCAACCTTTACACCGTTATATAAAGGCTCAGTCTACTGCGAGAGCGAGTTTGTATTTCTACAACACGCGGGAAGAGATTGATGTGTTTATTGCGGCGTTGAAGGAGGCGATCGACTTTTTTGGTGGGATTTTTGGGTAAGATGGTTGGGTGGGCAAAAGCCCACCCTATTTGGTATGGTAATCAGAAATCCCATGAAAATGTACTACTACAAATTAGAAGGAGCAATGTAAAGATGACTGTAAACATCGAAGCTGTTAAAAAAGCGATCGCTATCCCCGACTTTGACCAAATAAAGCTGCTTGAAATTGCCCTGACTCATTCGTCGTACATCTACGAAAACCCCAGCCTGAATCGGCAACAACAAGATTTACAGGAGCGTGAATACAGACGGCTCGCAATACTAGGAGACTCGATTCTCGGTGCTGTTGTCATCGACTACTTACATGAAAAATTTCACAATCTAAATCAAGGTGAGCTAACGCTATGGAAAAGTGACCTTGTGAGGAGAAATAAGGCTTATGAATTTGCACTAAATTTGAATCTAAGGCAGTTATGTTTGCTTGGGCGAAGCGAGGAGACGAAAGATGAAAGTGAGCAAAAGGATCTCTTTGCTGAGATGTTTGAAGCTTTGTTGGGTGCCATTTACCTGCACTTTAACCGTGATTTTTCTCCTACCCGTGACTGGCTTGTTAAGCACTTCATTGCTAATGCTGTAGACGCACTATTGACAGATAGTTCTATAGGAGAACAACAATTGCCAGCAGATAGTTTATTGGCAGTTAGCAATATGAATGCTGACGAAGCCACTCAACTATTATGGCAGATGAAACGACAAATTGATTCCTTAGTTGATGGTAATGAGGAATTTCAGCAACTTCTTACCTGGGTAAAACAGAAATCTCTATCAGTTGATTCTTCTTACAAGCCAAGAAAAGTTAGAGCTTTTTACCTGGTCTTAATCCGTATCCTTGGTCGTGCTTTTGCCCGTAATTTTGACCCTAATCGTGGAGGTGCTAAAGCTCGTCAGTTTGCTACTAACTTTAGTCGTGCCAATGATATTGCTCTTGACCTTGCCTTTAACGCTAATCCTAATCTCTCTCCCGCAAATGTTCTTGCATCTATCTATGCTATTAACTTTGAACCTGAACTGAAACAAGCGCTGCAAAAACTACAAGCTGAAATGCCAGATCCGAAGGAAGAAAAAGAAAGATTTGAGACTTGGCGAAAAGCTAACGGTGAAAATTGGCTTAAGCAATTAAGATTAGCGATCGGTCACAATTTGCAGTTCAGTGATCAGCAAAAAGATTTGCTTAAACAGTATTATGCTGATAATAAGCTGCTACTAGAGTGTATCGGTGCTGCTAATGTTAGCTCAGAAGTGAAAGAGGAAATTTTGGAAAGTTTGTTTTTGCCTAAAGAATCTTAATTAAGAATTAAAAAGCGATCAGATTTTGTGGTAATACTTTTGAATAATAAAGCCGGGTTGGCAATGTCGCCCCTGCTCTCTACTTTTTTGACAAAATTTAATATTGTTTAAATATACGATCCGATCTAATTCTCTTACACTGTTGCCTTTGATTCATATCTAAAATTGGGGAAAATTTAAACTGACCATTTATCCCCGCCGGATGAAATTCTTTTGGTTACGAGTGCTTTCTTGAACCTAAGAGGTTTCTTCGTAATGAAGGCCGCTAAAGTGTGACTATTACTTCGCCGCTCTTTTTTAAGAAGAAAACAAGCAGTTTCAACAAATCAGTCCAAACCTAAAGATTTTGCGTAGTCCCTAACCACGCCCTAGTCACTGAGCTTGATCAGTTTAAATTCCAAATTAAATCTAACACCCTCTAGGCCGATTGTCAACTACCATCGAGAGATTCTTCATTTGCGTTCGTCTGTGGTTAACGGGACTTAGACAAATTATGGGCTGAAATCGACCTGTATTGCGCTCTGGGAAAGGGATTTAGCTTGACTGGGGTAAATGAGGCTCAAACCCAGTCGCAGCAAGAAAAAACACAAATAAACCTCAAATTCGCTTGGTGACTGGGGTTGATCTTATTTTTAAGCTGAATTTTGTCTAAGTCCCGCTAATATGGTATGCGACACAGGTAGCTTTGCGATACTGTTCAGTGGATGTAAACGATACTCTTGTTTTCCTAATATCACTCGATTCCGCCGTTGACTATTATAGAGACATAATAGAGATGGAGTATGTGGGGGCGACAAATATTGCGCCAGGAGAGGATGGATACATATTTAAATTCTCAACAGACAACGCCGCAGCCTTCTGTGGAAGACAAGAAAGACAATGGGGAGTTCCCACGCCTCTTGACACCTGAGCAAGTGCGGGTGGGAACAAATGCCATAATGACCCATGCTGAAAGATTAGCCTTTCTCAAAAGTTCTGGCATTGCTCGGTTACTTGGTTTTCATCACTGGTACACAGATAAAGAGGACGATATTAACCGTAACAGTGAAGTCGCATCATCTAAATAATGACAATATAAGGGCGATCGATCGCCCTTTCTTCATCAGCGTTCATCTGCGGTTTAAATAAAAAAGCGATCGCACTCTCCATTCCCATTCAGTTAAAATAGTCCCAACAGTACCAGACATCAAGCCATGTCAGAAGTCAGCACCCCGCAGCAGGCAGAAAAAATCATACACCATCCCCTAGAAACTGTACTTAAAGACTTAGAATACTTAGTCAAAAGTCTGGAGATGGAACTTGATGTAGCGCCAAGCGATCGCAAAGCGCATCAAGACTTATTGCGTCGCATCCACCGAGTTTCAGAAGCAGCACTCCAAACACCCGATGAAGCTTGGCCCAGCAGTGTAGAGCCTAACGATCCCACTCAAGCAATTACCATTGTCGAAGACAATGAGGAGTTCGATCCGGAAATTCAAGCATTGAGGGAACAGGGATGGCAAATTATGACTGTGACCCAATTCAATCAAAAAGTTGAGCTACTGGCGGCTGGCCTTTGCGGTTCGTTAAAAAAAGACCGATCGCCTCCTCACCCCCTAAAACAGTACAGGACAGCCAACCCCCTAAATGACTAAAACCAAAGCCAGCCAACGTTTTTGAGCGTTAGAGCGCGATTTAGGGTGCGATCGCGATGCGTGCTGTAGGCAGATCGCGTAGCTGACGAACGGCAGATCGACATCTATATAAATGTGCCTATGATTACCTGGGCAAAAAAGATATGAAGAAATATTACTAAAACTTAGTAGAATAGTTTTTGTAACAGGTAAGTATTTATTCTCATTGCTATGATGGCCGATCGATTTCCCTGGCTTACAGCGATTGTCCTGCTCCCACTGGTTGCTTCCTTCCTTATCCCCGTACTGCCCGATAAAAACGGCAAGAATGTGCGGTGGTATGCCCTGGGTGTAGGCATTGCGGACTTTTTCTTGATGTGCTACGCCTTTTGGAAGCATTACGATGCGAGCAGCGCTACTTTTCAACTCGCGGAAAAGTATGCCTGGGTGCCTCAGTTAGGTATATACTGGGCCGTTTCGGTCGATGGGCTATCTGTCCCACTTGTGCTTCTGGCAGGATTAGTGACTACACTGGCGATTCTGTCGGCGTGGCAAATCGATATGAAACCCCGCCTCTTCTATTTCCTGATGCTGGTGCTGTATTCCGCACAGGTAGGCGTGTTCGTCGCGCAAGACTTGATGCTGCTATTCATTGTGTGGGAACTGGAACTGGTTCCCGTCTACTTGCTTGTCTCGATTTGGGGCGGCCAAAAGCGTCGCTATGCCGCTACAAAATTCTTGATCTACACCGCAGCGACGTCCGTATTTATTTTAGTGGCAGGGCTGGCAATGGCGCTCTACGGCGGCACTAATATCACCTTCGATATGGCGGAACTTGCCCTCAAGGATTACCCGCTAACTTTAGAACTGCTGCTTTACGCCGGATTGCTGATTTCCTTTGGTCTTAAGCTAGCTGTTTTCCCCCTACACACCTGGCTGCCTGACGCCCACGGCGAAGCATCCGCTCCCGTATCGATGATTCTGGCTGGCGTGCTGCTGAAGATGGGCGGATACGGACTAATTCGGGTGAATATGGGGCTTCTCCCGGATGCACATATTTACTTTGCACCAGTTCTGGCGATTCTGGGCGTTGTCAATATTATTTATGGGGCTTTAAATTCTTTTGCCCAGTCGAACATGAAACGCCGTCTAGCTTATTCTTCTGTTTCCCACATGGGATTCGTACTGCTGGGGATTGCATCTTTCACTGACTTGGGAATCAACGGCGCGATGCTACAGATGATTTCCCACGGTTTGATTGCAGCAGTGTTGTTCTTTCTAGCAGGGGTGACTTACGATCGCACTCATACCCTGTCATTGGAAGAGATGGGCGGTATCGGTCAGGTGATGCCCAAAGTGTTTGCCTTGTTTACCATAGCAGCGATGGCTTCCCTGGCACTTCCCGGTATGAGCGGCTTTGCTAGCGAAATCACCGTCTTTCTTGGTGTGACAACTAGCGATATCTACAGCTCGTCATTCCGCACCGTAACGGTTTTCCTAGCCGCAGTCGGATTGATACTCACGCCGATTTATTTACTCTCCATGCTGCGACAGATATTTTACAATTCTGGTGAAGCAAGCACTTGCGACATTGTACCTTCCTGCGACATTAATGATTTAAGCTTGAAAAATCAGGGATCTGAGGAAGCCGTTTGCTTCGGTACAAGCTGCGTCCTCCCAAGTCAGGCAGAGTTTATAGATGCCAAACCACGGGAAATATTTATTGCTGCTTGCTTTTTGGTGCTGATTATCGGGATTGGGTTGTACCCCAAGATGGCGATGCAGGTGTACGACGTAACGACTGTGGCGGTGAATGCTCAAGTCCGCGAGTCCTATACCCAATTAGCACAAGCAAATCCCCAGATTTATGCCCACAGTGTCTTGTTTCCTCAAATCGCAGCGTCTGAAGTAGCTGCTGTTGCGGGAATTTCTAAGTAATTCGAGCGACTGCTGTTGATAATTGAGCGATCGTTCCCAAAAGAGCGATCGCTTTTTGCCACTTTCACCCGCGACCCTTGACAATCACACTAAATGTGTTAACAATGTAATTACTATTCCTGGCCAAGCTACCTAGACATGGGCGCAACAATCAGAAGCCGAATTGTTAAAATCGGCAACTCTCAAGGCATTCGTATTCCTAAACCGCTTTTAGAGCAAAGCGGTATTCACGAAGAAGTTGAAATTGAGGTGGAAGGCGATCGCCTTATTGTTCGCCCAGCAACGCGATCGCGTGTAGGATGGAATGAAGCATTTGCAACAATGGCATATCGAAAAGATGATGTTCTCCTAGATGATGTAAGCACTACAAACTGGGAGCGAGTTGAATGGGAATGGTAGGCCAACGTTTCGATGTTTTTCTAGTTAATCTAGATCCTACAGTAGGCAGTGAAATTCAGAAAACCCGACCCTGTGTAGTGATTTCGCCAGATGAGATGAACCACCACATTGCTACCGTCATCGTTGCACCAATGACCACCAAGGGTCAAGCATATCCCACTCGTATAGTTTGTCAGTTTCAGGGCAAAGATGGGCAAATTGTTCTCGATCAGATCCGAACAGTAGACAAAACTCGATTGGTCAAACACCTCGGTCAAATCAGCCCCGATGAGCAAAGAGGAGTTCTCGATACCTTGGCTGAGATGTTTGCTGAGTGAATCTTCAAGTAACCTTGTCAAACACCAGTCCCAAAACCGATCGACAGTCGATCGCACCCCCGCCCACCATCACCTCCATGAGGGGTGATACCCCACACCATAGGTTTATAGCAATTTAAGTTAAGATTAATGGAGATTGGGCAGTAAAATTATAAAATCAAAGATTATTGGGGTTGAGTGGCGACTGTTGGGAGTTCACATTTGTTAACACAGCGCTTACAAGCAAAATATATTAAGGCTGAACTAGAATCCCTGATTAACGATGCTTTGTTGATAGATCCTGCTTTGGCTAAACGGCTAGATGAACTCCGCCGTTGGATTAAGGACAAAAAAGTTGGCCTACTGACAAGAAAGCCCTTGCTACTTGACTTTGTGAGCGAACTGATTTTAGATACTAGATTGTGGCTCAAGCTTAAACAATTACCCTCACAAGAAAAGCAGAGGTTTTTGGAAAAAGCTCAAATGACACAAGCTGAGAAATACTGGTATGAGTTTTTATTTCCTCAATGGTTTAACGAGTGCGATCCAAAACTTGACACATGGAAAAGTAAGATGATGTCAGGAGAATACACTCAGCAAGATGTAAGATTAATCAATGCCCTTTCCGCTCAAATAGAAAGTTCTGGAGGCGCTTGTTTATGGCGCTATATCATCGATTTGTCGATGGCGACCGACTTACTGACTAGCGGGAACTCGGATGAACCGTTATGCGTTCAAATGACGATAAGTTCTCCTGAATGGTTGGCAAATAAAAAGGATCATTGGGAAGCAACTCTCCGTTATTGGGGTATAACCAGAGGACTGCTATTGAGCGTCAATCCAAAAAATCTGGATGATAACCTCAGTCTTTTGGCAGATGCCATTCTACAGAAAGGAGAATCTCTTCCAGAAAGCTGTTATGACCTACACATTTATTGAATAAAAGAGTGCTATGTTTGAGGTAGTGATGGGAATCGAAAACAGTATCCTTAATAAAGACGCAGTGGAAAGCGCTCTCCTCTCTCTAAAAGCTATTCGGACTTACGAACGCGACAGGCGTACTCATGGTGTTAGGCGTGTTGAAGTTTACTATGAAGATATAGAGGGTGATTGGCTGGAAAAATGGGGTGAAGAAGATGAGTCTGAGTCGAAGCAACCACACTTAAGCAATTGAGCGATAAATTCTTTTTTTTCATCGGTGATAAAAATACGGTGGGTAGAAAAAACTTTTGTGGTAGCTATTTCAATAAAAAGCCGATCGGGGCGAGCGCAATTAACTCAAAATAGTTTTAATTGAGATCTCGCAGGTACGTAGTTGCGCTTTAGCGCGGCATCGCAACTACGTAGCCATTAACCATTCCAAACAACAGCGAATGCAAGCAACTAGCAACTTGAGTTAGGATCTGCCTAAAGGTGGATGACAATAGATATTCTCCCCATTGACTGATTTAATTCACTCTTTAAATTGGCACGATCGCTACAGGCTATGGCTTGGTGCCGAACAGCAAAGGTAGGGGCATGATTAAATCCTGGATGGTAATTGGGGCAGTAACATTATTAGTTGCCTTAGCTAGCAACTTGATTGCGCCTAGCGATGTCAAGTGGTTCAAACGCTTGCAGCGTCCGAAGTGGCTAACTTTTGAGGGCGCAATCCCGATCATTTGGACGGTAGTTTTTATTTGTGGAGCTTGGTCTGCTTATATTGTGTGGGAAAAAGACCCAGGCAGCGCCAAAACTTGGTGGCTGATGGCGTTCTATCTGCTAGTAGAAATTGCGATCGTCGCCTACCCCCCAGTGATGTTAAGGCTTCGCAGTCTTAAAGGTGGCACCATTGTTGGCGCTATTGGTTCTATCTTAGGGATTATTTTGGCACTAACGGTCTGGTCTGTTTCTGGCTGGGCAGCTCTATTGTTACTCCCTTATGTAATTTGGAGTCCGATCGGAACTTACACAACTTGGGAGATGATTCGCCTCAATCCAGAAGACGAGTAGGGGCTTTCGCGTAGTGCGCCAGAGGCATTAGCATTCAAATGCTGCCAGCAACAGACGCACCCATCTGCGAAATCGGTATTTTATTAATGAGCTTCTGTAACAGCGATCGAGTCTTCTGATTTCACGTCTGTCAATAAGGCTTGGTTCAATACCTCTGAGTATTGCTGGGCAATAATTTCCAGCGTAAAGTTTGATTTGAGGTAGCAACGACCAGCCTTACCCATCTGATGAGCCAACTGAGTATCGCTAGCCAAGCGGCGAATAAAATTAGCTAGCCCCGTTGCGTCTCCATTGTTGAAGGTTTCACCGCATTTAGCTTGCTCAATCAGCTGGCATAAATAGGAACCTTCTTCACAAATCACTCCCACCGGACGTCCAGCCGCTAAAATGCCGTAAAGCTTGCTGGGAGCGACCAATCCTTCCATCCCCGGACTGATGCTGACTAAAGATAAGTCGCAAGCAGTCAGGGAGTGAGGAAGGTTCTGCTTGTCCTGATAGGGTAAGAGGAGACAATTCTTCAAACCCATAGCGGCAATTTGCTCCTTAGTAGCCTGACGCTTTGCGCCATCGCCAATAAAGACAAACTGGATCGGCTCATCTTCCAGAAGTTTCGCCACTTCCATAATTGTCTCCATATCGTGACAGCGACCCATGTTGCCGGAGTAGAGAACCGTAAATTTCTCTACCAGGTCGTATTGCTGGGCAAACCAGTTATTTTGTTTGGGGATAGGTACGATCCAACTCGGATCGGCCCAGCTGTGAATCACGGCAACCTTGTCAGCTACTTCTGGACATTTGGCTACGATACGCTCTTTCATAGAGGGGCTGAGGACTATAACCCCCTTGGCATTTTTCCAGATTTGTTGGTTAACTAGGTTCCACAAGCGAACTAACCAGTGGTGAACGGGGACGACTTGCAGTTCGACTGCGACATCGGGATATAGATCGTACAGCAAACACACATAGGGCAAGCCAAAGCAGAGGTGGGCTAGGTAGCCCAGCAGGGGTAAGAAGGGGGGTGCGGTGGTAATTAGTAAAACGTCGCCTCGCCAACAGTTTTTGAGTAAATGAAATGCCGATCGCACACAAAATAACAGGCCGTTGACGGCTTTACCGCGAATCCGTCGGGGCCAAAGCCTCCCGGTGCGCGATCGCCTAATCAGCATCTTGTCTTTTCGTTCGATCGGTGGAGCATTTTCTTTTTGGAAAGCGTATCCCGGCTGTCCCGTAAAGATGTGGACATATACACCGTCATTCCTCAACCGATCGGCTAACTCTTCGATCAGCTGCCCGGTAGCGGCATAGTCCGGCGGATAAAACTGGGTAATGATAGATAGTCTCACTGGATGCTGCTGTTTTGGAATATTTCCATTACTTGTGCCACCTTGCGGCTGAGTCACTAACTGGTGCAACTGAGTCAAGAACTGGTGCAACGTATGTTCCCCTTGTAGAATTCCCATTTATCATGCCCTAAAGGTTTCTATGAGGTCAAAAAAATAATGACGCAACCAGAGCAATCCCTTCCCGCAGGACTGTTAATTTTTCCATATCCAGCCAAAAGAAGGGGAGATCTGGGTTGAGAAGCTCGATCTTTAGCGTCCCAAACCTTCATCCCTAAATTCGTTTACTGAGGGTTCCCCGTTGGATACCCCCTCACAAGAATGAGGAGGGAGGAAGCAAGGCGGGGTGTAGCGCTTCCTGGTAAAGCCTTTAATTTCGGCGAAAGGATCTAACGCAGTGCAGTAACTGACATCAGCCCTTTTGGGGTAGTTTTTTAAACCCGTCTGAAATCCCAGTTTTGTACATAGTGAGCTATTTCGCGGTGTTCAGAATCAGGTAGCTCTATCCCCCCCTGGGTAAAGTACTTTACCTATAACCTCTACAAAACACTCCGCCATTATTCCGGATATCCTACTGAAGAGAGTGTATAAATATAGATCAGCGTTGCCAAATCCGTACTCTCGCGGTAGCGCGTCAGCAGTGAGTGTGCTATTCCAAAATTTAAAATCAACTCGGTCAGGGGCTGGTTGGCTTTGGAGGAGGCTTCTTAGGTAGGCAGGCTGGTAACTGGCGAGCTACACAGAGTCGATCGAACAGCTTTTGGGCTAAAGCTTGATTTCCTGGCTCGGTCAGATGCACCCAATCTCGAAAATATGTTTCTACCGTCTTTGGTGGCAAAGTTGACCAAGCGGCATGACTGTCAATCATAGGAACCTGTAAACTTTTTAGCAACCGTAAAAACGCGGATTTGTACTGAGGCTGCTTAGGTGTCGGCACTACGTCATCAAAATTTGGTGTATATAAAACAAAAACTGGTATTTTCTTAGCCCGAACCAGCTTCACTATCTGTTTTAAGCTCTCCATATTCTGCTTAAACTGCCCATCCGGGTTGGAAGATGTAGGCGGAGGGAGATCGCTTGAGGTAGCGTTAAGCCCTAACCTAAGAGCTAAGTTCGGCCAAGCGTAGCGAGTCCAAGCTTCCTGAATTGCCAGCAGTGGGGGATGGGTGGGATAAGATGGGTGATGCCCAACCACATCGCTAGTACTGGTAGGCTGAGTTAGATCGTGAGTTCCAATTTGCAGAATGACTGCATCCGCGTTAAAAGTACCGAATTCCCGCAGATATCCCAATGCGTTCCCAATTCCCCAAGAACCGGCTGAGGCGTTGAGAACTTCAGCCGGATGTCCAGATACAGATAGTTTTGTCTCAAAAAGTTCTGTAATAGTTTGACTCTGATCTGTAGGATTACCACCGTTAAGAACTGAGTCGCCGGTCATTAATATTCTGAGTTTTCCAGGCAGTTTTTTAAGGGTAATTGGTTCGGAACGTTGAGAGTATTGGTTATACTGAACATTTTTGCCAAATCGAAATATTTTTTGATTGGGTTGAAATCGGTAGCCAGTATAAGGGTCAGCTTGTGATAAAACTGGATTGCCGAATCCAAAACCTAGTCGTAATGTTAATTCGGTGAAAGTAAAGATTCCAACTATTAAACCGGGTATCCAGTATTTGGCTTTTATTTTCATCGGGAAGCCTGTAAGTTAGGATTGAGATTTGCTCCAGTACGACCTGTCACAATCCAAAGTAAGGAACGACCAATATCGCGAATAATGCGAAGTCGAGATTCTGGTGGTTCTCCCGATGGAAGGCTAACGGGGGTGAAGGTAATGCCTTGGCTGCCAAGAATTAGAGTAGCGATCGCTTTCGCTCGTGGCATATGATAAGCGGAGGTAATCATGTAGAGATGTTGAATCTGGCGAGATTTAAAATCAGCCACTAAAGTTGTAAAGTTTGTAACAGTATCGACGGCACGACGGTCAAGATGTACTCTGTTTTCTGGGATACCAAAGGCGCGAAAAATGGGGTTAGCAGATTCTGGCGGTGTGCCGGTAGAAACCCATATTTCTAGATTAGGATGTTCTAAGGCGAATTGGGCGGTGAATACTTCACGATCTAGCCAGCTACCGAGAGTTAGTATAGCTTGGGGTTGGGGTGCTTGCAGATTTGCGATCGCTAGTCGCACCGGAATTATGCTAACTAGAACCGCGAAAAAAGTAGCACTAACTAAACAAAATAGCCGAAATCGCTTAAATTTAGGGCGTAAAAACATCAGCCGAGCTTAGGAACTTTTGACGCTACATACCCAAATTACCGTGCTGTTAAGCAGATTGCCACTCCAGGGAAACGGCGAGAAAATTCGCCGCTCGATTTTGACTTTTTCTTGGAGCAATTTTTCCAGTTTCCGATAATCAAATCCTTTATGTCCCGTATATTCGGAATTCTCCGAATGAGATGATGGAAAAGTATTAGCCTTCCATAAAATTGTAGCATCAAACAACTCTTTTAATGTATAACGTTCGTAGCCATAATTGCCTTTTAGGTTGGCAAAATAACGCCCAATTTGTTTGAATAAAAGTGATGGCCCTATTTCGATTGGCACGGAAATTACTAATTTTGCTCCTGGCTGGCAATAAATCAAAATTTGCTCCAAAGCTCCGTCAGGATTACCGATATGTTCTAGAGTTTCAGTACAAAAAATTAAATCGCAACTTTTGGGGGATATTTTTTTAGATATTTCATCTGGTTTGCCGAATTGAAAGTCTGATATACCAGCAAAAATTTCCTGGCAAGCTGATAGCATATAGTCGGCGACATCAACGCCGATTCCAGAATGGATTATGCCTTGATCGTAAGCGGTTTTGAGCAACCAACCGTCGCCGCAGCCATAATCGAGTGCTTGGCTATATTTAGTATGGCCAAGGATATTGAGAACAGCGCTAAAACGAGAGCGATGTGCTAGGCGAGTTAGGGGATTACCCAGTTCAAGTAGACGTTGAGAGTAGGACATTTTGGGGTTAGGAAAAAGTGATTGTTTTTGGAAGTGTTTTCTTTTCAATTATAGAGCGATAAACGTCGGTAAGGGGTGAAGCGATCGCACTCCAGGAGTAGCGAGATTTCACCAGATTTTTCCCATTTTCTCCCAAATTTTGCCGCTGTTCGGGATATGTTAGCAATTGCGCGATCGCATTTGCTAGCGGTTCGATTTCCCCAGTTACAACTAATCCTGCTTTCGCGTCGGCAATTTCTGGGGCAATTTGGATATCTGGAGTTAAGATTACGGGTAATCCATAAGCGAGTGCTTCTGCAACAGCAATCCCAAAATTTTCCGAAAAAGATGGTAATACAAATATATCCGATCCTTGCAACATGATCTCTTTATCTTGCCCAACCACAAAGCCGGGAAAAGTTGTGCGATTTGCTAAACCTAAAGATGATACCAAATTTTCTAAGTATGCGAGGTAATCTGATTCTCCTGAACCTGCTAATATCAGGTGAAATTGATAATTTGCCTCTGCCAATTTGCCAAGGGATTGAATCAGTAAATCTGGACGTTTCTTGTAGTGGAGACGAGAAAGAAATAAAACAATTGGCGCATCTATTGAAATACCATATATTTCGCATAATTTTTGTTTAGCGTGCTGCCAATATATTGGCGGATTTACTCCTAATGGTAGAGTAACTGTAGGAGTTTTGATCCCAAAGTTTCTTACATCTTCTGCTTCGCCATTTGAGGTGCAATGAATGGCGGCGGCGCGATTTAAATTATTGCGTTCAATTAGAAAGGTATAGATTTGCTTTTTGAGGCGACTTTGAGCTAGTGCCCAAGGCGCAAGTTGTCCCATTGTCCGCACTGTATAGGGAATATTTTGAGAACGTGCGATCGCAGCAGAACAAGTAGAAGCGTATGAAAACAGATAATGGTGATCTAAAATGTCGTAATTTCTGATATTTTGCCACAACCATTGAGTAATAGCAGTCGAAAAAATATACTCTTTCAACGGTGGAGAAAACCGAGGCAAAAACCAGACTGGTACTTTCTCATATTCAATGCGTTCATTCAGAGGTACATCTAACAAATTAACGCCATTATCATTAGTAGTGACTATCTCTGCATCCACCCCGTATTCCCGCAAAGATTTAACTAAATTTAAAACTACTTGTGTAGGGCCACCCATAGCGGGACTGATGGAAGGAATAACGTGCAAAACTTTCACTTATTATCCTCTCTTTTCAGCGGTTTCAATTAATTTTGCCAGGGTTTGTTTGAATTTTTCAAAGCCATAAATTTCGATTATTTTCTGACGTAATTTTTGTGGTTGATACATGATAGGATTGGGATAATTACCTTGTAAAATATTCACGATAGTTTGGCTAATTTCTGTCAGATTATCTGGAGCAACTAAAGCTCCTAGTTCACCTTGACAAAGTGCATCAATTGCTCCATCTTGATTACCTCCTAAAGTAGGTTTGCCACAAGCCAAGGCTTCTAAATAAACGATGCCAAATCCTTCTCCTTTGCTAGGCATTGCAAAAACATCGCAAAGATTGTAATGATCGTTCAATTCCTGATCGGGAATAAACCCTGTTAATGTTACACAATCTTGTAAACCTAGTTGTGTAATTAGCTGCATAATTCGATGGGAATCGTTTCCTTTGCCCACTAAGATATAATGAACATTTGGGATCTGATGACGAATTTCAGATAAGGCTTGGATAATTTGATCATATCCTTTATATTGTTCGCTCTTGTCAAGTCTAGCTACTGTTAGAATAATAGAATGATCGGCGGTAAGTCCATAACGTTTGAGCAAGTATTCCGGCTTGGGTGCAATTTTAAAGCGATTTGCGTCAAAAGTGTTTGGCAAGAGTACCACTTTTTCCGGGTCAAGATTTTGCTCTTGCAAGAGGCGATCGCGAGTGTAGCCACTTACTGCGATAATGCGATCGGCGTGGCTGAGAGCAGTTTTTAAAGCAGGACGCTCAATATTCCAGGCATCAACACCATGAGCAACGGCCCAATAGGGAATATTTGCCATTTGTTTCAACCAGTAAGCAGCAATTGTAAAATTGAGATGGGTAGATATAACTAAATTTGGTCTTTGCCATAGTCCATATCCAATTAGTTGAGAAGCATAAAATGGCGTGCGTAAAATATGAGGTGTAGTTCCGGCAAAGTGGAAGCGGGTAGTAGGTAAAAAAGAAAAATCTGTAGAGGAACAAGTATCATGTTTGAGGAAAACATCATAATTAATATCTGGCTCTAAACTTTGTAATGCTTCCAACAAAAAAGCTGAGTAAGTTTGAATTCCACCTTTAAATTGAAAGATATTAGGGAACCATAGATGTATTAGGGGTGATTTAACAGACATTGCACTTTTAGTTTTAGGAGTTATCTGAGTTATCATTAGATTAATTGTCTAGAAACCAAAAACGGATTTTACATGGATACTATTTCTTTGCCATTTCCCTTGACTTGGTTGCAACCTGTAGACTTTCCTTACAAATTGGGAATATGCGATCGCATATTCGGAAAAGCCCTCACCAATCAGAAAATTTGTTGGGCTGATACTGCTGCTGGCATCCCCTGGAAACTGGATTTAGCAAACCCCGTCCATCGGTGGATCGTGTATGGCAAATACGAAGGCCCAGAGTTTATTAACTGGGCGCGTCAATTTTTGCCGTCAGATGCCATCATTGTAGATTCTGGTGCAAACATTGGTCAAATACTACTATATCTTGCTCAGTACGTACCGCAAGGGAAAGTGTTGGCATTTGAGCCTGGAAAAGAGCAAGGAGACTGGCTAGCCGAATGTCTGGCTGTTAATCCCACACTCCCCGTAGAACTGATTCGGTGTGGTTTAGGTGCAGCTAATACTCAACTCCGCCTGCGTACTCATGGCCCCGATTATATTCACGGTTACTGGTGCCAAGTATCCGAAACCGAAGGCGAACCGATTCAAATTGTCCGACTGGCGGATGAATTAGCAGCACGTTCGATTGAAAAAGTTGATTTGTGGAAATTGGATGTTGAAGGTTATGAAATACCTGCATTACAAGGGGCAGAACAACTAATTAAGGAGAAGCGAATTCGCGCTATTTATGCTGAACTAATGACCGATAATGGTCAGCGAGTGAGAGAATACTTAGCTAATTTTGGGTATCAATGCCACCTATTTAAGCCAAATGGAAAGCTATATATTCCTTCCCAGTTACCTGTTTATACTAATGGACTATTTTTGCCATGACCTAAAATTTCCTTAACCCGATTCGCTAGTTTTTGGCGATATAAATTCCAGGTTAACTGTTCGGCTTTATGACGAGCAGCTTTTCCCATTTCCGCTAATTCTAAAGGATGACAATAACACCATTCAAGTTTTTCCTTTAGCCCTTCTACATCGCGAACAGGTACGATTAAACCCTCAACCCCATTAGTGATAATATCAGTCACACCTGAGTTGGGCGTAGTAATAATGGGAATACCGCAAGCCATTGCTTCTAATACTACGAGAGGAAGTCCTTCGACCAAAGTTGGCAAAACAAAAACTTTCGCACTGGTATAGTAATCGTTTAATGAGGTATGAGGAACAGAGGAAACATACCTAACACCATGTTTATATTGCTCTAAATAACCCTCTGGAAATTCATTAAGTCCTACCAGGAGTAATTCTGCTTCTGGTAACTTCAATTCCTGCCATGCTGACAATAAGTAATGGACGCCTTTACGAGGCCCAATACGACCAACAAACAAAGCACGAAATAGGTTATCTTGATGAGGTTTTGGTGTAAAATAATCAATAGGTGCGCCAAAGGGAATTACACTAATTTTTTCGGTTTTAATGCCTGCTTCCAGCAATGAATTTTTCACAAATGATGAGGCTACAAAAATGTGGTCTGCTAGCTGAATTTCCTGTTCTTTTCGCTCAATTTTCCAAGCTGGTTCTTTAGCTGCTTGTAACGCTGAGGCAAATTCTGGAAAGCGGTTAGCTTCTTGAGTTTGAATATCGCGACTCATGCGATAAAAAAGAATAGGCAAATCGTATAAGCAGAGAATCCCTTGCTGTTTAGCAGCTTGAAATGTGGCAGATGCTCCATCTTCATAAGCATAAACGGCATCTAAACCTTGTAGATGATGCTGGGAGACATGGCGATCGATCCCAGCATAAATCCAGTCTACAGTTTGTTGTAAACTAAAGCCTAAACGTTTGTTTAATCCCGTTCGGATTAAAGCTATTCGCATCGCTTCTTGCCAAGGATGACTGCGAATAAAAACACCATTTGGGGCAATCCATGTCCGGCGTCCGAGTTCATCAGCAACTCGTTTTTTAATTGGATTTGGCAGTAAATTTAAGTAGCGCGACACCCATCCTTTAGGATTGTAGGCAATTGTCGTAATTATTTCGTAGAGTAAACCAGTCTCCCATAAAGCCAGTGCAGCTTCACGGGAATTCGGATTGCCCATCGGGTGAATCAGGGAGATACGCGGACTCGACATCTGAGTTTAACCATTTTAATTGTTGTTGCCAATTCGCCACTTGCTCCAGTCGAGGCAATAAAAAGATGAAGCTAGTGAAAAACCAATAGTAAAGGGCGAAAGTATGATGAAAAACAAGCTGCCCATTAATCCAAATTGCATGGATAAGAAAAGCCGAAAGTGCTAATTGGCGAAGTAAGGGTCTTTTCAATTTCCAGAATACCAGGAAAAGAGCAATAATTATACTTATTCTTAACCCGTACCATAAAATAAAACCGATCGGGCCTATTTCCAAGGCTATTCGCCCCATTTCTCCCTCATAACCGACTGGAATAACTTCACCTGGTGGTAAATTTAACGCATTGCGAAGTGCAGCACTTCCTAAGTGTGTTGCACCAGTACCAAAGCCGTCAACTGCTTTGTACTTGATAAAGCTAAAAGCCTCTGTCATAGTGCCAAAAACGCGGGTGGATATGTCGCTGTTAGAGGCTGTACGGCCAATAAAAGCATTCACGGCTCGCCGAAACCCGATGATGCTAGCTATAGAAACAACTATGGTTGGTATAAAGAAAGGCTTGACCAAACTTAAAATACCTGAAGGGTTGGTTAGCGCTCTAATACCTAAATAACCCACCAACACTATAACAGCACTAAAAACTGTGCTGCGAGAGCCAGTCATAAAAGAGTTAACTGTTAATAAAAGTAATTCAACAATAGTAGCCCACTGCCACCATCTTGATTGTTTGAATGAAAGTAAGGGCAGCAGTAACCCAAAACAAGCTAGTAAGTAAGCCGCGTAATTATTAATGTATGAAAAAGTTCCTGTTATTCGTACACCTCCGGCTTTTAGATCGTCACCGATAAATGTAGCAACCTCTACATTGGCAACTTCGCTTTGAACGTATGAGTTAATGGGACTAGATGCTGGACTGAAAAACTGAACAATACCCAGAATGCCAACTGGAATGAGTAAAAAAAGATGCGATCTCAAAAACCTATATAATTCTTCTTCTGTTGGAAATAAAGCAGGGATCATCCAAATTAACGGAATATAGAATAGATAAGTTTTTAGTCCAAACACGCCCACAATGGGCGAACCTAAACTCGGATTAAAAGCCTGCAACAAGCACCATCCTACTGCCATAAAAATTATGGCATTGACAAAGTGATTTTTGATTGGAAATTTCCCTTCAGAACGCAAAGCTACAAAATATTTAATATAAGCTCCTAAAAGAACAAAGTCTTTCAAAAAATAAATTAGTTCGCTAGCTTGAGGTAACACCCATTTTCGTAGTGCCCCCTCAATAACTACAAGGAAAAATACCACCTTGACAGCACGACGCCAATTGGAGAAGGAGAAGAACAATATAAATCCAACAGCTAGCAGCGCGATGAGCAGCTTCACTTAATAACTCCTCCGTTAAATAATTGATTCAGCAACTGTCATAATTGACTGGTAGTTTTTCTTTAAAAGACCTAGAGAGTAAGAAAATTTAACGGCTTGTTCTTGAGAGAAAGCCGAACTAAGTTTGCTTAATAAAAAAGGGCCGTACAGTTTATTTTGACGAATAGGACGCCAGCTACAGTGGAGTAGTAGATTAGTAATTGTCTGAAATGTCCAACAATAAAAATGTTGGTCGTTGTCAGGAGCAAGACTAGGGTTTAATTGGACTTCTATTGGCAGAATTAAGATTAATTTACCTCCTGGTTTCACGTAGCGGTGAAATCTTTTCAAGTCATCTGCTGGAGTTGGAGAGTGTTCGAGAGAATGGGATGACAGCAAACAATCGAAATGATGCTGCGGAATCTCTTCTATAGTACTTACAACTTTTTGCTCGCGCTGGCGCAGAAAATTTACAGCAAACTCAGAATAGTCAAAAAATGTAACGTCTGGGAGAGCAGCTGAAACTTGCCCTAATCCACAACCATAATCTAAAACAGAAAGGTTAACATCGAGATTATTAGCCGAAAAGATTGCTTCTTTCCAGTACAGGGAAAGCAGTTTATAATATTTTTCATCTGCAAAAACTCGACCATAATGAGAAATATAGTAATCTTCATTATAGGAAAAACTGGAATTGTCTTGCGAACTCATTTTTACCATGACACTTTCCTCAAATCGATAGTCATTATAAAACACCTTGTATGAGAATTAATTGGATTTTTGGCAAATTACCTCTTCATACAGTTCAAGATATCTTTTTGTCAGCTTAACTTCATCAAAAGCGTTTAGTTGAATTGTAGCATTTTCAAGCTGTTGCTCAGCCAAAGCTCGATCGGTAATAAGTCTAACCATACATTCATAAAGGGAACGAAAATCTCCATTTTTGAATTTGAGTCCAGCATCTCCTACACATTCTGCGTGTCCACCAAACGCAGAAACTATGATATTTCTACCAGCTGCTAACAATTCTAATGTTACTCCGCCAAATGGCTCTTCCCAAACTGAGGGAACAACAGCAATATGCGAGTTACCAATAATTTCAACCAATTCATTGCCAGATCTAGAGCCTAAGAAAAAAACATTCTTTGTCAAGTGTAGTTCTTGTACAAGGTTTTCTAAAGATGGTTTCATATTTCCATCTCCGACGACCGCAAGTTTTTTGATACTGTAAATTGGATCGGAAATTAGTAAATGAAATGCCCGGATTAAATCGGGAACTCCCTTTTCGCTAACCAGCCGTCCGACGTAGATGAAATCATATTGGGGATTTTCGATTTTTCTGGCAGCTTTGAACTTATTTAAGGAATAAGGTGTATAAGCGACAACTTGTTTTCTGCATTCTTGTCGTTTAGCTACCCAGTTTGAACAAGCAATATTCAAGTCTACATTATTGGCTACATACCGCCTCACAGCTAACTTAAAGGATTCTTTTAAAACATAACTTAAGCCATTTTTTCTTAAGTGGTAATTTACAGAAGCAATGGGAGTCATGGGAGCAGGTTCGCCATCCACCCAGCCCAAACCATCTATACAGGAAACTTGGTAGCCATTGTGAGTCCATATAAAAGGTTTATTGTTTAATTTTGCAAATGGAAACATGGCTACGCTCGCGCCATTAGAATGTACTAAAGAGCATTGGCGTGTAAGTTCAAAACGTTCTTTTAATGTAGGTTTTCTAATTACTTTATAAATACGCGGTTCTTCTTCTCGATCGGCGATTGTTTCGGTCACAACAAGGCATTCATGTCCCAAGCGAACGATATTTTCAGCTAAAGTGGCTGTGATAGTTTCAACACCACCCGTAGAAGGCCAAAAAACTGAAGAGTAAAGTAGGATTTTCATCTTTCAAGCTGGTTTTTGAGCGATCGCTAGGAAGTTATCGCTGAAACGAATACCTTTCAGAACGCCTCCAGAAATTGTTTGCCAATTAAGTGTGGGAAATTTAGGAATCCCACCAACATCTGTAAATACAAACTTGGGTGTATAAAAGCCCGCTTCCTTGAGAATGCGCTCAACGTCTTTGCGTAGGAGTGGGGTGATGTGTGCTGGATAGGAGGTATCGCCAAAAAGTACAAAATGCCCTTGAAATATAACTGCTAATAAAGCTCGCCAACTTTCATTATTTGGTGTGCTAAAAACAAGAGTTCCACCGGGACGGAGTAAGCGAAACCATTCCCGTGCAACTGCTCTGGGGTTTTCCAAATGCTCGATTACTTCTGCGGAAACGATCGCATCGAATGTTTGAGCGGGGATGTCGATTGGATAATTCAAATCCCCGGCGATCCATTTAATAGAATCATCGATTTTGGGAGAATGCTGGATGAGATCGATCGCAGTAATGGAACTGAAGCGATCCAATCCCTGAAGCCGCCGAGTTAAATTTCCCGTACCCGCACCAAAATCCAAAATATCGCCTTTGAGATCGAGTTGTGTCAATACCCGCTCAAATGCTTCGTAGACTGGATCGCTACTAATACCGCCACTGGTTTGTGCTGCTAGCTGACGCTGGGTTTTGAGTGATCCATCCATACTTAATTATTTTGGCTCAACAGTTGTGTGGCAAAGGTTTTAGCTTGTACTGATAAGTTATGGGTTTGATACCAAGTATAGGCGTTGTGTGCGATCGCTTGCCCAACTTCCAAACTCAGTTTACCTGTCGGACGATCTGCTAGCCAGTAGTGTTTCCCTGCTGACAAGCCATTTAACTGTAACTCACTATAAAATATCCCAATAGGAATTAATCCGTGAGCGCAATAAGCAGCAAAAATGGTCGATTTAGCTAGATACTCTGTATTGTAGTCAAAAAAACCGGCTACAGAACTTAATAGAATTTTACTAATCTCTGGTGCCGTTCTTTTGCCCATTGTCACTACTGGTATACCATTGACGGCAGAGAGATCAAGGCCAGTTGGTGGCCCCACATCTAATATTTGCTCAATCTCCAACTCTTGGCAAGTACGCTCCAGAGCAGCTAGGGATCTTTGATAAACCCGTCGCCTGTTGCTGCTTCCTCCAAACACTACTAATCGTCGGAGACGGTGTGTAAGTGGTAGGACTTGTTCTGGTTCACCGATATTAGAAAAAACTGGCAAGGTAGGGATTTGTGTTTGTTTGCCTGAAGTAAACTGATACAGAAGTTGGGCGTAACGTTCTTCGCTGGTGAGACAGCGATCGCTCAGTCTCGCCAGCCGGACAGCCAAGTTCTTTTGCAGGGGGGATAGCCAAAACGAACTTGCCCATATTGGCCCTGTGGCGTAAAGTTCGTGGAACATAGTCACCAAAGTGCGATCGCTGCTGGCACTTCGCCACTTTTCCAAGCCGTTAACTAACCAAAAAGGGCAGCCTCGCTTGGCATAGCCATAGCCAACATAGTGTAGCAGAATGGTAGGCGAGCGCTGACAATTACCATCCACAACAGATAGCAGATTAGCAACAGAACGTACAGTCACCTTGTTAATAGGAAATCCCTCGATTTCTTTTGCTCCAGCCCACGACGGGTTGCCCACAATGAAATTCGTTTCCATGCCAAAATCGACACGGAGTTGCCTAGCCAGGTTAAGGGAATGATCTCCTACTCCGTCGATCGCTGGGGGAAGGCCGGGAATAATGCAAGTAACTGGGGCTGGAGTGGTCATTTTCAAATTTCTACCTAGATGCCAGTAACAAACCGTAATCCGTAATTGGGATCTGCTTCTTAATCTTAAAGCCTAAATTCTGAACAACCTCCCGAACCTCATCGTGTGTGCGATCGGGCCAGAGATGGTATTCCATAGAAAGGTTCTGAACCGACTGCCACGCATCTCGATCTTGAAAAATTTGCCATTCTGCACCTTCACAGTCTAGCTTAGCGATATCTATGGAACCACCCAGCCGAGCGATTGCCTGACGAAAAGCCACCTGCGGTATGTCACCCAATTCATCAACTTTAGAGCGCGTCTGAACTGAATCTTCGTGTAAGTCGAGAGTTACCTTTCCTGCTTCTAGTCCTACTGCCTCCATAAAGTATTCAAAACCTGCTGCATCGGCTTGGCTCTTCAGGTACTTTTCCAAAGTGTGATTGGGCTCATAGGCATGGATAACTGCGTTGGGAAACCTATTTCTTGCCGCCAGACTCAACAAACCTACATGGGCACCAATATCTAGCACTTTAGTAATCGATTTTGGTAACTTTTCCAATTCGTAGCAATCATCAAGAAGTATGTCTATGAATGCTACTTTTACTCCTGTCTCTTCGGGCAATATCACTGGTTTTTGAGAACCATTTACAAGCAGAGTATCCGGTAGCTTAAACCTTCCCGCACTTGGGAATTTAATACCTAATTTTATAGCTCTGTTTTTACGGCGTAATAACTGAAAAACTCTTTGTACAATCATGAATTATACTCCTGAGAATGTAAGTCTCTTTTAGACAATTGTATGTTTTCGTTACTCGTTTATTACTTTAACTTTGGGATTTCCATCCAATTTAATAAACTGTTTGCTGTCTCGGTCATATACCCAAGCCTTAATCACGGTTTCTCCCACTGGAAGAGAGTTACCTGGGATATTCACTTCCCATCCAAACCTATCCCATCCAATTCTAGAATAACGACCAGACTTAAGCATCCTTCCTATGTCAGGTCTGGGTAATTTGACAACTGCGTTAGCAAAGAATGATTTCTTATCACCATAGGAGAATAGAACTACTCTTGGCTGTTCGCGACCATCGGGTAAAGTAGTCCAACCGGACAGTTTTACACTAAGATTTTTTGGCAGAGTCAGGGGTTTGTCTCTTGTCGGGGGCAAATCAATATTTCCGTGAGTTTTAATGGTTTTTTTGGTGAACGTTATATCTTTTGGCGAACTTCTAAAACCCAACCGATTAAGTGTTGTAATTGATGGCCTAAGGACATCTCTGAAATAGTCATTAACAATAGTGTGCAAGCAACTATCAGGTAATTCATCAATAGACTTATCTAAATAATTAATTACCTCTATGCAAGTTTTACCGCTAGTTTCTCGTAACCATACGTTTCTTCCTTCTGCGATCGCAGCAGTAGAGTTAGCAATGAAAATTGCTGTTAATAAACCGAATAAAAAGTAAAAAACTGTACGTATATTTACGCTATCGCTAACCGATTTATTTTTGTAAATAATGAGTAGTCGCCACAGTTGTATGGAAGAAATTACTAAAAGTATTGAGACAGTTGTGTATCTTGGTTGAAGAGAAACACTTACACCGTAACCAACTCTCCCTATAGTTGTTATTAAAATAAATAAAGTCGCAAACCACCCTAATGATAACCACGGTGCAGCATCACGAGCGAATTCTGTTTTGTAGTTCTTAAAATAGTAAACATTTAAAAATAAAACTATTATTATTATGACCAATCCGCTAATACCAGGATTAATCATTTGCCCAATTGAGGAACCTACAATCATTAACAGAAAAGTTACTGCAAGTAAGGGTTTCTTAACAAAAAACAACAGATCCGCCGAAACATCTAGCTTTTGATACCCAATAGTGTAAATAGCACAGCATGAAATAAATAGCATTACCCAGATAAAAACTATTATTTTGTTTTGCTTAGGAGCGCTTTCAATAAAAGCCACTGTCGGAATTAGGGCTATCCAAGACATTAGACCATGAGCTAAAGAAAAACTAGCAATAAAACAACATAAAGCTGCCAGAAATACCCTTAAGTAAGGCGACAAATTCTTGGGTACAGCCAGAATAAAAATTGATAAAATTACGCAAGCATTTATTAAGTACCAAGCCAGTTGGAACCCCCAAAGCCAGTTAGGATACTGTACCAAAGAGAAGAATAAGATACAGCTTGATATATTAACTAAATGAAACAACAGTTTATTGTTATTATGCTGATTAGCTGATATTTGATATAGGGCATAGAAAGATCCTATTGCCAAAAAAAGGCTACATAATTGTTCTAGCTTTACATTCCAACTTGAAGAAAACGCAAGTATTGAGAAGATGATTCTAGGGAATAGTAGGCGATGCTCAAAGTGCTGAGCAAAAAAATCTCCAAAATTTGCCTTTCCAGATGCAACTTTGTCAAAAAAACTTACTAATCCCCAGTCATCTAAAAATGGAACATTCACACTAAAGTTAGCAACGAACCACAAAAGTAAGGCAACTGGTATTAGATAACCAATGAGTATATATTTATTCGGAAAAAAAATTATTCAACACAATAACTACCTCGTTTTTTTAAGAAATTAGTATTATTTACACTAATCATGATTCATCAATTAACAACTCACAAAAATATATCACTCACAACATCCGTGAATTGCCCAATCCATTTATAAATATCAACCAAAGTAATTTCAGCATTTCTTTGGGGTTTCCATCCAGTTGCTTGTATAATTTTACGAGCATCTGTAATAAAAATTGGAACATCTCCTGTTCGGTTTTCCGGTAATGGTGTAATTGGAATCTGATGTCCGGTAATTTTTTGGCAAAGCTGAGTTGTTTCATAAAGTGACAATGTATTTTCTGCTCCACCTCCCACATTAAAAGTTTGTCCTTTCAATTCTTCTAGCCTATGAATTTGTAGATCGATCAAGTCTAATAAGTCTGCAATATGTAGGAAGTCTCTAACCTGCTTACCTGTTCCTCCATAACCAATATATTTTAGCGACTTTTGAAAATAGTGAAATGCCATCCATAAAGCAAATACACCTTGATCGACCTTCCCCATTTGCCAAGGGCCAGTCAGCACGCCACAGCGATTAATCAATGTAATTATACCATAGGCATCCGCATATTCAGCGATAAGTAATTCTGATGCCAACTTAGTCGCGCCATAAAGCGATCGCACTCCATCTAGGGGAAATTCCTCTGCAATCCCCTGACTTGACACACAGGGCAAAAACTGATCATCCAAAAGTTGAAAGCGCGTTTCAGTTTCGCTAAATTTCAAAGCGTTGAGATGAGCGATCGGATAAACTCGACTTGTGGACAGAAAGATAAAATCGGCATGAGTCTGCCTAGCCAATTCCAAACAGTTAATCGTTCCTACCAGATTTGTTTGCACTACATAACCTGGAGAAGTATATCCAGCTAAAACTGATGGTTCGGCAGAACATTCTATGATTAAATCTGGTTGCAGTGCTACTGGATCGAGGTCTTCTTTATTCTGTACATCACCGTGAATAAATTCAATTCCTACCTGCTTCAGTCTTGGCAAATTTAACTCTGATCCCCGTCGCTTTAAGTTATCTAAAGCGATAATTTTCCAGTCTGGATAGCGCTGTGCTAATCCTAACCCTAAAAAACTGCCTACAAAACCGGCTCCTCCTGTAATTAAAACTTTTCTGCTCACTGTCTTTTCCTCTTAATTATTATCAATTTATTATCTAAAGAGATTTTGTTGCTTTAACAAACATCTGTCCACCCAAAAACTGCCAGACAAAGGGTAACTTGAGATACAATCTCAAAAGTTTAGGTGAACTTGGTCTACCTTTAGTTGAAAAAGGCAAAAACCTGGGAATTAAAACGCTAATTTCCAAACCAATAGCCTCTAAGCTATTACGCATCTAAATCGAATACAAGGACGGGCAGGATGCCCATCCCACAAGAAGCTCAGAAAAACTGACTGTGAAATTAGATGCGTAGCAGCTTAGCACTTCTTTAAGAGAAAGATGAGTAATTGGTAATTGATGGTCAATAAAGTCATAGTATTCCTTAACTGAGTACTTAAAGTTTGGCTGTATAATCAATATAGAACCTCCGGGATTTAGGTGATTGAAGCAGAACAATAAAACCTTCACTAGATCTTCTTTACTGTTTAAATGTTCAAAAAAGTTTGACACAAAAACCGTATCATACTGTTTGGCCAGTATGTTCTGATCCTTGATGTTGAGAATATCAACGTTAAATATTGTTACGTTAGGAGCCGCAAATAGTTGAGAGTCTGGGTTTAAATCTATCAGATATTTTTCTCTAGCCTTAACTTGATTGATGAATTCACAATACCCGCCCCCTATATCTAAAACAACTGATTCTGGGTCTATATACTTTTGCAAAAACTCTTCAGTCAAAGTCTTCCACAAAATAAATTTTGCTTTTCGTTGTTTGGGATCAAAGCGACTTGAGTATAGTTTTTTCAAGTATTCTTCTTGGTTCATGGTTAAAGGTAATAGTTGTAACTACTAGATTTGTAACTACTAGATTAATTTGTTTTTATCCCTATTTTACTATGAGAATATTTACGAACATAATCTCCTTTAGAAAGCATTTTTTCCAAAAAGATATAGAGGACGATGAACAAGTAACGGCTTCCCATTTCTTTTATCTTCAACTTAGAAATTCCCGTTTTTCGATTACGCCATATAATTGGAACTGTTGTATAAGAGTAACCCCTAATTATTGCTTTTAAAGGAATTTCAACTGTTAAATTGAAGTGATGAGATATGATGGGACTTATACCTTTTATGACTTCTCGACGGTAGATTTTAAAAGCATTGGTTGTATCGTTATATTTTAAACCAAATAATACCTGAATAAATAGATTTGCTAGGCGATTTACTGCTAACTTATGAATTGGATAGTCAATTACTTTTCCACCTTTGATAAACCGGGAACCAAATACGCAATCATAGCCTTCTTGCAGCTTGTAATAGTAATCGACTAGATCTTCTGGAGCGTCAGAACTATCTGCCATTACAATAGCCACGACATCTCCTTGAAAATTTTCCAAGCCGCAGCGCACGGCAAAGCCAAAGCCATTGGGATAATAGTTATTAATATAACGCACTTTACTGTTTTCGGAATTTATTTTTTGTAAGATTTCTTCGGTGCGATCGCTACTATTATCATTGACAACCAAAATTTCGTAAGGAATACTCTTTTGTGCTAGTAACTGACAAATAGACTCAAGGGTCTGTAGGATACAACCTTCTTCATTATGAGCGGGAATTACTACAGAGATAATATCTAATTTTCGATCATTTTTTAATTGCGATCGTCCTATTTTTCCCGCATATTGTCTCGGCAACCTAGCAGTATTTTCCAACCCAGGCCCTAATCCCTCTGGGTAATAAAGTCCAGGCGATCTTTCTTTATTACTCTGGGATTTTTTGTTCTTAACCTGCGTATTAAACACCAGTTTGTCGCTAATCAAATAGTTGAGTGTAGCGCTTACCAATACCCCCACAATGGTATTAATTCCATAATTTACCCCCAGCCAATCCAGTACAGGGAATATAATAAAAATGCGAGCTATGACTGAGGCTCCGGCTGATACATGGTAAAGGGGTAGTTGCCGTAATAAAACTTTTTCAACTCTCCAATCACCACCAGGCCAGACCCAAATTCGGTAGATGAAAAAACTTAACAGCAATGATAGTTCAATTGAGACTATATTTGCTACATTTCGTAAAAGGGCAGTATCAAATCCCAGGATATCGATTAGAGAAAATATAAGTAGCAAATTGAATGCTGCTGCTACACCTCCACCGATAATAAATTTGATCACTCGATTCCGAAATAGATTTGATAACATTGCTTTCCAGTTAAAAAACAACAATTAATGCAAATTGAAACGTCAGTTAGTTGATCTAATTCTAAACCCATCGACCGACATTGTGTGTGAAAATTTCTTTCAAAATATCTGTAATTTCATAAGTTAGATTCCACTCTAAATAATGAGTCTTGAATTTTTCTATATCACTTATCCACCAGATGTGATCTCCGATTCGATTTGATTCTTTATATTCCCATTTTAGCTTTTTATTAGTTATTTTTTCACACTCTTGAATTGCTTCTAACATAGAGCAATTACTAAACCTGCCGCCACCGATGTTATAAACTTCTGCTCCGCGGGGATTTTGGTAAAAATGATAGAAGGCGTTGACTAGATCGTAGCTGTGAATATTATCCCGAACTTGTTTCCCTTTGTAACCATAAATATTGTAAGGTGTTCCGGTCATTGTACATTTCATTAAATAAGAAAGAAAGCCATGTAACTCAGCACCAGAGTGACTAGGCCCAGTTAAACAACCGCCTCGAAAACTAGCTGTTTTCATGCCAAAATAGCGACCGTATTCCTGAACCAATACATCGGCTGCTACTTTGGAAGCTCCAAACAAAGAGTGTTTGGTTTGGTCAATACTCATTTTTTCGTCAATCCCCTTATTGTAAGGGTGAGTTGACTCAATTTCCCAGCGCAATTCTTGCTCAACAAGTGGTAAATAATTTGGTAAATCTCCATAAACTTTGTTGGTTGAACAAAAAATAAATACTGCATCTGGGCAAATTTGGCGAGTATTTTCTAATAATACTAAAGTTCCATTGGCGTTGACGGTAAAATCAGTAAAAGGATCGCGGGCTGCCCAGTCGTGGGAAGGTTGGGCTGCTGTATGATCAGGCTAATATCTTTACTATAGGTGTTAAACAGATTCGCGATCGCTTCCCTGTCACGAATATCAATTGCATGATGGATATACTTTTCTCCATAATCTTCTAATAAGCGATCGCGATTCCATTCTGTAGAAGCTCCTTTACCAAAAAAGCTTTCTCTCATATTGTTGTCTATGCCGACAACTGTATAACCTTTATCACAGAAAAAACGTACTGATTCCGAACCAATAAGCCCAGCCGAACCCGTCACAAGAATAATAGTCATAATGTCTGATGTACCTGCGTGAAGATTAAATTTCTAACAACTTACAAACAATTGACATCACCTCAGTTGGCGTATAAATTTCCTGTCGCTCTCCCTCCTTACCAAATATATGACATATTCCTTCATAACCCCACTGTGCCTGATGCTGTTTAGTCGAAGGAAAACAATCTCCAAGCAAAACAACCGTAGGTATCCTGAAGGCAGCAGCGGCGTGCATCAACATACTAGAGTTACATACTACCAAATCAGCAGCCGCTACTAGGGCAAAGGTTTCTCGCAGTGTCAGTTCTCCAGCCAAATTCAGAACTAACGGAGAAACTGCCGCTAATTGTCTGCCAGCCACACAATCTTGCTTGCCTCCAACAATAATAACCTCCAGATTGCCGATCGTTGTCAGCATTTTAACTAAAGTTGCATAATTTTCCAATGGCCAGCATTTTTCCACAAAACCTCCCCCTGGGCCAATAACGATGCGCTTCGGTCGTCGGTCTATTCCCTCAATCCTCCGCGACCATCGATACTCACCCGTTTCTTGCTCACTAGGACTCAGGAATATCTGTGGTCTGCATTCTGGCAATTCAGTGGCCCCTAAAAGCTCGGCAAAGCGTAAAGCTGCACGACCAACTTGTTGCCACTCATCAAACTCCACGTACTGTTGTGTTGCCGAATGCCCACCGGCATATCCCCGCACCCCCAAGCGATAGGGGATGCCTGCCCGCATCATTAACAGGGAACCAAAATAGCTGCCTAAAATATCAATTCCTATATCAAAGTGGCGGTTCGTTAATTCCTCACTCTCAGAAGAAAAAGCTATGTAGTTGAGTGCATCCCATAAGCTTTGCTTGGGAATAAATTTGTTGTGCCAAGGCGCGTTAACTGGCAATATTTCTGAAATATAAGGATTTAACTTGAGAATTTCGACGTTCCATTGACCTACGCCAGCCACAATATGAGCATCGGGAAATTGCCGTCTTAATGCCTCGAAAAGTGGAGTAATTATTAAAAGATCGCCAAGGTCATTATTTCGTAAAACAAAGATTGATTTTACTTCTTGTTGATTAGTTTGGAATTGAATCATCATTCGGCTTACTAACCATACTGCCCAGTCTATTAAATTTCTTTTCCATGACATAATATATTTATTTGATTAGCCTATTAATCCTTAAATCATGATTACCTGAAATAACACACAATAAATTTGCAGGCCCAGAAAAATTTTCTTCTAAAAGTTCTTTTAATGGATCTTTTAGCGCTGAAATTTTATCTTTAACTAAATAAAATTTTAAGTACCCAAGCGACATTAAAAACTCTACAATATCAACTGGTTTATAGTTAAAATTCTCCGTCCAGCCAGAAAAAATTTCTAAATAAATGATAGGTAAAAAGCTTTTGATCGAATCATGAAATCCATTCAAAGCAAGCATTTCAGCACCTTCTACATCTAATTTAATAAAATCTAAGCGTTGTTTTGACATTGATTGCATATATTCATCAAGCTTTATAACTTTACACTCATAACTTTGAATATTTTTTGCATCTAACCACGATCCTGCGCTATGTCTTGTGAGAGACGCTTGCCGATGATCATTTTCTGGGAGGTAAATGTTCATTATGCCGTTAATATCACTTACCGCAGTATTATTAAGGTAAACATTATCATATTTTTTATGCTTATTAACTTCTTTTGACAATACTTTAAAAGTTGGCGGTAACGGTTCAAAAGCATGAACTTCACCTGTTTTACCAACTAAATGGGAAAAAAGTATTGTATAATATCCTACGTTTGCACCGATATCAAAAACCATATCTCCCTCTTGAATTAAATTCAAAAATAATATTTTATCCAAGTTAAAATTTTTGTTTAACCTCAGAATTTTTTCGTAAATTTTAGGATGTTTAGCCAAAATAAAATTGAATGAACTCTTCATGATTTTTATGGTTTCCAGAATTTTGGTATTTTAGGCTATTGCCAGCGTTTTTTAGCTTTTGCTATAAGCTTAGGCAAATCCCATATCAATTTTTTATCATACTGAGAATAGCGTATACCTGAAAAAGTATACCGGGCTGCAAGTGCAGCATTAGGCTTAAAGTAAAGATTGAAACAAAGACTGGCATAAATTTGACTTTTAATTACACTAATATTATCTTGTCGTTTTAGAGTAATTTCATCAGCATAATGTTTAACTAATGCACCTGGTATGCAACGACTGCAAAAACCGTGATAGTACAGGTAGGCTCCAAACTCTAAGTAGCTATAACCATAAATAAACCATTCTACCATTCTGTGTCCTTCGTCAAAAACTTCCCTGGGGTAAATTGTAGAGCCATCGGCGATCGCCCAGTTATCATCAACATCTGTCACTGAACCAGCCACTCCAGATGGATATAATTGGGCTGCTGTTTGAGAAGTTCCACAATACTCACCATTGATAAAGCCCATTTCTCCTGTTGTCCAGATGGATTTGGGATCGGACCAAACAGCTTTCATGCACTGCTCCATATGTCCATCGGGAAGTACGTGATCGTCATCCATTGTACGAATATGCGTACCTTTGCAAGCTAGGGCAGTGTAATTGCGATTGGCGTATAGGCCGCGCCGGGGGCCTTTTATATAGCGGCAGTCCCAATACTTTGCCAATGCTTCTGTTTTGGGTGCTAGTTCTGGATCGGAATCATCGGACACGACTACTTCAAAAGGTTGAATGTTTTGCGATCGCAAACTCTTCAAACAACGTTCCAAACTCTCCGGTCGGTTTCTAGTCACTAAAGCCACACTTAGGCGAACTTCAGTCGAATTTTTCAGCATAAGATGTTTGAAAAAATTTCGGCAATTTGTTTACAGTTTGAGACAGCATCAAATTGTTTTTTGGCAATTTCTCTGCCAGCTAACCCCATAGATAATCTTAAGTTAGGATCGTTAATCAACTTAAGTAGCGCTTCTCGCAAAGCTGCCCGATCGCGTGCTTTCACCGTAAACCCATTCACCCCATTATGCACTAATTCTGGAACAGTCATAACTGTAGTGCCAATACAGGGCAAACCCGCTGCCATCGCTTCTGTAAAAACTATTCCATAAACTTCCTCGTGAGTAGGCATCACAAATATATCTGCTGCTGCATAGAGTTTGAGAATTTCTGGAGAAAATGCACGCACACCTCGATGGATTCTCACATTATGTATTATAGGTAAGTTTACAGCGGCATTAGTAACAATGTCAAGTTCGCAAATATCGCTGAGATTGTCCAAAAAGACGGCTAGCAGATCCTCTCCGCCTTTGCGTACAAAGTCATTGCCGACAAATAGCAGGCGAGGCTTACTCTTAGGCTCTCTTGGGGTCATGCCAGCGAAAAGCTCTAAAGGCACACCAGGGTGAATATTAGTAACTTTTGTAGGTGAAATTCCCTAATCGTCATCCATCGTGTGAATATGTGTACCTTTACAAGCTAGAGCAGTATGATTTCGATTGGTGTAGAGGCCGCGATGAGGCCATCTGATATATCTACAGTCCCAACGAGAAGCGATCTCCTCTGTTTCATTTGCCAGTTCTGGATCGGAATCGTCAGACACTACGACCTCCAATGGTTGCACTTTTTGTGGTCGCAAACTTTTCAAACAACACTCCAAAATACCAGGTCGATTTCGAGTTGCCAAAGCCACACTTAACCAAATTTCAGAATAATTTGTCTCCATATTTTAACTTTTAATGTTACAAAATATATAATTTTAATATTTCTTTATACTAACTCCAAAATTTCATAGTGGCAAAGGGCCAAAACCCAATATACCCCAACCTTTTTTTCTTAAGCGTCTAATTGCACGCCCTGGATCTTTTGTCGCCAGATAACTCGGACCCTCTGGCATTTGTTGATTATCTTTATATTTTTTTCGTTTAATATCATCAACTACCAAACCCCAAAAGTTTCTTTGTAAATAAAACAACGTATATCCATGAGCCTCTAAAAAATTAGTAACTGATGTAGGGTATTCACCAAAATCTTCAAAAATTATGTCGCGGATATTTCCATTAATAATTAACTCACCAGCGCCATTCACAACTTTGATCTCATTTCCTTCAACATCAATCTTAAGTAACCCTATTTCTTGTTTAGGATCTAATATTTCATCTAATCGTTTCATCTGAACCTTGAATAATTGATTTTTACTGGTTTTGCTTTCATTGTCTGAAACTAAAGATGCTAGACCTCTGTTCGTTTTAAAACTATCAGGTATTCCCAGGATACCTTCACCAGATATATCACTTATAGCTAGTTGGTGTACAGCAATTTTACCTATATTATTTTGGTTCCAATTGTTAACGTTTATTCTCAGTTCTTCATATAACTCTGGGTGCGGCTCAAAACAAATTACTTTCCCTTTAGGAGAAACTTTTACTGCCATAATACTTGTCATATAACCTATATTAGCGCCAACATCAACAGCACATTCACCAGGATCGATTAGCCTCCAAATAGCTTCACTTACACATAAATCATAAACCCCAAAAAACCATACATAAATTCCTATGAAATCGTAGGGCTTTAATCTAATATATAAGTTCCAGGGTAGAATAATTTTTTCATATTCATTGACAATTTTACCGTCTAACTTTAGCTTTATACGGCGTATTATCTGCGAAGGTCTCAAAATATATTCAGGTGTTAAGTAATCAGATAACTTCTTCATGGCACTACCTACGGGTTAACTGTTAACATTGATTATACAGATTTATAATTTTGATTAGCACTAATTTCAAAAAACTTGGAAATTTTTTGACAGTTTGAGACAGCATCAAAATTTTTATTTGCAATCTTCCTCCCAGCTAGACCCATCGATAACCTGAGTTCCATATCATTAATCAACTTAAGAAGTGCTTCTCGCAAAGCCTCGTGATCCCGTGGTGTAACAGTAAACCCATTCACCCCATTCTGCACTAATTCTGGAACAGTCATAACTGTAGTGCCAATACAGGGCAAACCTGCTGCCATCGCTTCTGTAAAAACTATTCCATAAACTTCCTCGTGAGTAGGCATCACAAATATGTCTGCTGCTGCATAGAGTTTGAGAATTTCTGGAGAAAATGCACGCACACCTCGATGGATTCTCACATTATGTATTATAGGTAAGTTTACAGCGGCATTAGTAACAATGTCAAGTTCGCAAATATCGCTCAGATTGTCCAAAAAGACGGCTAGCAGATCCTCTCCGCCTTTGCGTACAAAGTCATTGCCGACAAATAGCAGGCGAGGCTTACTCTTAGGCTCTCTTGGGGTCATGCCCGCGAAAAGCTCTAAAGGCACACCAGGGTGAATATTAGTAACTTTTGTAGGTGAAATACCGTAATCGTCAATTACAGAGCGTCGCGATCGGTCCGACCAGGTGATAATATGGGCTGCTGCTGCAAAACATTTACGCTCCACTTCTACGATCGGTTTATAAGTAATAGCCGATGGGAATGGATGCTCAGTTGTCAGTAAAGCTGCGGTATAGTCAAGTGAAACTACTGAGGGAATCTGTTTAAATAGGGGGGCGGCAAGGTAGGCAATTGCTTGGGTATGAATATGAAGAACATCAGGCTGATAATTCTTTAAAGCGCGTTCTAAACAGCGACGGGCAAAGAAGGAAGTAGCTAATTCGGTACGAAATCTGTGAAAGTCATAATCAATTTTATCAGATCCTGGTAACTGTTTGCTGAGCAGCCAGTATAAGATTCTACCCGGTAAGTCGGTCTTAAAGTAATCAGTTAGATGTAACGAATTAAATTCAACTTCTGGAATACAATCCCGGAAAGTTTTCTCTAATATGTTTTGATAAGTAGCGTGCCCCATTATATAATGATTGAGGCTCAAAACTTTAATGGCTTTTTTAGTAAGCTGAGACATTTTCGTGATAAATTTGGTTAAGGAATCCGGCTACCTCCGGTGCAATGTTGGTAAACACGATGTAATAATTGCCATCCCCTTCTTTTATTTTTCTCAAAACTTTGCCATAGATATCTCCGCTGACTGTTGTTTCGTGGGTTTCTATTAATAAGTTTATTTTGATATTATCTTCGCGTGGCTTGAGCATATTATCTGAACGTAGTTCGGCACCCTTTATTGACAGCTTGACTAAGCTTCCCTTGCACGTATTGCCATCAAGATGCTTACCTTTCAGAACGCCGTACTCTACGGGTAATTCTTCTTTTAGTTTAACAAGTAAATCTTCTTGTTTGGGCAATTTGAGGTTGTACTTGCCACCGATTCCCCCTAGTTCATGGATGGTGATAGGCTCGTTAAAGCCTTTTGGTTGTGCCGGGAAATCCCCATCTATTTGTAGGATGTCGCCTACATCTTTGAGGGTAGCTTCGGAAATCATGATTTCGCCCCCCAGCGTATAGGACTCGATGCGGGCAGTTAGGTTGACGTGACTGCCAACTACACCATATTTTGCGCGTTTGTCCGAGCCAATATTTCCTACTACTACTTCACCTGTGTTGATACCAATACCCATTTCTATTTTTGGCAAGCCTAAACGTTCATTTTTTTGATTAACGGATTCCATTGCTAGCTGCATTGCCAAAGCACAAGCTACTGCTCTTTCGGCATCATCTTCTCTTTGAGTTGGCGCACCGAACAACACCAATATAGCATCACCGATGAATTCGTCAATAGTTCCCTGATATTTGACAATTTCATCGGCCATTTCTCCCAGGTAAATGTTGAGCATAGAAACTACTGTTTCTGGGGGTAATCGCTCTGATACGGCAGAAAATCCTCTTAAATCGGACATTAAAATCGTGATTTTGCGTCGATCGCCACCTAACTTTAATCCTGACGGTGATTCCAGCAGACAGGCTACTACTTCATCGGTGAGATAGCGACTAAAGGTTTGACGAATTTCTCCTGCTGTACGGGCAATGTAACTGGTAATTACGATCGCAGATCCGGCTATTGCTAATACTGGTGGAACCACAGGAATCCACCAACCTTTTAGAAATGCGAGGTAGCCGACTACAAAGATACCTCCCACTGCCAAAAGCATACTAGCCGTTCTCCGGCGCGAGAACTTGGCAACACCTTTTTTGTATCGCCCTTGCCAAGTCAAAATAGCGCCGACGGTAGCACCGCTCAAAATCCACAACCACTCCAACCACTCAGGCCAAGTTTTAATTAAGGGTCGATTATCTAGTGCTGCACTCAAGATGGCGCTCGTTAAATTGGCATGGACTTCTACGCCAGAAGTGCGTTTGGGTATGCCGAGCAGACTGCTACTGTAAGGAGTATAAAGCAAATCGTTGAGACTTTCTGCCGTTGAACCGATCAAAACGATCCGATCGCGCATCAAGTCTGATGGTATGCGATTTTCCAATACATCCATGATCGACACGATCTTGAAGCTTTCCGCTGGCCCGCGAAAGTTCAACAACAACTGGTAGCCTCTGGCATCAGTGCGTACATAGCCGCCATCATTCGCCTCAAAGGGTACAAACACGGCTTGACCTAATTGCAAATAATCTTTATTGACAGCAGCGGCTTTAGGTGTAATGCCTTTTGTTTGTAGATAAATATAAGCCAGTCGCAGTCCCAAACTTTCTATTGTTTCATCACCTTGTGAGATATACAGAAAATGCCGACGGATCTTGCTATCTGTATCCAATGGGATATCGTTGGCGCTTACTTGACCCGGCGCTTCTAATTCTGGTGGTGGCTGCACCGCAGGGCCACCCGCACCTCCAACCATTTTCTTGATCGCAATCAAGTTAGGTGTACTCTTATACAGATCTACCAATTGCTGATGTCCGGGTTCTACAGGCAAATCGCGATAAATGTCCAAACCAATTGCTACAGGCTGCTGTTCTTTGATTTTATTGAGTAAGTTAGTCAAGACATCATCGTGAATCGGCCACTGCTTTAATGTTTGCAGGTCTGTCTCGCTAACTCCGACAATAACAATGCGCTCGTCGGCCATTTCCTGGGGACGTAGGCTAAAAAACCGATCGTAAGCTGACCATTCCAATAGCTGGAACAATCCTGCAAAGCGCAAAGCGATCGTTAATCCAGCTACGGTAGGAGCTGTAATTAATACCCCGCGCCATTCCCAAATTTGCTGTCTTAGCTTTGACCACATAAAACTTGCTTTGATAATTGGGAAAAAGGTGATAGCCCATCACCCTTTTACCTGTTGGCCGTGCAGCAGTCAACCAGAGGCTTTTCAACTATTGGATCTAAATCGGCTGACTTCAGGAGCTTTGACCACTGATCTGCTAGGGTCGAGTCATCAGGATTGGCGCGGCGCAGCTCGGCTAAGGTTGTCAGAGAGTCCTGCCAAATGCCCGCTGCTGCATATAAGGCCCAACGATCGCTTGGTGCTGCCTTCTCCAGTTGCTTCACTAGAGTTGGGCTGGCTTGGGTTCGCTCGATCCATCCATCTACAATCATATTCCCACTTTTGTCTCCAGAATCTTCAGATGGGCAAACCATTGTCAAGTACCAGTGATACATTTTGCCCACCGCTAGAGGGGGTAATTCGCTCTTGGGGAGGGTCAACCCAATCACACCGGGGGTATTGGGAATGGGCAAAGTTTTTTTGACTAGCCTATTTTCGTTGGCATCCCGCAGCTCGAATTCCAATGCCTCTGCTTTAGATGAAGGGATGTACCAATATAATGTGGGATACTCTGCGATCGTCAGCCCCAAGTTATTGGAAGGCATCAAAGATCTTAAAAGTCCTGCGTTTTCCAAGCACTTTCCCCGCGTAGCCCCTCCCGCCGTTGTCCGGGGTGCCTGTCGGTTGGGAGGTACGTATGTCTGACTTACTTCCCAGGCACGGGGGGATGTTTCAGTTATGGTAGGCCGATCGTACTGCGCTGGCAAGCTAGGAACGATCGCGGTTTCTAAACCCAGGGTTACTGTAAGGGTGGCAACGGCTAGGGGTAAATTAATCCAAGTCATAAAACTTCACTGTCCAAAAGAATTTTAGATCTTAAAACTGAAATTCTTCAAAGCCAATTTCCTACCAGCACAAATGCCGCCCAGTAAAACGGATGCTTGTAGGTGGGATTGTTGAGCAGATTCAGCTGGGCGCGGCGGAGAGATTCCGCTTTACTAACCCCAGGTTGAGCTAGCTCTCGGTAAAATAAAGTCATCAATTCGGAAGTGGCTTCGTCGTTGACCGACCACAGGGAAGCGATCGTACTCCTTGCACCAGACCGAACTGCCATTCCCGCCAGTCCCAAAGCAGCTCGCTTGTCTCCTGTGGCAGTCTGACAGGCGCTGAGAACGAGCAATTCGATCGGCTTTCGTTGGCCTTCAACTCTGACTTCCAGTAATTCATCGAACTGTTTGACGTTTATTTTGTTATCCCAGGTGAGAATAAACGTATCCTCCGCATTGGAACTAAACTGGCCGTGAGTTGCCAGGTGAACCACTGGGAAAGCAGCATCCTTAATCTCTTTTTTGAGGCTGGCGCTAGTAAACTGTCCGTCTAGGAGTAAAGTACTTCTTACTTCAGCGCTGATTTGGTTCAATTCGGTTTTTACAGCAGGCAGTGCCGAAAAGTTTTGACGAGCTTCGGTGAGTCCGCCAGTTAATACCCTGAAAGACTTCTGTGTCAAAACTTTGGGCGCTAGAAGTTGCAACCCAGGAGTCACGGCAATCCGGTACTTTTCTAGCAAGAACTGAGTACCATCGTTGAGGATAGCCATTGGCAGATTCCGCATTAAACCATCTGGCACAAATACCAGGGTTTGTATTCCGCTTCTGGCTAGGTCTGCCTGGGCTGGACGAATGAGCCAATCATATAATTGTTGGGAAAGGCTCAAACGCTTCTGGGTGGAGCCCACGGGGCTGAGGGATTGACGCAATTGGTCTATGCTAACTTCGACTCGATCGCCGGGTATGGGGGTGGCGTAGTGGCGGAGGGGCTGGTTGGGTATGCTGAGAATTACTTCTAATCTGTCTGGCAAGATGATTGGATAGATGACTGCTGCTGTGGGGTCAACTCGATCGATCTGGACTGGTTTGGCGTCTAAACAAGATTCTTGAAAGAAGTTGTCTAATTCGGCGAGTTGTAGAGATTCTAAGACGTTACGGGCTTGAGCGATTCGATTTTGGGTTTTGCGCGAAGTGGGCGTCTTGGCGGTTCCCGTCACGATGCCCACCTTCGCAAGAGAGGATTTGGGATTTTCGATTGGTAAGGGAGAGTTGGTATTTGGAGGTCTTGTTTCTTCGATTTCCTGTTCGGGTGCGGCTTGTAGGAGGAGTCCGACTAATTCTCGGTAGACGGGTTCGACGCTATCGCGAAAGGAGAATTGCAGGTCTCGATCGATCGCAACTAAATCGCTACGCAAGGACTGCAAGGTGTTGACTGCTTCGGTGTAAGCTGCGATCGCATTTTCGATTTTTCCCTGGTTTTTGTACAGTCTTCCCAACTGCCATTGCCACTGGTAGGCGATGTCCCCAGCGTTAATTGCTTGGGCGATCAGTAAGGCTTGTTCGGTCAATTTTTGGGCGTTGGACAGTTGTTGCTTTTCTTGATATAAGTTACCCAGATTGCCCAGGGCATAGCTTTTGGCGCGTGGGTCTTGGAGGCTTTCTCCCTGTTGCGCTGCTGTTGCTAATAACTGCGCGATGTCTAGTGTCAGTTGTTCTCGATCGGCAACTGATAAGTTATCGTTTATTTCTGATAATTTTTTTAGGCTTTGAGCTAGGTTAATTCTGGCATATATACCGGCACGACTGGGCGGTAAGTTAGTAATTTGCGGCTTGATTCGATCGAGCAAGGTTTTGGATAAAGCCAGATGTTTTTGTTCTAGTAAAAGGCTCAGTTGATTGAGTTGAGATTGGATTCGCGTCAGGTTGTTGTTGGATACGGTGGCGGCTTCTTGATAAAATTTTAGGGCGGCATCTCCATCTTTTTGGGTGCGAGCGGTATTGCCTAGACTCAGCAGGGTTTCTCCTATATCTGAGGTAGATTGCGATCGGTTTGCTATCTCCAAACTTTGCTGCAATACTTGACGGGAACGTTCTAATTTACCAATTTGTCTGAGGGTGTTACCGAGGCTTCGCAATCCGATTGCTTTAATGGGAGAGTCTTGTTCTTTTTGAAGGGTTTGTTCTAGGAGTTCTAATGCAGTGGAGGCGCGACGGTAAAGCCCCAAGGCTTGCATTGCTTGGGCTTGGTTAATCTGGCTGCCAATAACTCCGGCCCGATCGCCTGCCTTGCCATAAGCGGTAGCCGCTTGTTGCCAAATAGATAAAGCTTCTTCAGCATTTCCCTGCGTCAATTCCAAATTACCTTTGGCATTTAATGCTTGAGCCAAAATCAGTTCGTAGTTTGAACCTGAACCTCTGGAATTTAAAAGGTTTAAACTTTTTGATATTGCTTCTCTTGCTTCGTTCCACTGTCCGAGTTGCTGAAGGGCTAACGACAGCATGGTAGATGCCATCGCCTGATTCAGCCTATCTTTTTGAGCTTCAAAGGCTGATGCTGCCTCCTGCCAAACTTTTGCCGCATCGCTAAACTGTCCGGCTTGGTAAAGTGCTTTACCTTGTTGTAGCAAATCCTCGGCTTGACTTTTCGTGGCAGAAACGAAAATCTCAGATTGCTTGGCTTGCTCGTTAAACCTGCCGCTATTTTCAGTTGAAATAGCTGGTAGACATAAGGTTGCAGACAATGCCAAGATAAATAAACCAACTAACAGAAAAGGGGCACGGCGAGGTATAAACATATTATTATTTGAAACTTCAAAGCTCAAATTAGTTACAGCCCGGAGTTGTCAATGGGGGACTGTGAGGAGTGACATCTGGCGTTTGGGCGGTGAGTATTATTTTGCCATCCGCAGTCCTCACCCACCCTTGGGCTTCCACAATGCGATCGGGCCTACTAAACTGCGAATTCCGACTTGGCGATGGGGAATTCTCTTGGGCTGGCTGGGATGTTCGCAAATCTACCCAAACTCCCTCACTGTTGAGGTAATTATTGGGACTTGGCGGCAGCCCTCCGCGTCCGGTGACGGTAAATTGGTTGCTGTTGCGGCGGGCACAGCTTTTGGCAACTTGATTTTCGGTATCGACAGTTTGGACTGACAGCTCTACCAATCCTTGGCTGGGATCGACATCAGGGGTATTGATTGTTACTTCCCCATTCAGGGATGGGTCTAATTCGGATGTGGCAGTGATGTCGCTAGTTGTGTCGTTTCGTATTTCCCGCCGCGCTATCCCAAAAACTCCTGTAGCATAGATTTGGATCTTACCGCCTTTGCCTTTGTTGGCGTTGGCAAAGATGTCGCCATTTGCCAAACCGACGAGGTTGCTTGCGTTAATTGTGATATAGCCGCCATCTCCAGGGCCTTCTCCGGTGGCTGCGGATGTGGTGATGTTGCTGTCCCGACGCAGGAGCAATAATTCTTCCACCTGTAGGATAATATTACCGCCTTTACCGGATAGTTCGGTTTCGGCTGCGATCTTCGATCGGTTATCGAGCTGGAGGTTGCGAGCGGTGATTTGGATGTCTCCTGCTGCACCTGTTCCAAAGCTGTTGCTTGTGATTTTGGCATTTTGAAGAAAGAAAACGTCGCCGTTGGGAACTTCAATTAAGACGTTTCCAGCTTTTCCCGCTCCAGAGGTACTGGTTTCCAGGGCGGCACCGTCGGTTAAGGAGAGCGATCGGGCCTTAATGTTAATAGTGCCGCCGTTGCCGTCAGCTTTTTGTGGATCGCTGTAGATTCTGGTGTTTTTGCCTGCTATTTCTACGGAGCCATCAACGTCAATATTTATACTGCCAGCATCTCCGTCTCCAAAGGTGCCTGCATCCAATGTAGAACCATCGGTCAAGGCAAAAGATTCGGCTTTAATTACTACATTCCCAGCTTTTCCGGTTCCAGAAGTTGTAGCTTCCAGTCGAGATCCACCTGTAACCGAAAGAGAGCGCGAATTGATCGTAATGTCACCACCAGTGCCAGTCCCAAAAGTATTCGTACTCAGTTGGGTTTCATCTGATAGCGAGATCGAATCAGCGGACATATAAATAGTGCCTGGTTGATTTTCCGGGGGTTTAGAAGTACCCAACTCAGAAAAAGTATCTGCTGTGATCTGGCTTTTGTCGATCGCGATGTTTTTAGCTGATATAAAAATATATCCTGCGGCGCCGCCAGAAACAGAACCATTGTTTTTGGGCGCGGTATCGGTGTTGTTTAAGCTATAGGCATCGCTGGAGATGGTACTGTTATTTGCAATAGCGATCGTATCGCCAGCTTTAATAGATACGTAACCAGCATTCCCCGTACCAGTGCTATTCGTCTGTAGCTTAGCGCGATCGATATCGATCGTATCGCCAGCTTCAATAAATACGTAACCAGCATTCCCCGTACCAGTGCTATTCGTCTGTAGCTTAGCGCGATCGGTTAGAGAAACTGAATTAGCTGTGATATTTATATCGCCAGCGTTTCCGGCTCCAGAAGTTGTGGCTTCCAGTCGAGATCCACCTGTAATAGAAAGAGAGTGTGAATCGATAATAATGTTACCACCAGCGCCGGTCCCAAAAGTATTCGTACTCAGTTGGGTTTCATCTGATAGCGAGATCGAATCAGCGAACATATAAATAGCGCCTGGTTGCTTTTCCTTGGTGTCAGAAGTACCCAACCCAGAAAAAGTCTCTGCTGTGATATTGCTTTTGTCCATCGCGATGTTTTTGGCTGATATAAAAATATATCCTGCTGCGCCGCCAGAAACAGAACCATTGTTTTTGGGCTCGGTATCGGTGTTGTTTAAGCTATAGGCATCGCTGGAGATGGTACTGTTATTTGCAATAGCGATCGTATCGCCAGCTTTAATAGATATGAACCCAGCATTACCCGTACCAAAGTTCCGGGCGGAGATTGTGCTATTATCAATGGCGATCGAGTTACCGGCTTTTATGGAAACCAATCCGGCAATTCCGCCAGAGTTTTGCTCGTCGTTGTAAGCATTACTCGCGATCGAGCTTTCATTGGCGAGGGAAACAAAGTCATCAACTTGGACAAATATGTTTCCGGCATTTCCTTGTCCTAAGTTGCCAGCGTCTACTTGTGCATTGTCAAGGGAAAGGGAACGAGCGAATATGTTGATGTTGCCGCCATCAGCAGCGGTATCAAAATTAACGTTATTTTCAATCCGGCTCGACTCTATTGCGATCGATCCTGTCGCATTCAGGGTAATATCTCCCACTTTGGTGCCAATATTGCCTTTACCTGACTCTATCCCATTGGTAAGGAGAGTGTTTGCCGAAATATCCAAATTTCTAGCGTTGATGGTAATACTACCGCCACCTGAGCCGATAACGTTAATTGCGGCTCCCTTGGTGAAGAAGACATCGGCGCGTTCCGTTTCGGAGGGGAAAGTCAAACTGCGATCGGTATTTATTTCGACTGTTCCTTGCGCGATCGCACCCAACTCAACTCTACCCCCCGGTGCCTGCAAAATCCCACCATCCAACCTTACCTCTCCCCCCACCAAGGTCAAGGTATTCCCCGGTTTCACTTCCAAGGGATTAAACTTGCTTTCAAAGCTGTTTACCCGACCCGATCCTGGCTGACCTTTCCCTTCTACGACAATACTGCCCGTCGTCTGACCAAATTGCAACCCAACGGGCACACTCACAGTCAGCAGCGGTGGCGTTTGTGCGGCGCTAGTGCCTAGTTCGCTGCCGTCGGCAAACTTAAGGCTACGCGCCGTACTCGCCAGAAAAGAGCCATTAATATCCAGACGCGCATTGGGGCCAAAAATAATCCCATTGGGATTGAGCAAAAAGAAATTGGCGATGCCATTAGCTCGCAGCAAACCATCTATTCTGGAAATTGAACCACCCGTCACCCTGGTGATGATATTTTGGATATCCAGCGCGTTGTTGAAAAAGGCCGTACCGTTGGTGGGTATGGAAAACTCCCCAAAGCTGTGGAACAAGTTGCCACCGGCTCTAGTTCCACCTGTGATGACGTTGGTATTGCCTTCGGGACTCACGATGGAGTTGACTGGAAGGCTGCTATCTGGGACGATTTGCGCCACTGTCGAGGCAGGCACAAGTAAAAAGGCAAAAGGCAAAACAAAGAACTTTTGAGCTTTGCTTTTTAATTTTTGACTTGCCGAAAGGTTAGTGGATAAAGCCATGACGGTCACAAACTCCAAGTAGGCGCGGTCTACGCAGTGTAGTGTGATGTTTTAGTCTACCTTAAAACAGTCGCTAGAGACAAAACGATCGAATAACCAATTAAGTTAAGTAACGCAAGTTGCTAGTTATATAGTTGAGGCTGGTATTAGGTACGTAGTTGCGCTTTAGCGCTCTTATTACAACTGGGATAAGAGCGCTAAAGCGCAACTACGTACCCGGAAAGCAAGTAACTAGCAACTTGCGTTAAGTAACTTCTGCCCATTGCTGCCACACTAGCAAATCGGGGTTAGCCTTGACTCTAATATCATACTGTTCGATCTTTTCCAGCAGCAACTGCACGCCCTGCCTATGGTTGCGATGTCTGCTCGTAAATATTATCCTTTCTTGTTTTGCAGATTCTGAGGAATACACCCAGATGCAAATTTCTCTAATCTCTGAGGGGAATCCTATGCGATTGGGTTCCCATCCTAACTCAATACTTAGCACTTCTCTCCAGGTAAACACTTTCAAGGGTTTCCAAACTCCTTGATAGCGAATCCCAGCTTCGTTGATTTCAATGCAATCCCATCGCTGCATTTGAAATATAAATACTCCCACCCACGGAGAAATTAAGAAAAGACCAAAAATCAGGATTTGTATGGGATTTAGCTCGCTAGTTACAGAGAAACAAACGCATAAAACAAAAAACAAAACTAAGCCAATTAAGCAGCCTATTTTCGCTCGTTTTTGAACGATACATAGTTCTTGATAAGTTGTCCCAACGTAACAAGGTCGCGGTCTAGGTTTCATGGTAGCTATAGCTAGGGGCTAGGGAAGAGTGGGGGAGTGGGGGAGTGGGAGAGTGGGGGAATGGGGGAATGGGGGAATGGGGGAATGGGGGCAAAGGCGTCTAGCTTGCAACTGGGAAGGACGGGCGAGACGCCCATCCCACAAGAAAGTTGTTGGAGATTTTTTTATTTGTTGTTGTTTCGCCCCCCTACCCCCCCAAATCTGGGTGAACAGGAAGCCCACTCCCCCAGATTTTGGGGGCTTTTCCGTAAGTCCTGTTTGTCAGCCGTTACAAAGAGTGTAGAATATTAGGAAGATAATCTGCGATCGCAAATTAGACTTCTAGAAAATAGTGAGAAAAATGAAGAAAAACGACTTGGAATTTTATGACTTGAATGCGGATAATTGGTGGGAAGAAGACTCAAAGATTTATGCCCTTTATCATCTGAATAAGCCACGGTTTGAGTTTTTCGATCGCTATGTGCCAAATTGGCAGGGTTTGAAAGCTTTGGATGTCGGGTGTGGCGGTGGTTTTTCCTGTGAGTTTATGGAAGAAAAAGGTGTAGAAGTATCAGGTATCGATCGCTCGGCTAAATGTATAGAAAAAGCACAAAAACACGCGGTTAAGCGGGGAATCAAAATTGACTACAAGTATGGATTGGCAGAAGAGATGCCTTATGAAGACAACACTTTTGATGTAGTAGTATGTGTTGATGTTTTGGAGCATATTGCCGATCTAAACAAAGTTATTTCGGAAATTCACCGGATATTGAAGCCAAAGGGTTTGTTTTTCTTCGATACAATCAACAGAAACTTTAAATCTAAATTTGTGATGATTTGGGTGATGGAAAATATATTGCGTGAGATTAAGCAAGGCGTTCACGATTGGAGAAAGTTCATTAAACCAGAGGAAATTACAGATTTAATGGAGAACCAGGGTTTTGCCGATATAGATATCAAAGGATTCGATCTTTTTGGAGAAGCATTAAAGCTTAATTGGTCTAGTTATAAAGAATACAAAAAAACAGGTATGGTAAAAGTAAACATAAATGATGATACTTCAGTAATGTATATCGGCAAAGCAGTTAAACAGTGCTGAGTGCTGTTTCGGTAAGAGAGATGCGATCGCTTTTATGGTAAGCTGAAGATTATGTTTGCCAATTTTCTCCCGTATTTAGTCGAGCAACTGACAGACGGCTACGGATATTTTGGCGAGAAACTGGCACAAATTGTACAGCAGACTTTGATTTTGTGGGGGGAACGCGATCGCATTTTGGGTACTGCTGATGCGGGGAAGTTTGAGAAGGCTCAAGCCCATAGTAAACTAATCTGGATCGCAGATTCCGGGCACGTCCCTCACCTAGAAAAGCCGCAAATCACCGCCCAGCACATTTTAGACTTCAGATAGGTAACCAGGCATTTCAGGGAAATTACTGAGGAAATGATCGGAAATTGAGGAAAAGTGGGTAATTTGGATGTAACAACCGCAAATCGAATCTGCGAAGATCACCCAAAAGCGAATTATGAGTACAGTTCTAGTTGTGGAAGACTCTCGCAGTCAGCGGGAGTGCATCTCACACCAACTAGCGTGGAGTGGACTGAACGTTATTCAGGCGTCTGATGGCGTCGAAGCACTAGAAAAAATTCAGAAAAACAGTCCCGATCTCGTGTTACTAGATGTGGTAATGCCCCGTATAGATGGTTATAATGTTTGTCGTCTGCTCAAAGCCAACCCCGAAACCCGGAATATACCTGTAGTATTTTTAACAGTAAAGGTGCAACAGCTTGCTCTTTACGGAGGTATAAAATTGGCAGAAGCATACATTGGCAAACCTTGGCAAGCGAGAGAACTAATTGGCACGGTAAAACGAGTGCTGGTGGATGCTAAAAATTGGGCTGACGCCGCCTCTGCGGATGCCTGGACGGAATACGGCGTTTTAAACTTAAACTTGATTAAGCTATACGAATGTCGTGCTGATGCTTGGACAAAATATGGTTTACAAATTACCAGATTTTACGAGGATGCCCTTGCTGCTTTTGAGCAAGCATTGCAGATTAATCCGAATCGATCGGATGCGACTAAATACCGCGCTACTCTTGAAAAAGACTGGGCTGTTTTGCTGCAAAAGTTAGAACAAACTAAGCCTTGCCACGTCTGTCGTTATTACTATGGGAAGGACGGGATAAACTGTGCCGTATATCCATTCGGCCCTCCTGAAGAACTTTGTCGCGACTGGGATTTTAAGTAACACCAGGTTGTTGAGATAATTGCAGATTTTAAATGGCAAATTTAAGATTGAATTTTCCAATCTGCAATCTAAAATTTTAAATTCCTCAGTCAGCACTTAATCTGCTCGCACATCCGCTGCTCTAACCGTTCTAGCAATGTATTCACATCCATCGCAGCTTGCTCAAAACAAACTGGTGGTGGGGGTTCCGGTTCAAACTGAACTAGCTTTATTTGAGCGTTTCCTATGCCGATGAGGAGAACTTCCTGCTTGGGATTATGAGCATCCAAAATTCCCAATATCTCCTGAAGCTGATTATCAACTTTGTGATTTAGTGCCTCAATAGCTGGTCTGGCACAATAGATAAAATGCGGCTTTGGTTCGAGATCGATCCCCAGAGTATTATTGTCGCTCTCTCCTCGTTGCACAAATAATCCCCAAGCTAAAGCAGCCAATTCTTGCTGATTTGCTTTGACGAATTCGTTTAACTGGCTTCGCCAGCTGTGTTCACCCCGATCTGACTGGGTAGTACCAAACATTACCATTGTCTGCTTTCCGTCGTTGCCAATATTATTTCAAACCCGACTGCACTCGCCACAAGCTGGCATAAATCCCCTGTTGCTGGAGCAGTTCTTCATGTCGTCCCGATTCTACTAATTTGCCATGTTCCATCACATAGATACAATCGGCGTTGCGGACGGTGGAGAGGCGATGGGCGATCGCGATCGTAGTCCGATTTTGGGTAATTCGTTCCAGCGATCGCTGAATTGCTGCCTCAGTCTCATTGTCCACTGCCGATGTAGCCTCGTCGAGAATCAGAATTGGTGGATTTTTCAAAACAGCTCGTGCGATCGCAACCCGCTGCCTTTGCCCGCCCGATAACTTCTGCCCCCGTTCACCCACAATGGTGTCATAATTTTGTGGCAGTTGCATGATAAAGTCGTGAGCTTCGGCAATTTTAGCTGCCGCTCTTATTTCTTCAAAAGTAGCATCAAAACTACCATAAGCAATATTTTCTGCCACAGTGCCATGAAATAAGAATACATCCTGGCTGACTAATCCGATACACGATCGCAAATCTTTTAGCTTTAGCTCCCGCAATTCTATGCCATCCAGGGTAATTGTGCCTGCTTGAACCTCGTACAGTCGCAACAGCAATTTTACCAATGTACTCTTGCCAGATCCAGTGGAACCGACGATCGCGATCGTTTTCCCAGCGGGGATGTGGAGGGAAAGATGCTCCATTACTGGCTTGCGCCCATTGTAGGCAAAAGTCACATCCCCCAGCATCAACTCGCCCCGCACCTGACCGACTGGCAAGGGGATATCTCCAGTATCAATAGCAATTGGTGTGTCCAAAAGATTCATCACTCTATTGGTAGATGCCATTGCCCGTTGATACTGGTCAAATGTATCTCCCAATCTTGTCAAAGGCCAGAGCAAGCGCTGGATTAGGAAAACTAATACGCTGTAAGTACCTACAGACATTTTGCCGTTCACCGCTTCCATGCCGCCATAAAGCAGCAATGCCGTGAATCCTGCCAGAATAATCATCCGAATTAAGGGGACAAAGGCAGCAGAAAGAGCGATCGCGCGGCGATTGCTTTGCCGATAACCGTCGCTTTCCACCGCAAGACGCCTTGCTTCGTATTCCTCTGCCGTATAGCTTTTAATCGTCATCATTCCCGACAGATTATTCGCCAGCCGACTGTTGAGGAGGCCCACCTTTTCGCGCACATCGGCATAGCGGGGGGCAAGCAATCCCTGATAATATACAGATCCCCAAATTATCAACGGCATAGGTAGCATCGCCATCCACGCCACGCTGGGTGCCAGGATAAAGTAAGCGCCGCCAATAATTATCACTGTTGCGGTAACTTGGATCAGGTCATTCGCTCCCACATCCAAAAACCGCTCTAGTTGGTTGATATCATCGCTGAGGATAGACATCAACCCGCCCGTGCTGCGCTCTTCAAAATAGGCGATTTCCAGTTCTTGGATATGGTTATAGGCATCTAGGCGCAATTCGTGCTGTATTTTCTGTGCCAGATTGCGCCATAATCGAGCGTAAGCGTACTCAAATACCGATTCCAGTATCCAAATAATGGCCGTGAGGATGGACAGGATTAAGAATTGCCCAAAGGTATCTTTGACGCCCCAACGAGCAATTATGGAATCCTTTTGGTTCACCACCACATCCACAGCGATGCCAATTAAGGCGGGTGGTGCCAAATCGAAGATTTTATTGAGGATTGAGCAGCCAGTTGCCAGCCAAATTTGCTGGCGATAGTCTTGCCCGTAATCAATTAGCCGCTTGAGGGGATGCACGGAAGTAGGACGCTTCCCCCTAGAGGATGATTTGCCAGGAGTGATAGCTTTGATAAATTGCTTGAGCGTAATTGACACTAAATTTAATTTGAACCTACTTTTATATTACCGTTCGTAAAAATGTGCGATCGCTTGGGGAAAGGGAAAGTGCGATCGCACACGCTTGTGGTTGCTCCCATAGATGGAGTTGTGGAGTGACTCAGTTTATGACTCAATGTGGTGATAGAATAATAGGTTGTTCAAAAGTGAGAAAGAAAGGGTTGTGAGGGAGCGATCGCACGGGGTTGTCAACCCATTATTCCTTGTTTAAATATCCTCCTCTTCTGAGTCAAACAATTCTTTTAGATTGCGCGAACCATGCACCACCCGGAGAATTTCTAAAGTGTTAGCAGTAACTTGGTAAAGAATGATATGCCCGTCTAAAGGTACACCCCGCAAACCAGATCTAATATCTTCATAACTGCGTCCCATCATCGGAAAAGTGATTAACTTTTGACATCTTTTGACAAAAGTTGTGAGTAAACGCTCTCCTGCCTCCACATTTCTACTAGCAAAGTAATCTATAATTTCGTTGAGATCGCGGCTAGCAGAGGGTGAAATGATGTAACGGCTCATGCTTGCCCCTGACGCGCTTGGCGTAATTTTTCTTGCAACTGAGTTACCACTAACTCCCCATCAATTCCTTCCCCTCGTCTGAGTTCCTCAATGGCTACATCGACTTTTTCCCGTGTTTCTTCTACCCAAGTTCGATCCTCTCGATCTCGTCGCTCTAATAATTCTAAAGCCGCAGTAATTACTTCATCAGCATTGTTATATTTACCGCTGTTGAGTTTTTGTTGGATTAACTCCGCTTGTTCTGGTTTTAAGGTGATGTTCATATTTGTTAATTCCTCGATATAATCGATAATTGTGGTAGGTAGTTGAAATCATATCAAGTCCGGTTGCATCGTTAGTACATGAGTGATATCGTCAAATTGTCTGTTGTCATCGTTGGTTAAATTTTTACCGCAGATGTAGGCGCTTCGCCTTCCCGTAGGGTAGACAGATGAACGCAGATTAACGCAGATAAGAATGATCGCACGAATTTTTTAGGTAACCGATGCGTAAGGACATGATATCAAAGCCCAGCCGAAAGACCATCCTAGAAGTTAGACAGTTACAGTAATTATTATGTCATCAAACTTTTTGTTATACGGTGCCAACGGCTATACTGGTGCCCTGATTGCCAGACTAGCAGTACAGCGCGGACTTCGACCCATCCTAGCGGCACGAAATCCCGATAAGATTGCGCCGCTAGCAACAGAACTCAGTTTGGAATACCGCGCCTTCTCTTTGGATGATGAAGCTGCCGTAGACGAAGCTTTGGCGGATGTGCCAGCAGTACTGCACTGTGCTGGCCCATTTTCTAGGACTTCTAAGCCGATGGTGGATGGATGTCTGCGGACAAAAACCCACTATCTGGATATTACTGGAGAAATCGGAGTATTTGAGGCGATCGCATCTCGCGATCCCGAAGCCAAAACCGCTGGAGTTATGCTTCTCCCTGGCGTTGGTTTCGATGTCGTACCCTCCGATTGCCTAGCCGCGCACCTCAAGCGACGACTCCCAGATGCCAAGCGCCTTTCCCTCGCTTTTCAAGCACAGGGAGGTGTTTCGCGGGGAACTGCCACCACAATGGTAGAAGCTCAGAATAAAGGCGGTTTGGTGAGGCGTGGCGGCGTTCTTACCCCCGTTCCCACAGCCTGGAAAACTCGCACGATAGATTTTGGACAAGGCCCAGTGGAAGCTACGACAATTCCTTGGGGCGATGTGTCCACAGCTTACTACAGCACCGGGATTCCCGACATTGAGGTCTATGCCGCATTTTCCGCTTCCACGCGCAAGGCGATGGTTCTGAGTCGCTATATTGGTTGGTTGCTAGCCTTACCCCCCGTGCAAGAATTCCAGAAGCGTCTGATTCAGAAACAACCGCCTGGGCCAAACGACGCCGATCGCTCACAGGGTAGTAGCCTGCTGTGGGGAGAGGTGGAAGACAATGCTGGTAAAAAGTTAGTTTCTCGACTACAAGGCCCGGAAGGTTATACTCTAACAGCTATGACTGCTTTGGCGATCGCGCAAAAGGTGCTGGCTTTCCAGGTTGATGTAGGTTTCCAAACGCCATCAAAGGTTTATGGAGCGGACTTTATCCTAGAAATCGAGGGTGTCGTGCGAGAAGATCTAGACTAATGACATAGTTAGGAAACACTCCGTTCTAAAAGCATTTGTACTGTCGATCGAATTATGAGTATCTTTACACTGCAATCGGTCAAAAAAGACTTTGGTATTAAGGAAATCCTCAAAGATGCCAACTTTAGTCTCAATCCCACCGATAAAGTCGGACTGATTGGCACCAACGGTTCTGGCAAATCCACTCTCTTAAAGATGATTGCCGGTCTAGAATCGATTGACAGCGGTCAAATTTTCGTAAATTCTGGCACTCGCATTGTCTATTTGCCTCAGCAACCGGAGTTAGATGAAAATCACACCGTTTTAGAGCAGATTTTTGCTGATGGCGGCGAGCAAATGGCTTTAGTCCGCGAGTATGAGGAACTTTCCGATAAACTAGCGCACCATCAAGAAGATAGCCAACTCATGGCTCGTCTATCTGTGGTCATGCAGCGCATGGATGCTACTGGCGCTTGGGAAGTAGAAACTAATGCTAAAATTATCCTCACCAAGTTGGGGATCGAAGATTTCGACGCTCGGATTGGCAGTTTATCGGGAGGATACCGCAAGCGGATTGCACTAGCAGCTGCTTTACTTTCTGAGCCAGATGTGCTGTTGATGGATGAGCCAACAAACCATCTGGATGCCCTATCTGTGGAGTGGTTGCAAAGTTACCTGAATCGTTTTCGGGGCGCGATTTTGCTAATTACGCACGATCGCTATTTTCTCGATCGCGTCACCAATCGCATCGTCGAAATTGACCGGGGCGACCTCTACACCTACGATGGTAACTACTCTTATTATCTGGAAAAGAAAGCCCTCTCAGAAGAATCTGCCGTCAGCAGTCAGCGCAAACATCAAGGCGTGTTACGTCGCGAGTTGGAATGGTTAAAGCGCGGGCCAAAAGCTCGCAGCACAAAACAAAAAGCCCGCATCGAACGCATCCGCGATATGCAGGGTACTGAGTTTAAACAAGTTCAAGGCAAAGTTGATATCGCTACCCCAGGACGTCGCATTGGTAAAAAAGTTATTGAGATGGTGAATATCTCGAAAGCATACGACGGACGCACTTTGATCGACAATTTCACCTACAATTTTAATCCAGAAGACCGCATCGGTATTGTTGGTGGCAACGGTGCTGGGAAATCTACTCTAATGGATATTATTACAGGTCTAGTTCAACCTGATTCAGGTCGTGTTGAGCTTGGTTCTACAATTCTCATCGGCTATTTCGACCAGCATTCTGAAGCATTGCTCGCGGCGATGAACGAAAATCAGCGGGTAATTGACTACATCAAAGAGGAAGGGGAATTTATCAAAATTGCCGATGGAACTCAGATTAGCGCCTCGCAAATGTTGGAGCGTTTTCTGTTTCCTGGCAATCAGCAATATGCACCCATTAATAAGCTTTCTGGTGGTGAAAAACGGCGTCTGTTTCTGTTACGAGTTTTGATGAGTGCGCCTAATGTGCTGATTCTGGATGAACCGACGAATGACTTGGATGTGCAGACGTTGGCGGTGTTGGAAGAATATTTGGAAGATTTCAACGGTTGCGTAATTGTAGTTTCTCACGATCGCTATTTTCTCGATCGCACTGTAGATACTATCTTTGCTTTAGAGTCGGGAGGAAATATTCGCCAATATCCCGGTAATTACTCCGTTTATCTGGATTTCAAAAAGGCAGAAGAAGACGCAGCGCCCAAGCTAGAAGCAAAACCCAAGGAAACTAGCCCCAAAGTTAGCGAACAGCCATCTAATAATAACAGACCGCGCAAGCTTTCTTCTAAAGAAAAGCGCGAATTTGAGATGCTTGAAACTAAGATTGCCCAGATGGAGTCCCAAAAATCCGAAGCCCAAAAAGCGCTTTACAATGCTCCTCCAGGAGAGGTCACTAAGGTGCGCCAATTATACCAGCAGGTGGAAGCTTTGACTCTAGCTATTGATGCTGCGACTGAACGCTGGTTGGAATTGGCTGAGATTGCATCTTGACATAACATAAAACCTGTATTAAAGCGGGTCTGAGGAGTGGTGAGTGGAGAGTGATAAGCTGACGCGCATCTAATTTGAATAATCGCAATTTGTGAAATTCTTGTGGGGAGGGGGCAAGGCATCTTGCCTGCCTCATTTATACAACTTAGATGCGCGACAGCTTATCACTTCTGCTTGGGTATTCCGTTTAGGTAGTCACAGCATCGTAGAAAATCTGCAAACAGCTTTGTTCAAGATCCCCTCTGCCCCTCTGCCCCTCTGCCCCTCTGCCCCTCTGCCCCTCTGCTCCTCTGCTCCTCTGCCCCTCTGCCCCTCTGTCCCTCTGCTCCTCTTGACAAATTGCTCTTAAGTATGATTTGGTATGTCTTGAAGTACAAATACCTAGTAATAATTACTTACTATCGAAAGTTCTCGATTTCTACTCGATTTCCTACCCATTTTTTTTACTTTTAAGCTGTAATGTCTCAAATCAAGGCAGTGAATTAACTGTCTAAAGGAATAAAAGTTAATTAATCTTAGGAGAGCTTGACAAAATGCTTGACGCTTTTTCCAGAGTTGTTGAACAAGCTGACAAAAAAGGTGCTTACCTTTCTAGCGATGAGATCAACGGTCTTTCAGCGATGGTTGCGGACAGCAACAAGCGTTTAGATACAGTCAACCGACTCACCGGCAACTCTTCCGCCATCGTTGCCAATGCTTATCGGGCTGTAGTTGCCGAAAATGCTCAAATTTTTAATGCTGGCGGTGCTTGCTTCCACAACCGCAACCAAGCTGCTTGTATTCGCGACTTGGGCTTTATTCTCCGCTATGTCACCTATTCAGTGCTAGCAGGCGATGCCAGCGTGATGGACGATCGCTGCTTGAACGGTTTGCGCGAAACCTACCAAGCGCTGGGCACTCCTGGTAATGTGGTTGCTTCCGGCATCCAAAAAATGAAAGATGCCGCGATCGCGATCGCAAATAATTCTAACGGGATCACCAAAGGCGATTGCAGCTCTTTGATATCTGAATTAGCTGGCTACTTCGATCGCGCCGCCGCCGCTGTTGCGTAGAATTCCTCTAGCATAAACCATCGCTTTTTTAAAGTCTTTTCTCTCAATTTAGGAGTTTAAAACCATCATGAAAACGCCTCTCACCGAAGCAATCGCAACAGCTGACTCTCGTGGCGCGTACTTGAGCAACACTGAAATCCAAGCTATTTTTGGTCGTTTCAACCGCGCTCAAGCAGGTCTGCAAGCAGCTCAAGCCTTCACAGCCAATGGCAAAAAATGGTCTGAAGCAGCAGCCAATCACGTCTATCAAAAATTCCCTTACACCACTCAAATGCAAGGGCCCCAATATGCTTCTACCCAAGAAGGCAAAAACAAGTGCGTGCGGGACATCGACCACTACCTGCGTACTATCAGCTACTGCTGCGTAGTCGGTGGTACTGGCCCTCTCGACGAATATGTTGTGGCTGGCTTGAGCGAACTCAACAGCGCTTTGGGTCTGTCTCCCAGCTGGTATGTTGCAGCTCTGGAATTCGTCCGCGACAATCACGGTCTGAGCGGTGACGCGGCTGGCGAAGCCAACATCTACCTCAACTATGCCATCAACGCTTTGAGCTAACAAAGCTTTTGGGTCTGAGATATAGGCAATTGTTGATGAAGATGAACAATCGCCTATATCTCAGACCCAAATTTGATTAAAAGGTAGATAGTCAAGCGAAAAATTGGAAGAGAGGATAAAAAATGAGTAGTTTAGGCGTCGAAGAGCGGCTGGGATACAGTTCAGTTGCAGATAAAAAAGTTGAACTCCGCCGCAATTGGAGCCCGGATGAGTTACGTCAGTTGTTCCGGGCTGCTTACGATCAAGTATTTGGTCGCCAAGGCGTATATGCCAGCGAATTGTTTAGCAGTGCCGAAGCTTTGCTGCGTAATGGCAACATCAACGTGCGGCAATTTATTCAGATTTTGGCTCAATCCGAACTTTACAAAGAGCGCTTTTTCTACAATAACTCCCAAGTTCGTTTTATCGAATTGAACTACAAGCATTTGCTGGGACGCGCTCCATACGACCAGTCGGAAATTGCCTACCACGTAGACCTCTACGCTTCTAAAGGTTACGAAGCTGAGATTGATTCTTATATCTACAGCGCAGAATACGCCAATGCCTTTGGTAATGATGTGGTTCCTACTTACCGTGGCTTTCAGTCCTTGCCAGGAATGAAGACGGTTGGATTCAACCGGATATTTGAGCTTTTTCGGGGTAGTGGCAACAGCGACAACGCTCAGTTTGGGGGTAAAAATTCCCGACTGCGGCAGCAAGTGTCGATGAATATGGCTAACTCGATTAAAGCACCCTTGTCGGTTGCAGGAAAGTCTTCTGGGTCGCTAGGAGGAACTTTAACCTGTGCTGCGATTCGGGGAGATACGAGGGTCTACAAAATCGAAGCGATCGTGGGTGGAGTTGGCACTAAAGTAGCAGTTCGTCAGAGTAAGCGGGTTTATACCGTATCTTATGACCAACTTTCAACTACATACCAAGAAATTCACCGTCGTGGCGGGAAAATCGTTAAAATTGAGCCAGCTTAGAAACTGAGATCGATTCCGCTTGCTTAATTGATTTAGTGTTTGGTTAGTAGTTAGTAATTAGTTGTTAATGAGATTTCTTGCTAACAACTAATTACTAACTACTAACAACATCCAATTGAATATTATTTTCTATGACTGCTACTTCACCTCCTGAGTCGATTCTTTCTCCTGCTTCTGCTGTAGCAGCCTTGCTGGGAGACGATAACCAACTCCGCTATTACGCTGCTTGGTGGCTGGGTAAGCATCAAGTTCATGAAGCCTGCGACGTACTTTGCTCGGCACTAAAAGATGAGCTATATCGCACCGAACAAGGGGGATATCCTCTGCGGCGTCAAGCGGCAAGGGCTCTCGGTCAACTGAAAAATCCTCAAGCCGTGCCTGCATTGCTGGAAGTGCTAAACTGCAAAGAAGATTTGCGTCTGCGGGAAGCGGCAATTCAAGCATTAGCAGCCATTGGCGACTCAAGAGCGGTTGAAGGTTTGCTTGAACTTTTAGAATCGCAGCAGGAGCAGCCTTTAGAAGCTCTGATTGAAGCGCTGGGAACTTTGCAAGTTTGGTCAGTTCATCAGCAAATCGAGGTTTTTTTGGCGCATGGTTCTGAGCGCGTACAATGTGCGGCGGCTCGATATTTATATCTTTTCAGTCAAGAGCCTCAGTACATTGAACGAATTGTTAAAAATCTGACTCATGAGAATATGTATTTGCGCTGGGCGGCGGCATTTGATTTAGGCTCGATCGGGCATTTACAAGCTGCACAGGCGATAATTAATGCTAAAGTTGGCAATAGTTTGAAGCTGTTGAATTTGAAGCGAATTTTAGAAGCGGTTCTGGGTAGCGATCGCTCTAATGAGGAAGAAAACCAGAAAACAACTCGCTTATTGCTGAGCGCAATTGATGATTTGTTGATTCAGCTTTGATAAAATAACAATTTAGTTAATTTTGGCAAACTTTTTTTTAATAGCAGTTGAAGGATGAACGCATTTAATAACGATTTAGATACTGCTTGGTTAATTCAGCAGTTACGCCGCGCCTCTACTCCAGTTGATGCGGTGCAATTAATTGAGGCTTTAACGACTAAGAAAACAACAGCAGGGGATGGCGAAGAAATTATTGCTGTTTTGATTGAGATGTTGAGCCATCACCATCCTTCTGTACCTGCGGCGGCGGTGGAGGGACTGGTGCAACTAGCGCTAGATTCTGTAGAACCATTAATCGCTGCCTACCATGCTTCTGTAGATCATGGGTTGCAAGCTTATATTGTTCAAGCTTTAGCTAAAATTGGTGACGGCAGATCTCTGGATCTATTGCTGGAAGTCGTAGGGGTGGAAGTAGCCAATCACTGCCAGGGTAACGTCCGGCGAGTGGCGGCGAGGGGTTTGGGACGCATTGGCAGTACGGCTAATGACCCGGAAGTTGTGAAGGGTGCGATCGCAAAATTAACTTGGACGTTGCAGAAAACGGAGGATTGGGCGCTGCGTTATGCAGCTGTGGTTTCCCTGCAAGAAATTGCTACACTTGATGCGAATGCGGCTTTAGAAATAGCGGCAACCAAGGAGTCAGATAGCGTTGTTCGGGTAAGGATTAAAACAGCGCTGTCAGAATTATAAACTTCATTACTGCTAGCCAGAAACTAACTCGTAGCCTGTTGCTCCTTTATCCAATATTTTGGAGTATCCTAATCTTTCCAAAAACTCCATTATATTTTCTTCTTCAGGAGAGTTAGCCGTCTCCCAAAACACTGTTTTGATGGCTTTCGCTTCAAACAGCGGTTTACAACTCTCTAGAATATTAATATCATACCCTTCAGCATCAATCTTCAGTACGTCGATTTTTTCTTCATTATATTTATTCAACAAAGACCTTAAAGTCAGCATTGGAACTTTACGAGTATTAGGGTTATTAGCCGGATCTGTTACTACTTTGCTCAGCATAGTGGGGTCTCCCAAAGTGTCCAAGAATGCTACACCATCGCGATCGCCTATACATCCATCAAAAACTGCATATCTCGACTCATAACTTTTTAAATTCTCATGTAAAAGCTCAACATATTCTTGTACTGGTTCAACTGCGATCGCCCGCGTGTTATCCTTTTGCAGCCACAAAACCGAGTAATAACCAAAATTTGCACCAATATCAACAAAGAGACCTTTCCTTTCCGGCGACAAAATTTCTTTGGTCAGATATTCCTCATAATATCCACTGACTACAAAGAACCGTGCGTGCAAACAATTTGGGTTAACCTTTACCTTTTTATGCGGGAATTGCCGAGGTATTCCGTAGGTATATTCAAACTCTAATTGAGAATTTACTGGAAATTCTGAAAGAGTCATCCATGTTAAAGGGAATGCGTATTTAGGAGGTACGAAACGCAGCCAAGACTTAATAAAATTTAAAGCCGCAGCCTTTCCCAAGGAGAATTTTAATAACTGCCAAATTAATTGAATTGCTTTTTGTTTGTAATTCATAAAACCCTCTGTAATTTATTTTTGAGCATCTAAAAATTTTGCATAAACATCCAAAGTCTCTTTAGCAATTCGGCTCCAAGAGAAAATTTGTGCCACTTCAATGCAGCGTTTAGAGATCTGGGAATAACTCGCTTCGTCCATAGTCAGCAGTTTGACTATTTGGTTACTAAACTGTTCGACATCACCGGGAACAAACATAAAGTCATTATCAAAATGACGCAACATTTCTCGTGGGCCTGGAACATTATACGCCACAGTCGGAAGACCGCAGGCTAATTTTTCGAGTACTGCAAAACCAAACCCTTCAATGTAGCTGGGGAAAGCTCCCACCGTTGCTTTACTCAAAAGTTTTGGCAGTTCCTCACCGTCGAAACGGGGCACAATCTCAATCCAATCATAAGCTGGAAAATTGAGATCGGCTAAAACTGCTTCCGGGCTAAAAGCTGTACCTAAAAATAAAAAGCGCACCTCTGGAACTTTAGCCTTTGTACGCATCATGATTTCTGCCCAATCTCTAGCCCCCTTGCGCGAGCCCCAAGTACCGATGAAAACTACCTGTTTGTTTGCTAAGCGCACTGTAGCAGGCTGAACCGCTTGAGCCAATGCTTGTTGTCGCTGCTGGGACAATCCGAAAGGAAAGACAAAACACTTGTCGCCCATACCCAGGACATCGCCGACGTAGGCTTGTTCATCGTGGTTAGGCACGTTGATTAAGTCGCTCTTTTGTAAACTGCGGAAGCAGTCAGGGGTGTCTCGCCTAGATAGCCAAGAACGCAGCCAGTTTCCAAGCAAAGTTTTCTTTGTTTTTGGTGGCCATTTGGTTTTTTCTAGCTTGGCAAATTCCTCATAAAAGGCATACAATCCCACGGAACGGGCTACGAGTAAACCTTTAATCCCCAGTTCTTGCTTAGAAAAAGGTAAATTGCCTTGATGAGCGTCGATAATATCAAAGCGATGAGCATTTGCCTGCACAAAAGTTTTTGCCTTGGCTGAAAAGCTGGGGCGAGTTAATGTTTGCAGAGGAGATGAGGCTGCTTGAGGAAAGGCATCGCAGTAGTCAAATTTCTCTACTTCATGCCCCATTTTCTGGAACTCGTCTGCCAATTCTAGCTGAACTCGCGACCCACCCAAATTGCGATCCCAGGGCATATGCAGAATTGTGAGTATCCTTAAGGGTTTGTTCATTTTCCTAGCCCCGGATGAAACCAAAATTTATGTCTGATAGGGCTTACATAATGCCTGAGAGCTACCTTGCGACTACAATGCCTATCCTGATAAATAAATTCATCATCGCGATTAACAACGAACTGTTCTGGAGATAATGGTACGCCTTGATTGTAGTGCATAGCCAAATGTAGGCTAGTTTGTTCGGTAAAGTAATTGGCAGGTTCTCGCAATTGGGCTAATCGCTTCAGGGGTATTTCCCAATCCAATGGTTTTTGAACTACCATAAATCCACTGTTGACAGGGGCAAAGTTTTCCGAAGCTTTATCAAGGAGGCGTTCATCTAAAGCTGTAGCGCAATCAAGTAAATATCTAGGTCGTAAGTCGGATGAGCCAGTTATTTTTAACAACTTCTCAGCACCCGAAAAAAATAGGATATCTGAATCGGCATACATAGTTACTTTGTCAACAGGAAGTGAGATTAAAACTGCCAATTTTTTCCCCAGCGGATGGATGCTGGCATAAGCATATACGCACGGCGGAAGGTTTTTTTTGATGAATCTGGCAAAGTCTACGACTTCGACGCAGGGATTTATTTGCCGGAGTAATTGACAACTGGCGGGGGAATAACTACCATCAGATACAACGGTGAATTTATCGGGGATACCTACATGGCGAATGAATGAGCGAATGCTGGCTACCTGTTCGGGTAAATCGCGATCGCACGAAAAATAATATACATTAATTGGAAGTTGTTGCGTTTGATAGATTGGACGCTTGACTATCCAAGGTAGTGCTGCACGGTAAATGGAACGAACAGTATATCCCTGCTGCCGAGCTGTGCGGTATTCAACATTTATTAGTTTTAAATATCTTGTTAATAAGCTCATATTTACGTTTAAGTATATAAATCTCTGGCATCTTTGGGAAACATGAGAAACCATTCTTGTGTAGCAGGGCGATTTTCACACATTAACTCTATGATTTGCTTAGCCACTAAACTATTTATAATACCCTTTTTAAAGGGTAAATCTTCTAGCTCGCGCTCTTTCGTAGTATAATTTTCTATCTCATGACTTGCTTGGAATCTCTGCCTAATTATAGAAGAGCAATGCTCCCTCAAAAAATCATGCAATTCCACAATTATCACGGATTTTTTTAAGTTGGCAATCATCTCTGGATTTAACAGATCTATTTCTGCTCCTTCTATGTCAATTAGAATTAATGTTGATAAAGATTCATTTAAAGATGCGAGCAAATCATTTTCTTGGCAAATTCCCAAAATTTTTACTCTATCTAATACTGCGTTATTTTGACTCAACTTGAGAATCTGAGGGTGCTTGTTCCGATCTGCCTCGAAAGCATAGACAACTGCTTCCGGCCATTTTAGTGCCGTACCTACGGCATAGTAACCTTCTCCTGCACCCACATTAATGATTCGATCAAAGCGATGCGCTTCTATCCTTTTAATGGCCGAATCTATCTCCAATTCGTAAGTACCAAGAATTTTCGGCAAATCAGGATTTTCCAATGTAAATTTCATGCCTTTAAAAGGACCTGATAACACTCTCCCGTTAGCAATCTTTAAAATTACCGAGCTTATCAAACTTTTGACAGGATAGTTCAGCGGACGTAATCGATCCCTGATACTTAGAGGTAACCAATCTCTATAGTATTTCAATAGACTTGCTTTCATAATGTTGATGCGATTCCTATTTAGAGCGTTTTTTTATCCACTTGATTAACTTGGCGCTGACTATGATAATTAGGAACGTCCGATCGATTTCATAAGCCAAGAATATATTTTATAGCCAAAGACTGCTTTGATAAGCATCTTCCAAAAGAAAGGCCAGCGAAGCAGAGTTGGTCTGACCAATAATGCAGCTAATAAATTCCCGATCCCAGATGGTTGCTTACTATTGTTCAAGGAATATATAATTGTGTAATCTTCTACATCCATTCTATAAATCATACGTCGAATCAAAGGAAGTTGCGCTGATTCCTCTAAAGCTATTTGACAAAACTCTGAAATTCCACCTTCATAACCTTTGAGAGTTTTGTTGTTTCCATGCAGCTTATCTTTTGACCAAATTTCCTGGACATAAATTTGTTTTGGTTTTTTGCTAAGAACTCTCAGGAAAAATTGATAATCCATTACCATATAAAGGTTTTTGTCTAAGAGAAAACAATCATCTGCCAGAGCTTTGTCCACAAAGACATCAGCTTGAGTGAAACTGCAACCGGCAATCCAAAATTTAAGATAACGTTCAAAATCAGTCGGCACCGAATAAACTGTTTCTTCACGACCATCATTGTAGACAGCCACACAGCCTCCAGCAATCAATCTATAACCGTTTAAATAATACTCTGCTACTTTTTGTAGGGCTGAAATAGTGTAATTGCAATCTGCATTCAACCAAGCAAAAATTTTTCCAGTACACCGTTGAAAACCTTTATTGATAGCATCTGTCTGCCCTTCATCAGGTTCGCTTACCCAGTAAGTCAAATACTTTTCATACTTCTTGATAATTTCAACTGTATTATCGGTAGAACCGCCATCAATGATAATGTATTCTAAATTTGGATAGCCTTGCAGCAGTACAGAACGAATTGTTTCTTCAATAAATTGAGCATAGTTATAACTAGGGGTGACGATGCTCATCCGAGGCCACTCAGAACCATCAGGCATTCTATCCGGTAATGGCTGATTTTCTTCAGTCCAAGGCCATCCGGTTTTTTCTGGGGGTGGAGGAGGTAGATCTTTTAAAGTTAAACTATTAATAATGATCGGCATATTTGACCTATTTTTGCAATAATTGACGATACAATTCAATATATCGGTGAGCCTGTAGTTCGAGACTGTATTCCTGAATAGCGATCGCTCGACACTGCTGACTCATGCGATCGCGTAAATGTTCATCTTCCAACAGTTGGACAATGCCTTTACCTAAGTCTTCAGTATCCTCTGGTGCAGCTAAGTAGCCTGTGATACCTGGACGCACCAGATCTGGAACGCCACCTATTTTAAACGAAACCATCGGTGTACCGCAAGCCATACTTTCCTGTAGTACCAGGGGTAGATTATCGGCACGGGTGGGAAAAACGAACAAATCAGCGGCAGAATAGGCAATTGCTTTGAGGCGATCGCCACTGGCAAAACCAAGATTCACTGTAGGCAAATCAGCAGCTTCAGCCATTGCTTCACCACCATCACCGAGAATCAAAAGTACAGTCTCGGCTTTTAACGATGCAGGTAGGCTTTGCACCGCTTTCAAGAGCATATCGTCGCCTTTGCGCGGATCTTTGAGACTACCAGCACAAAACATGATAACCTTTTTTGTCTTCGGTATGCCGAGCAGAGAGCGACATTGTTGTGGATCGAGCGGTTGGTAAATTTCTGTGTCGATCCCGTTGGGTATATGATGAATAGGAAAACGGTTGAGCATACTTTGCTTAACTTGCTCGTGGAGCCAGTTACTAAGGGTCACAATTGCTAGATTGGATCGGCTGTATACCCAGTTTTTTAACTTCCACTCTATTTTGGTATTATCTACGTTAATCCCTGGATATGTATCGGGATAAGGACATTTTCCACAGCCTATTTTCCAGCGATCGCAGTCATAACTATAGGCACAATGACCTGTAAAACTCCACATATCGTGAAGAGTAAAAACTGCTGGTTTTTGGTCAGTTAATGCGGGAATCGCCAGGTAGTTGAAGTAGCCAGTATGAAGATTATGAAAGTTGAGAATATCTGCTTTTTGATAAAAACTATGTTTGGGAATATCGAAACTGCTAACCATGTGGATATGGTTAAAGCCAAGACGCCAACTAAAGCGATAAATTTGATTTTCTATCGCAGGCTTTCGAGGTACAACAGCTACGTAATCACTGCTAGTTTTGACTTCTCCCACTAGCAATCGCGAGTCAATCCCTTGAGCCAATAACCCTTGGTGGAGTCTGTGGGCGGCGATCGCCGCTCCCCCAGCAGTATCAGACTGATTGATGTGAAGGACATTCATGTCTTGTATTTATTTACTCTTCAAGAACTTGTTTTAATCCAAACATCAATCTCTTATTAAGATCTGACGGTAGCAGGCTCAAAATTTTACCTACTGTTGAAGAAGGTGGCTTAGTTTTAGTTATCCAGTTTTGGGGAATTTCCAGATAAGCAAGCAAATCTCCATCTATAATTCCTAAATCTTTAAAATACCCAGCTAGTTCCAATCCATAATCAAAACACTTCATTCCTTTACAGATTACCAAAGACTTAAGCGCTGACTCCAAAGTTGGTTTTTTCTGCTGACCGATGTAATCGAATAACCACAAAGCCTCACACCAAAGCGGCTGATGCTTCCCATATTCAGCTAGATAATTATTACGTTCAGCTTTGTATATTTTCATATCAAACATCAGAAATCCTTTCGAGCGCATAAATTCATCTATTTGGGCATAAGTAGTTTCTTCGATGTAATTTTCTAAAAATCCCGTCTCAGTTTCCACACAGAAAGCATTTTTCAAAACTAGATCCCCAGATTTTAGGATCGGCAATTCTAACCCTTGAGTGTCAATCTTGATAATATCAGCTTTCAAGTCATGCTCGCTGGCTAATGCGTTGAGAGTTGTACAGACTACAGAATCTTTTCCCGTTTCTTTGAACAAATTGTGATATGAGAAACGGTTTAACCAGTTGTGATTTGGGCGTAGTAGGGACGAACAGCCACTACTTTCAGTCAAGTAAATTGTTTTTGTTCCTTGTTCCCCCGCAATAGCGTAGGGAAGGTACTTGGCTGTCTTATATGGGTGAGGTAGACTGCTCAAGCGATCGCATTCTTCTGTATTTGGGTCAAATCCCGTATATGATAGCAGTGGAAATAGCTGCTCCCACTTTTCTTCGAGCGAGCCACTACAGCCTATATCCACAAAATCAATTGATTGAACTTGCCGAAACGGATTTTTCATAATCTTCACCTTTAATAATTTATGACTTTGATTATTCACGAAAAGCAAAGATATTCAAGAGCATATCCATGCCAGAGTAAATCTCGCGTTCGTAAAAAGGATGGACTGAAGGTCGCATTTGGTGCAGATGAAATCTAAAACCTGCTTCTGACAACATATTTATTATAGTATGTAATTCTTGCGGTTGATTGGCAAAAGAATGATATTCTACAAACAAATTTTTTACATTCACTAATAAATCTTTACAGTCCTTAATTACTTCAGTTTCAGCACCTTCAATATCTAACTTTAAAAAATCAATCGATTTATGCAGATAATCACCTAAACGCACTGTTTTTACTTGGTATTTTTCCATTTCTGATTCCAACTGAACTACTCTTCCCCCATCAGCACCTTCAGACATAAAATCAAGCGTAGTTTCTGATATCCAAACTGCTTTATCTATTAGTTCTACATCAGATAGCTCAAATTTTTCTACATTTGTTTTCAAAACCTGAAAAACCTTTTTGTCCGGCTCAAATGCCAAAATACAACTCTGGGGATAAAGTTGTTTAAAATACAAGACACTTAAGCCTACATTCGCCCCACAATCTATAATTAAAGGTTGTAGAGTTTGGCTTTTAAATTTATAAATTTGCTGCTCAAATATTTCTTTATACATGAATAAGAATGAAATAGAATCGACTAATTTTATCTCAGTTCCAAGTATATTAGTCGAAGTGAGAGTGTAACGCGGTGTTTGACTCAGCTTTTTGATTGCCAAGTGATATTTTCTATAGTTTGGACGCAATAGCAATTTAGCCTGGTGTTTTAAATAACTTACAAACATGAGATTAATTTCCTTTTAATGGATGACAATTGACCACGTAACTTTCTAATTAAAGTATCATTTTCTCTCATTTTTTTACCTTCAAATAGATAGTCGAATGTATAACGATCACCATCTAAATTTCTAACCATAAAAGGAGGATGTTCAATTTTGTAGATATCAGTTGTTGGCAAGCGCCCCCAAGGACTATCGTTAACCGTATGAGTAGCATCGCTACCAAAACCAAGATTGGAAACCAAGTTACAGCTAGGAATTATTGATAAGCCATTCTGACACCAGCAAGTATATAGCCATTGATAATCCCAAGTATTTATCGTACCATGAAATACCTGGTCAAATATATCTGTCCAGTACTTTTGTTCGTACCAGTCATTGCAGACTGAACCGATCAATCCTATTTTTTTGTATTCCTCCCATGTTTTCATATTAACATCATAGTACTGCCAAGCTCTTCTCCAAGAAGCCCAGCCCCAGATGTGAGTATATTTTGAAAAATAATAACTATATTCAGTTCTGCTATTACTTAACTGAAAATTATCGCCGCTAATCATCATAACTCGCTCATCATAACGATAGTGTTCTAGCAGAGTTTCGCAGAAACTAAAAAATGATGGATTTGGCAAACAATCATCCTCTAATATAATCGCTTCTTCAACTTCTGAAAAAACCCAGTCTAATCCACTAGAGACACGCTGCTTGCAGCCTAAGTTAATTTCAGAAAAATTAGTTAATAGTTCGCATTCCCAATCTATTTTCTGGATAACATCTCTTGATTTTTCACACTTTTCGGCTTCTTGAGCGAAACGTGGGCCATCCGCAACTACTAAGAGTTTTTTGGGCTTGACTTGGCGAATTGCCTCAAATACGATCTCTGTTAAATCCGAGCGATTAAATATCAGTAAAACAACAGGTGTTGACAAGTACATAAGTGAATTTTTTCGGTTTTTATCTATTTCAACAAAAAAGGTAGTATAAATATACCATTTTACTTAACAACAAACATCCTTGCAAAATTTTTCAAGTTCTCCAAGATTAATTAATATATCATCTATGTTACCTTGATAGTTATAATTTAAACTTTTACCTTTCATATAAAAATAATTTGCTTTGGCATACCTAGACATCACATAATAATAATTAGGGAAATAACTATCAGGAAAAATTTCAAGCAAATTAAGCTTGGGTTGGACAAACAAGAGATTTGTTAAAGCTGCACCATGAGGAGCAATTATCACTTCGGCTTGATAAAATATTTCTGCTTGTTCTCTAACTGTTTTACCATCCATAACTACTATATCAAAATTATATTTATTTAACAATTGATAAACCTCTACCTCATTAACAACTTTTCTTTTTTTAGACTCTCCTCTGGCCACATAAAGACGTTTTTTACTGCTATTTTTAATTACCTTAAGGTCATCATAATACATATTTCTAATAAAAATATACGTTTCTTCATCAATTGGGCCATGTCCATAATACCTTTTACGGTAAGGTATAGCAACTATCAATCTATCTGATTTGCATCCTTTCTGAATAACCTGATCTATTGATATACCCACTTTTAATAATGTCTCTTTCTGAAAATTCGTTAATGGTGCTTCACCAACATAAAAAAAATCAATGTTTTTCAAGTCTAAATATTTTTGATAAATTCTCAGTAGTGGTAAAGTTAAACACATCCAATGATAGTAGTTAGAAGTATTAGTGTTGGATAAATAGGCAACTGTTCCTTTAAACCTGGTTGTCGGTAATAATTTCTGAGTATATATTGGCAAAGCATCAAAGCTAATTTCTGGCTCATAAAGAACATTATTTCTATTATCTATGAGATGATTGTTACGAAAAGAAAATTTTGTATTTTTTATATCCATCAAAACAGTTTCAGTCTGGGCAATTAAAGGCTTTAATGATTCCACCTCTTGTCCTGCTTCACTTAATGAACTACTGGCTGCCAAAATATTTTCATCTAAAAAAATAGAAATGGTAATTTCACCTTCTCGATCCTTTTCTATTTTTTTTGCACTTATACAGTCTACCTGAATACAATCTCTACAAAAAAATATGCCTAATTTTCTCAAAATAATTAATTTAGCAGCACCTATTTTTCGCCGAAAATTCCTGATTGTTTGTTGTAAAAATGTAAATAACATATAAGGTTTTCCTCCTTTGTAAATATTGCTTTTGAGATTTTCATGGCTTTTCATTTCTGCAACTACACTAGGTTTTTAGGCTCAGTTTTGCCAATTGCCTCAAACACAATTTAAGCTACATCCGGGCGATCGCATCAAGCTTAAATTGATGTTTATTCAGATCAATTGGCTTATAAATATAAACTTATGTCTCTCATTTTTCCCCCTCTGCATAAATTGACTCGTATTTTCTGCCTTCAAGATCTAACCCTGGCTCAAAATCCCTAATTTTCACATTCTTAAACCCTGCATCAACTAGATTGGTCAATAAACTCTCTTCATCAAACATATGACGATGGTGTCCTCCCATATATGCAATATAATTTACATAATCTATTTTTGACTTATATGAAAGGCCAGTATCGTACAAACAGTATTCCTTATAGTTAAATTCTTTTTGATTGAAGTAGGCATTTAAATATATCCTAGCATTTGGCACCGCAACCTTAAAAATCCCCCCTGGTTTTAGTATACGGTAACATTCAGAGAGTAGTTCTGTCATTTCGCCATAAAACAAATGTTCTAATACATGAGAGGAATAAATCTGACTAATACAATTTTCGGGAAAAGGTAACGGAAAGCATGACAAATTCAAACAAATGTCGCTAGCTTCATTCAAATCAACTGTAGTCCATCCTTCTAGCCGCTTTTGCGATTCACCCAATTCAATATTAATTGGTTGACTGCCTTTTATTAAAGTGTCTATGATTTTTGTATTACTGCTCAAAATTTTTTTTTTCTCTTTTTTTCGTAAATATAAGTCTTAATTAATTTTATAAAGTCGATAAAACTTTTTGGAAAAATTTTATAAGCAACAGGTTTTAATTGATTTTTAAATGACATAACACCCTCCAATTTTGTTAATCTTTCTATCAAAGGCTTTATCCAGTTACCTAGTAGACCACTCCGCTTTAGCGTATGCTATTCATTCTAATTTTTTGATGGCCAATAAATTTTGAAACTGAAATATTTCATTTCTAAAATTATACTCGAATAAAGGTATTAATGTATTTGAATCTAACCGATATATCTCATAATTATTCAATATTTCATAAAAATCTTTTAAAAAAACTCTGGAAATAACATTACACACATTAAACTCAAATTGTATGATCTCGATCTTTTTTTCGTTTATCATGTTTTTGGCTCCCTTGAGAACCTCTATCTCATGCCCTTCAACGTCTACTTTTAAAAAATCAATAAAATCTATTTGTTGATTGCTGCAAAACTTATCAATCGTAGTTAATTCAATTTCTATCTCTACAATACTCTCTACTTTATGAAAATCCAACAGAACATCTTTATATATACTTGCGTGTTGACTAGATTTATCGCTAGCATAGCTATATATTTTCTCTTTTTCACTTTGTCTCCCCAGCCCTAAATTCACACAATAAATATCTAAGTTTCCCATATTTTTTTGCGTAGTTTCAAAAGTATTCTTATTGGGCTCGAAGGCATATATTATAGCATTAGCAAATTCTGTTCGCAATTCTTTTGCATAATCTCCAATGTTTGCTCCGACATCGAAAAATATTGGTTTCTCCTTTTTAATATACTTCTTCAATACCTTACTAATGACAAACTGTTCCCCTGAAATTAAGCTATTTTCATATTTGAGAATTCCCATATTTTTATAGGCTAACATCAGTAAGTCAATGCTGCCTAAACGACTTATTAATAGTATCGCGCTCTCCAATCTCTTTTGACCAATAATTCTAAACAAAAAAGAGCGAATACCTCTTTCTATTAAATTTATCATCTTGCGCTCCATTCAGCCCGCGTTAATACTTTGCAATGGGAAGGTAAACCTATGCTTCCAGTCCCAAAAAAATTTCCTCCCTCAACCACAATTTCAGAAGCATACTCTATACAGTCTAGCACTTCTGCTTCTCCGTGCGATAGAAATAAAATAGAACTATAATAACCTGCGGCTAGGTTAAAGTCTTTCACGTGGCACTCTATTTTGCCGTAATTTTCTGATAAGCATAAATTTTGATTAGTAAAACTTGAACGGACTAGGAATACTATCTCGTTTCTACTGTCAGTAATTGCTAGACTACCAACTACATTGCTCATCCTTCTATAAGCTTCTTGTTTATTATATTCGATGACAAATGTATATTCTTCTCCCGATTGCAATATCTCTTGCTTAACACCTTCCTTATCTATTATGTAAAAATCTACAATTTTTACCTTTCCACTTCCTTGTCTATCTTTTCGGTCTTTTATCGAACTTGATTTTACCTCCGATCTAACATCATATATATATTTATCAATTACTTTCTCTGCACTACCTTCATAGATTAATTTCCCACTTTTTAAGTAACAACCACGCGAACATAATTGTTGTATGGCTGCCATATTGTGACTCACAAACAAAACTGTTCTCCCTTCACTCCCTACCTCTCCCATTTTACCCAAACATTTTTTCTGGAAAGCGGTATCGCCCACCGCCAATACTTCATCTACCACCAAAATTTCTGGTTCTAAATGAGCAGCTACCCCAAATGCCAGCCTTACATACATTCCAGAGGAATACCGCTTAACAGGAGTATCTAAAAACTTTTCTACCTCAGCAAATGCCACAATTTCATCAAACTTTTTTTTAATATCAACTTTGCTCATTCCCAGTATAGCTCCATTGAGATAAATATTCTCCCTGCCTGTAAGCTCTGGGTGAAATCCCGTACCCACTTCCAACAAACTGGCTACTCGACCTTTGATAGAAATGCGTCCCTTAGTCGGTTCGGTGATGCGGCTCAAAATTTTTAACAGCGTAGATTTTCCTGCGCCGTTTCGACCGATTATACCAACTCGATCGCCTTGCTTAATCTCAAAGGAAACATCCTTCAAAGCCCAGAATTCTTCATAAGCTGGGTTGGGAACTTTTTTGCCAAAAGGTTTGATCAAGTTGCGACTTAAAGACTTTGCTCCTCGCACCATTGACTCCCGCAAAGTCTTGTAAGGCACTCGCTGCTGGTGCCCAATGATGTATTTTTTACTCAGATTTTCTACACGGATTACAGTATCAGACACGCCCTCAATTCCTGCCTCAATTACACTAACTAACCTACTTTGTATAGCACACTTTACATTTTTCGCTTAGTCTTTCCAAGCAAGGCTTTAACTTTGCTACATTTTTGTCTAGTAGCCTGTATATTTATCGTTCCATAGTTTCTACTCCTTTATTTTTGCTTTCTAGGAGTAGCTTAAAATTGCGGTACGTTAAATACCAAGGGACTAGCATATCCAACAATATAAAGTGGTAATTTTTATTTTGTTTTAAATCTCGATATAGCAGAGATATCAAAACTCCTTTTAAATGCACAAAGTAAGCATTGTGTAAAAACCATTTGAATGTAATATCTTTATAGGTGGGATAGCTGAATCTTAAGTATCTCCAGTAAGTGTCCAAAATAGAAGGAATGCTGTCATGGCGAAGATGGTTAACAATTGCACCAGGTTCATATACAGCCTGGTAACCTTTCTCGTAGATTCGCTTTGACATATCTACATCCTCTCCATTGGTTCTTAACTTCTCGTTAAACCATCCCACCTCTTCTACTACAGATTTGCGTACAAGACTGTTGTTGCCATACATGAACGGAGGGTTATACAAACGATTATCTCCCCAATCTTGAGTCATGTGTACTTTGCGCCACCGATCGGCCCATGACTCCTGTATAGCCTCTACCAACCTACCACCTGCAATTGCAATTTTTTCGTCTTCTTCTAACGAGGATACTAACTTCTCAAGCCAATGAGAATCCGCTACACAATCGGCATCTAAAGATGCTACCAATTCATTGCTTGCATTCCGAAATCCTGTATTGCGGGCAGCGGAAAGTCCTTTATTAACCTCATGCTTGACGATTCGCACTGGGTATTGGGAAGCAATTTCCACAGTGCGATCCTGACTGCCATCATCGATCACCAAAATCTCATCTACCGGATAGGTCTGATTTAATATCCCCTCAATACAACGCGCAATATACTTTTCGACATTGAAGCTGGGAATATAGAGTGAAATTTTTGTCATGGTATCTTTATCCTGCTAAACAATGTACAGCTTTAAACTAATTTTTTCTTAGCTCCTCAACTAAACCTTGCATTTTTTTGCTGCCGTCTACTTCTCGTTTGTAATTTGAATCTATCGCTGCTCCCTCATACTTTTCTAGTTTGCCCTGTTTGCGGAGCGTATAGAGTGGAGTCCCCTCTATTTCGGCAGTTCCTGATTCTTGGAAGCTATCAAAGGGCAGAGAAGCTATGAAGCGTTTCGTGTCCAGCATCTCCTCCTTTGTTTCTCCTGGTAAACCATAGGTGAAAGTGCCGTGAACAGTCATCCCGATTTGCTTTAACTCGCGAACTATCTGCGCGGCATACTCTAGATCTAGGTGCTTATTGACGATCTTGTCTACCACCCGTTGATTGCCACTCTCAAACCCTAATTTGACGCCAAAACAACCGCTTTCCTTCATCAACTTCCAGGTTTCCATTTGGATCGTATCAGCTCGACACATAGCTGACCAAGGAATACCAATTCGACCCATGACTTCGCACATTTTCACCACATGGCTGTTGCCCAAGTTAAATGTATCGTCGTCGAAGTAAATGCACTTGTATTGGAAGCGATCGATTAATTCTCGAATGAAAGCTTCCATGTACTCTGGTGAGTAGTGGCGTACTGTTCGCGTTTTGGTACCGTCTGGGTCGTTACCAGTCATAGCCGCAGGCCATACGCAAAAGATACACTTGAACGGGCATCCACGACTGCTCCAAATCTGGGCATGAGGGGCTACTTGCCCGACTGGATTGCCGTCCCAGTAGCGATAAGCGTGAAGTTCATCAAAATATGGAAAGGGCGCTGCGTTCATTTCCGCTAGAGTTAGCAGGTCAAAGTCAATAATCCCCGACTCTCCTTTCAGGACACGCACGCTGCCTTTTTCGTATTCACCTCTAATGCAGGCGTGAACGGGATAATTATTGAGGATTTCTTCAGACTTAATGGTTGTGATCGGGCCTGTTACTACAATTTTAGTTTCTGGCAGACGTTTGTGGATTTGCTCGATCAATACACGATCGTGTTCCCAACTCGGTGTGGCAATTTCAATGAATATGTACTCGTATCGTTCCTCTTCTAAGTGCCTAAAGTAACTGTTGTACGATTCCCGCAAAGCAATACTGTCACGGAAATGTACATCAGATCCCGTCTCCTTTTTGGCATAAGTTGTGGCATATCCCATGAAGAATGGGTAAGGTAGGTATTCGCCAAACTTAAAATTATCTGGGCTACAGTTACTCAGGTAGGTAAAAGGCCATCGCGAACCTGCTCTTACCCCAACACGCCAGTGTTTTTTCCAGAACCAGAATCTTCCTTCTTTTTTTTCCCACCAAGGTGGGTTGCTAAATAAAACTTTCACGATCTTCTTCTCCTTTTCTTATCATTAAATAAACAGATTTTTTCTTTACGGGCAAACCAGTATTGATAGGATCTTTTCATCGAGCATTTTTCCTCTTCTCCTGCCTAAATTACATCAGCAAACGTGCGTTCCGTCTTACGGAAATACCAGATTCCGCTGGCAAATAACAAGGCTACCAATGCTAATGACAAGGTGAATCTCGGCCAGTCAAGTTCGACCTTTCCACGCAATATAGCCCAGCGAAAGCCGTCAATCACCCCCACCATTGGATTCAATGAATAAATCATACGCCATTGTTCTGGCACAATGCTACTGCTAAAACCGACTGGCGATATATACAGACCAAACTGCACGATAAAGGGTACGATGTAACGAAAATCTCTGTATTTTACATTTAGCGCTGCCAACCATAAACCAGCACCCATTGCTGCTCCAAAAGCAATCAAAATAAACAGCGGTAGCGTTATGATACGCCAATCGGGGACAAAATTGTACCAGGCCATCAGCGCCAACAAGATTATGCCAGAAACCAGGAAATCTACAAAACTGACAATTACTGCGGAACCAGGCACAATTAAGCGAGGAAAGTAGACTTTAGAAATTAAATTGGCGTTGCCGATTAGACTGTTGCTGCATTCCGAAAGCGCATTGGCAAAGAATTGCCAGGGTAGCATAGCTGCAAAAACCAGAATTGGATAAGGGACATCTTCTGATGGTAACTTGGCTAGCTTACCAAACACCACCGTGAAAACAACCATTGTTAGAAAAGGTCTAATTAAGGCCCAGGCAATGCCGATCGAGGTTTGTTTATAGCGTACCACAATATCCCGCCAAGCGAGGAAGTAAAATAACTCCCGGTAGCGCCACAAGTCTTTCCAGTATTGCTTTTCGGTGCGACCCGCCTCAATTATTAATTCAGTTTTATCTTCATAAGTCATAAATGCAGGCAAGTTAGGTAATTATTTTGACAAATAAAGGCAGAAGCAGAGGGCAGAAGGAAAAACATCTAAATTCACTAACATCATCAGGATCGATCGCCCGTTGGCTGGTAAATCAACTAAATCCATGTGTTATTGAGCCGCGATCGGCTCCTAAAGTTCCCCTATCCTTAATTAAGATAGCATCCTTGACAAAAGAGTCAAGTTTGATAAAAGGCTTCAATGCTTGCCTCAACATCTTTATTTACGTTTCTATAAAGTACACCCATACCAATTCTACCCCCTGTACTAAGGTATTGTACCTGGTTAAAATCCGACCGTAAATTAGAATTTTTCGTATTTCTAATTGCTATAATTTTTTGATACAACTGAACAGCCAAATAATTTTTCTTCACAATAGCTTTTAGAGCTTTAATCAAATAGAAAAACTCTTTACCTTCGTACTCATTTAGATAAGGCAGAGGCAGTGATTTTGCCACATAATGACTGTCTGGCAACTTTTCCAATTGGTTCAGAGAATCATACACCATCAAAGAAGCAAAAGGGCCATCCGAACTTTCCCGCCAAGGATTCAGACCAACCCGGACTGTGTAGCCTTCTTCAGCATAAGCTTTTAATAGCTTAACTAAAACGTTTTCACTCATAAATTAATTACATCCTGTTTAAAACAAATTAATTCTTATCATCTTTTCAGGCAATTAGCAAAAAATTGCCTGGGTAGCATGGCACTAACTACCAAGCCTATTATAACTCATACGGTAAGGAACGGCAATGGATAATTTTTTTAGGCTGGAAGCAAATGGCAGAGAAGCAGAACGTCAACGGGCTGAACAGGAACGCCAACGGGCGGAAAATGCTCTAGCCCAACTCGAACAAGAAAAAACCCTCCGCGAACAAGAACAACAAGGCTACCAGGCTTTAATCGCCCGATGGCGAGAAAAAGGAATCGACCCAGAACAGTTGTAATCGATTCAGCCCAATAACCTTCACAATTCTTAATTTTTCTCTCTTCCTCCGCTAGCTGACACAGGTCACGCAATCCAATAGGCTGATAAAAGTGGCAATTTTTCAATAATTCAGTCCTACCCACCAACAAAAGTGGGGATTTTTTAGCCAAGTACATATCAAGCGCAATTTGTCAACAACTAGGTATCGGTCAAATGTCTCTCAAAATCATCGAAAATTTTGATAGCAGCTTCACTCTTGAACCAGAAGCTAAAGAAACCCTATTCACTTTACTAAAAGCTGAAGCCTTCCGAGAGCAAATCGCCGAACAAGCAAAATCCACACAAGTTGAATTCACAGAATTATTATTTCAACCAGTACCCTACAGTACCACCACCCCCAAAGGAATGCCAGCAGAATTCGAGCCATATTACGAATCTCCCGAACACGCCATTATCAACGTTCCGCCTAACTTTATGTTCAAAGCCAAGATTTTCAAACCCAGCCGACTCTGCGCCATTTATCGCAAAATCGGATAAAAAATAAGATTACTCCCTTCCCGGTGGAAGACTATGTATAGTGGGAGGGCGAAGCATTGCGGGATTAATCTTAACTCAAAATCGAAAAGTTAATTCCGCAATGCTTCGCCCCTACATAATCTTGTGGCGGGAACGGAGTAATCCAAAATCCAAAATCTAAAATCCAAAATCGAATGACAACTCAAACAGATATTCCCTCTCTCGCCAGCTTAGAAGATATTCCCTATTTGGATAAAGCTGGCAAATTACCTGAAAGTTTGGAAACTAAAATTGGGGTATACGCAATTTTAGACAGAGAGAAAGTGCTGCAATTTGTCGGCTATTCTCGCGATGTTTATCTTAGCCTTAAACAGCACATTGTCCGTCAACCACAAAATTGTCACTGGCTGAAAGTCCAAACTATTGAAAAGCCTAGCCGAACAATCCTAGAAAATACCATGAATGCTTGGATTGCCGAAAATGGTGTTACCCCGTCTGGGAACGGCGAAGATAAGGAAAAATGGACGGAATCCATTGATGTCAAACCGCTGATGACAGATGAGGAAAAGGCGAATTATGAGAAAGTATCTTGGGATGAAGTAGCGCAAGCAAAAGTTCTAAAAAATGTGGCTCGACGAGTAGAAGCGGAGATTTTAGCAGTGCTAAAATCTCGTGGCGTGCAAGAAGAAATTCGTTTTAATCCGAAACTCAAAGATAGCGGTTTACTCGATCTTAAATAGTTGCCTCTAAATAAACTGAACACCCAGAAACCGGGTTTCTAGGAGAAACCCGGTTTCTAAGGGCGCGGCAGTTTTATGTTTAATTATGCCTGCCTACTTACTTAACAGTAACCTTACCGCCTGCTTCTTCGATCTGCTTTTTGATGTCCTCAGCTTCTTCCTTCTTAACGCCTTCCTTAATCGGCTTAGGCGTAGATTCCACCAAATCTTTAGCTTCCTTCAGACCCAGACCTGTGATAGTCCGTACCACCTTAAGAATGCCAATCTTCTTATCGGCAGGGACTTCTTCCAGAATAGCGGTAAATTCCGTTTGTTCTTCTACTGGTTCCGCAGCAGCACCAGCAGCAGCAGGCATCATCATCATGCCGCCAGCAGGAGCAGCAGCACTGACGCCGAAGGTTTCTTCAATTTGCTTAACAAGCTCGGCTGCTTCCAGCAAAGTCAAAGATTTCAGTTGTTCGACAATTTGATCGGTAGTAGCAGTCATTGATAAACTCCTGAGAATTTTTTACAGTTAATTGAGGGAAATGAGATTTTAAATTGAGGAGCAATCCAAAATCTAAAATCTAAAATCCAAAATCCAGCTAAGCGGCTTCGCTTTCGGCGACACCATTTTTTTCTTTGTCCTTATCGGCCACAGCCTGAAGGCCACGAGCCAGAGAAGCAGGAACTTCGTTGATGGCGATCGCAATTTTGGCAGTCACAGCATTGAGAGCGCCAGCAATCTGAGCCATCAGCTGTTCCTTGGATGGGAGGTCTGCCAGAGCCTTCACATCATTTTGAGACAAGGCGCGACCTTCCATTACAGCACCGCGAAGTTCACTCTTCTTGGTAGCTTTTTGGAACTCTTGGTAAGCCTTGATCGCACCGCTGATGTCTTCCTTAACTAGCAGGAAGGCTGAAGAACCCTTGAGGAATTCTTCCATTGCCTGCCAGTTGGCGTCACCGTCAACGGCAATTCCCATCAGGGTGTTTTTGGTCACTTTGCAAACGGTGCCGGTAGGACGCAGCCGCCGCCGCAAATTGGTGATATCAGCAACGGACAGTCCTTTGTAGTCGATCACCACTGCCATCTGAGACTCGCTTAAGCTTTGCTTAAGCTCGGCGATCATCGCATTTTTTTCTTCTCGTGTTCTACCCATAAGTGTTTCACCTCCTTAAAGTGGGTGCAGAATCGCAAACTTTGATTGGGGCATGGGGCATGGCCAAACCAAATTAAAAACCCCAGCTTTTGAGCGGGGGTGACTCGATCGCATTGTTGCCTGCCAATCCCACATAAATGGGTCGCAGGCAACAATGCTTTCTTTGGTGTCAACCTCGGCAGGAAATTAAGCTATTAGCTCCTGCTTTCTTTGGCTTTGCCTATTTAGTTTGATGTACTGCGGACAAGGACAAGGAAGAAAGCTATCTTCCTCCCCTAGCCCCTAGTTTCATTAGACATCTCCAGAAATTAAAGGTGCTAACCCTTGAACCCTTGTAGAGACGTTGCATACAACGTCTCTACATTCTTTGAAAGGAGATGTCTATTGCACTTCGCTGAGTTTCAAGTCCCGCAGCCCGCTGATATCAACCTCAATCGATGGCCCCATCGTCGCCGATACGTATACAGTGCGCCAGTAGCGGCCTTTGGCTCCAGAAGGACGGTTGCGATCGATCGTTTCTTGCAATGCCTTCAGGTTCACCAACAGATCCTGGGTCGAGAAGGATGCCTTGCCAAACAGAATGTGAACAATGCCGGTACGGTCTGCCCGAAACTCTAGTTTACCAGCTTTGAATTCTGCGATCGCCCCTGCCACATCAGCTGTTACTGTACCACCCTTCGGCGAGGGCATCAAACCGCGTGGCCCCAGCAGTTTACCCAGCTTTGCCACCATCGGCATCACATCCGGCGTAGCAATCAGCTTATCAAAATCCATCCTGCCTTTGAGAATTTCGTCGATTAGCTCCTCCGAGCCAACCAAATCTGCACCTGCATTACTAGCTTCGGTTACTTTTTCACCGCGAGCGATTACCGCCACCCGCACCGTCTGACCAGTTCCCTTGGGCAGTACCACCGTCGTCCGCAACTGTTGATCCGCATACTTTGGGTCAATTCCCAGCCGGATGTGGGCTTCTGCCGATTCAGGAAACTTAGCACTGGCCGTTTCCTTTAACAAATTTAGCGCGTCTAACGGCTGATAAGCCCGAACTTCTACTTTCTTACGCAGATCTTGCATTCTGCGCGATTCTTTTTTCATTCTTTATCTCTCCTGGGGTTCTTAGCGAAGCCTAGCTTCTCCCCCGATAGCGTTAACAACCGTCTTGCCTTTTGGCTAATTTTCAATTGCAGATTCTAGATTGAAATAAGATCTAAAATCTAAAATTGCCCATGCCCTAATCTGTGACTGCAACACCCATATTGCGGGCGGTTCCTTCCACAATCTTCATGGCGGCGTCAATGTCATTAGCATTGAGGTCAGGCATTTTAGTCTGAGCAATTTCTCTCAATTGCGCCCGCGAAATTGACCCGACTTTCTTGCGGTTGGGTTCGTTTGAACCTTTATCAACTCCAGCTGCCTTAGTGATTAGAACCGAAGCAGGAGGGGTTTTCAAAATAAACGTGAAACTGCGATCCTCGTAGACAGAAATTTCTACAGGAACCACCATTCCCACTTGGTCAGCCGTTCTGGCGTTGTACTCTTTGACAAACGCCATAATATTCACCCCATGCTGACCCAGTGCTGGGCCTACAGGAGGAGCTGGGTTGGCCTTCCCTGCTGGCAAGGCCAACTTAATAATCGCAACAACTTTTTTGGCCATTTATTCTTTAGTTTTGTTTTTGAACCTGATTGAACTCTAATTCCACTGGTGTATCGCGCCCAAAGATGGAAAGCAATGCCTTGAGTTTGCTACGTTCGGGACTTACTTCAATCACTTCTCCTTCAAAGTCTTTGAAGGGTCCTAAAAGTACCAGGATTCTGTCTCCCACAGCCATATTGATTTTGACGACTGGCTCTTGCTCGCGAGTTTGCTTAAAGATTCGTTCTACTTCTGCGTTACTCAGCGGCACTGGTTTGACGTGGCCCCTACCTCTTCCGTAGCGACGTTTTTGTTCAGCCCCTACAAAATTAATCACATTTGGCGTGTTTTTGACAACCTGCCAACTTTCATCGTCCATGATCATCTGGACAAGGACGTAGCCAGGGAAAACTTTTTCGTCGCTTTGGTGTCTGCTGCCATCTTTGCGAATCTTGACAGCTGGTGTTTGAGGAATTTCTACCTGTAAAATTCGATCGGCCACATCCAGGGTTTGAATGCGCTGCTCCAGGTTGGTTTTCACTCGCTTTTCACAGCCAGAAGCAACCTGAACGGCATACCAACGGGAGCCTTCTTGGCTTTCTTCTTGCGAGTTTTCTGTCAAGAGCGATGTTTCCCGCTGATTCCAATCGCGTTGTTCGTCTGCTGCAAAAGTCATCCGAACACCTTTGTTGATGCCCAACTAAAAAAGTTATCTACTAAATAGATCAGAAGTGCAGAAAGAATCACCATTAAAATGACGGCAGCCGATTCGCTGATTAACTGCTGTCGGCTGGGCCAGACCACTTTATCCAGCTCTTCTTTGGTTCCCTGTAAAAAGTTTACGAGGCTAAATCCAGCTGTTGTTTGTTCAGTCTCTGCTTCGCCTTTTTTTGCCACTGCTCCTTAATCCCCCCTTTCTTCTTTCTATTTATGACTTTTGCCACATAAAATTGACACGAAGCGGAACATCACGGTACTTTCTGTGACACCACTTCAAGTTTCGATCGCTCTTTAACCACCCAAATATACCATTATAGACGCAAATGGTTTCGATAAGACTTAGGCAAGAGGGCGCTTTTACCTCTAGATGTAGGGGGAATTCATGAATTGTCCCTACAGATGTAGTGGGTGCGGCTCACGAATGCGTAAGTTTTATTCGATTTACTTGGGCACTCAGAACCAAAACCACCCCCAAACAAATGTTTGGCGGCGGTTTGTTCTTATTCATTATTATAGCCTGAAGGCAGATACTCCGATCGCAGACAATATTCGAGCGAAAAGCCCAAAACCAAAACCCAGGTTCTGTGAAAACCTGGGTTTGCTACGCGCCCTGGAGGACTTGAACCCCCGACATCAGGTTTTGGAGACCTGCGTTCTACCAACTGAACTAAGAGCGCACGCTTATTTAGCAGAGCGATTTCTATCATAACAACATTATGAGAGTTCGCGCAAGCAAATCCCATAATGTTGCGATAACTAGGACAGGGGTCGATCGAAGCGTTGCTTCAAACGAGTGGCCTTGCCTACGCGATCGCGCAAGTAGTAAAGTTTAGCACGACGAACTTGGCCTCGACGCACTATCTTAATACTGGAAATTCGGGGAGAGTGGATTAAAAACACCCGCTCTACACCAACGCCTTGGAAGACGCGGCGCACCGTAATCGTCTCGTTAATCCCCCCATTGCGCTTGGCAATCACGACACCTTCGTAAGGCTGTGTCCGCTCCTTACCGCCTTCCTGAATTACTACCCCGACTTTGATGGTGTCGCCTACATAGATTTGGGGTAAATCTTTTTTTAGTTGTTCGCCTTCTATTGACCGGATAATTGCTTCAGCATTCATAAACTTTCAAAAAAAACTCACAATTTTTTATTATAGAGCGATACCCACCTAAAAGTCTAGGGGATTGATTATCTAGATCGCCGATTCAGTAATCCCAAAAACCCGGTTTCTGGTTTACTCTCTGAGTAGTAGGGGCACGGCATCATTAAGATTATTGGCTGATTCAAAATATTTCTGACGCCGTGTCCCTACCTAGCCCACAAGAAGGGCTAATAACTCAAGTTGCTAGTTACTTGCTTTCTGGGTATGTTGTTGCGCTTTAGCGCTCTTAAGTAGGTGGGCATAATTAAACGTAAAATTGCCGGCCCAAGAAACCCGGTTTCTTGGACAATACCTTCGTCATTTCTTTGTAGGTTGGGTTTCGTGCCTCAACCCAACCTACAAATTAAGCATTTTAGGTTTTTGGCGAAGGTATTGGCAGGAGTTACCGGGTTTCTGGACGTTCAGTTTATTTACGCCCACCTACTTATTACAACTGGGATAAGAGCGCGGCATCGCAACAACGTACCTAATTCGCCCGGAGAGCAGACGTGGGAAGTATAGTATATTTCTTGGCAGTCCTTTAGAAGCTAAAGGTCGTCCGCACCGTTCCCACGTAGATGGTGTCGTTGTTATCGTTGTGTTCTGGATTGAGAATCACAAACGCACCAGGAGTAATGGAGATATTGTCGCTAACTTTAATGCGATAGAAAGCTTCCAGATGATAAGAGGTGTCACTATCTTCACGAGCGCTAATATCGTTATCTGTCACTCTAGGCGGCTGACCTGCCACAAAACCAAGCACGTTGCCCTTGCGGCCAAAATCTGCCAAGCCCAGAGTCACGGCATAGTTGATAATCGTTGCATCAGCGTCAGGCCCTCCATCTTCTCGGTGCGCTTCTGTATAACCTCCCCAACCGGAAATGGTAAATTTAGAGCTGAGTCGAAAGCTTGCTTCTAGACCGAAGTGATCGGCTGAAGTAGCAACAGTACCAAACGGCGAATTTGCGAAGCTGCTGCCAGTTCCTCCCGAAACGCTGACACCGTTTTGTTGATTGTAGTAAGAGTGTACGTAAGTCAGACCCACATTAAAAGCTTTACTGGGGCGGATTGATAGCTGAGCCAGAGCAGAATAGCCACCATCAAAGACTCCAAAACCGTCAGAAGGATTATTGGCCTGATTTCTAGGTACCTGGTAGCCCAAAGTTAAACCTAACTTTGAACTAAAGTTGTGTTCCAAGGTAACTCCCGTACCTTCACCAGCTTGTCGGTAGATGGGGTTGAAGCGCCCAAATCGGGAAATAGAACCTTGGCCTGAAGTTTCAAACAGAGGGTTGAAAGTATACATATTGTCATTGTATTCACCCCCGATCGCCTCCAAATAAACTTTTGTCTTGGAGCCTAGAGGGAAAGTATACTCCAAGCGACTTAAGACGACATCGTTGTCGTCATTGCCGTCAAAACCCAAGCGGGTCATGCCCGTACCCGTGACGCTGCCGCTAAATTGGGTAATATTTCGAGCTTGCAGACGGGTTCTCAAGCGGTCTTTGCCGGTAAAGCTGGTATCCAAGTTCAGACGTACCCGATTGGCGAAGATGGCGTTGTCTTGCAACTCCCCACCACCAGCCCTTTCGTCACCAAACACGCTAGCAAGTGCGAAAATTACGTCTCCTCTAAGTTTGGTGGTAGTGGAGAATTGCTGTGCTTCCAGTCGCGTCGTGCGTGCTTCCAGCGCATCTACCATACCCCGCAGAGTGCTGAGTTCAGCCCTAAATTCCTCTTGCAAGCGCCGGAGTCTCTCTATGTCCTCTGTCGTGACTCCGCCGCCGCCTGCTGCGGCAATCAGTTCTTGAATGCGGTTTAAGCAAGAATTTAAACCAGCGGCAAATTCGTAGCGAGTCAAGGCCCGATTGCCGCGATAAGTGCGATCGGGATAACCTTCTATACAACCGTAACGCTCAACCAGAGATTGCAGTGCTTGGAATGCCCAGTCTGTAGGCTGTACGTCCCGCAATTGGGAAACAGAAGTTACTTGCTCCAGACCGCTGCTTTGATCGTTGTATTGGTTAATCTGGTCGAGAGTGCTGTTGGAGTCTTGCTGAGCGTTGCTAGACGATCCGTTCCCTGTAATTGGAACCTGGGCCAAGTCAGTGGTGTTGCTTGAGATTGGACTTGGCTGGTTCTGGGACAGCCCGGATGCCGGTAATTCTGTCGCAGCAGGCGTTTTGTCTTGACCGATCGATCGGGCTGAATCCTCTGCTGCTAGGGCTGAGTTAGCTACGAGAATTGTTGCACCCAGAAGAGCGGGACTGAGTTTTAGAGCGTTCCAAAGCGTTTTCGACATCTTTGTTGCCTCACACCAAATTTTATTGTACGGAAAAGCCTCAAAATCGACTCAAACAGGTCGCCGAGTATTCCATATACCTTATCAACTTATTGTATCTTTACACGCAACCGGATTTGGCAAGCTATGTGTAGGTAAAGTTAGTGGAATATTCTACAACGACGCTGGAATTGCGATCGTCTCCTTGTGCTATTTTTGCCTGCCAAGAATCAAAAAACGCCCCCGTCGGTTCAGGATGCCCTCTTGTTCAAACTGGTTGAGCAACCGCGTCACCGTTACTCGCGTCGTACAGATGACTTCCGAGAGAGCTTGATGGGTTAATGGCAGTTCGATCAATTTTCCTCCCTCTACTTCACGACCGAATTTGCGGGCTAACCAGTTTAAAAGTTGCAGCAAGCGAACGTTAACAGGTCTATTGTGAACGATGCTAAGCAGTTCTTCGCTCTCTTGAGCGTGCGAGATCCAGGCATCCATAACTTGATACCAAAGATTAGAAGGTAACAGACTAACTTCGGCACTTGTTAAGCACTCTATCTGATATGGATCGAGTCTAGATAGGGGTTGACCGACCACATCTCCTGGCCCCCAAAATCCCAGGACGATCGATCTTCCTTCTTCGCTACAAGTCAAAGTACGCACGACTCCACGCTCTATTTTCCATAAGCTATCAGAATGTAGTGGAAGTAAATCGTGGCAGCTGAATGTCCGCTGTTTGAGATTGGTAAGGTTGAGGGGAATAGGAGCAGAGAGCGGCATAAAAGTAGGGTTTGGGGTAGGGGGCGACGGTAATTTCAAATTTGAGATTTCAGATTTCAAATTGAAAAATTAAATTCAATTTGCCATTTGAAAATCTCCATCACTTACTAGGTAATTGGTTTGGCGTCTAGGCGTCGAATGGCAACAACAGCTGGTTTTGGCGGGTCATTTTTTCCACCTCCTGGCCAGTTGGAACCAATCGGAACTGTGCGAGTTTGCTTGAACTTCTGACCGTCAGTTGTTCTCATTTCAAACTCCCTTGTTTCGGAAGCTGCATTTTGACGAATTCCTTTAACTTCTCCTGGATGTTGTATTGCTAAAAACAAGGTTTGCTGGTCTTGAGTGAAAAATGGCCCGGTGGTTTCGCAATCCATTGGCCCCATGCCAAACAGGTAGGCGTTGCCTGCGTTAGGGCCCCAAGTGGGGATATGCCAAATAGAGTTGTTGCCAAAGCAACCGCGTCTGAACGGATCTCCCGGATCGTTGTGTGCTGCTGAGGACATATCGGTAACCATCCAGACGTTGTTATTGCGATCGATCAGGAGGTTGTCGGGATTGGCAAAACCAGCGCCGCCATCAGCAGGTTCGCCCCCCATAGCCAGCATTTCCCAACGAAAGGTCATGGCAGCTGGGTCGTTTTTATCTTCCTTCAGGCGCATAATCCAGCCATATTCCCAAGGGCTTTCTCCTTTGGGCCCCTTGAAGATGCGCTTGTCTGGGCCTCCCTCGCCCCCTGGCGACCCGGAGGTGTAGGTGATGTAGAGGGAACCATCCCTGGCGACTTCCGTGTCTTCGGGACGCGCTGTGGGGGTAGCACCTGCTGCGTTGGCGGCAAAGTGGGCATCGATGAGAATGGCACCTTGTTTTTCTTGGGCATTCCCTATGTAGAGGTCGTTCAGGGTTTTAAATTTTTGTTTAAAACTATTGACTTCTGCGTTTGTTTTTGCATTAAAGTTGCCTCCGTCTGGACGCTTGGGTAGGGTGAGTACTTTACCTTCGATGTTGCTGGGCAGGACGGGATTTACTGGGGTGCTGGCTTGGAGGGGAATCCAGCGCCCAGTACCGTCGGGATTGAAGACAGCGGCATAGAGCATCCCATCTGCCAGCAGACGGGAATTGGCTTTGTTTTGGGGATTGCTGACGTTGCCTTTGCTGACAAATTTATACAAGTGTCCGCCTTTGCGATCGCACCCGGAATAAAATGCCAGGGGTTTGCCTGCGACAACGCGAATGCCTACAGCTTCGTGACGATAGCGTCCCAGCCAAGAGTGTTTGGTGCCGTAATCCTTGGGGTTGGCTGGGTCTACTTCTACTATCCAGCCATATTTGTTACCAGCTAATCCCAGTACATTTCCTTGTCCGGATAACTCTTGTTCGCCGATCGCAAAAGCTAGCTTGCTGGGGTCGAAAGCGGTGCCATCGGCATATACTGGTTCGGGTACTTGGATTTGGAAGTTTTCTTCGCCGCTAAGGACAGTGCCCCAAGGAGTTGTCCCACCGGCACAGTTGGCAAAAGTGCCGATAATGCGATCGCCCAATTTATCGATATAACCTTGGCCCTGAGTTTTGCGAAATACAAATGTAGCTGGGCCAGTTGTTTTTAGATAGCGATCGTCTTCTAATCCAGAAATACCAGTAATTCTGCGATCGGATGGCGAATTTGTCCTTACCCACTTGCCATCAGGATTTTTGCGAATCGAAATGACGCCTATTCCCTGATCTATCAAAGCTTCTTTGCAAATTTCTCGTATTTTTGCTTTGAGCGCCTCATCTTCTGGCGGCAAAGCAAAAGCATTAATACCAGCCTTACCAGCAGTTTTTACCGCCGCCTGTACCTCAGCAAACGGCAAAGCTTTCTTTATTACCTTCGGATAGCCTTGCAGCCAAGATATGGGGCTGATGTATTCAAAATTGACTGTCAGGTAACCTTCATCTTTGCCAGTTTCTATGAAAGACAAATAATCATTGTTATAGCCAAAGCGAGAGTCGCCTACTTTATCACTCCAGGCACCAATGATGTCATAAGTGAAACCTTCTGGCAGCACGAGGTCATCCACCACTTCGTAAGTACTGTAATTTTTCACTACTTGAGCGGCTGGAATTTCATCGATTTCCAGAGGCATGGGGCCTTTGACCGGCTGGAAGAGCGAGTCGATTCCAGCAATTTTTTTCCTGTTTGCCAGGAACGTACCCACAGCTACCGCGCCAGCACCAGATCCGAGCAACAACAAGAAGTCTCGACGTTTTAGCTTCATATAAAGCTTTGGTTTTAGAAAGTAAGCAAGATTAATATCATGTCCGGTCGATAGCCCATGATAAAACTTTTCAGGTATGTTGTTGCGCTTTAGCGCTATCTTAAAGAGCGCTAAAGCGCAACAACATACCAAATATTTAACTATGGCTAATTGACCGGACATGATATAAGCTGGTCAAAAGCGAGAGCTTCAAACCCAACTGTACTATTGTAAGTTTAGGAACTGGTAAGACTTAGGTAATGGTAAGGTTAAGCTAACCGAAGAAGGGACTTAGGAGAGTGAGGGAGTGAGTAAACTTTCTTATTCTTCAACTGACCACTGACCACTGACCACTGACCACTGACCCCTGACCACTGACCACTGACCACTGACCACTGACCACTGACCACTGACCACTGACC
>Ga0335394_10000062_pt1 | contig 99361 bp, 81 predicted proteins | sample MAT03_FD_205741 | JGI IMG/M metagenome (GOLD analysis project Ga0335394, IMG submission 205741) | Freshwater microbial communities from Lake Fryxell liftoff mats and glacier meltwater in Antarctica - MAT-03 (spades assembly) (version 2) ... | reverse complement strand
CCGGGCGTCGTGGCGCCGCGCACGCCACGCTGCGTGCGCCGGCGGCGGCCGGCGACATCTGGCTGCGGCTGGAGCGTCCCGGCTTCTGTGCCCCGGTCACGATCACCTGCGGGTTCGCCGCAGGAGACGACGTACTGCTGTTCGATGAGCATGGCCGGGTCGCATTCGTCGCGGTAAGTCAGGTCGTGCCGCCACTCGATCTGGAACTGGCGCAGCCGCTCGGCGAGGCCTGGCGCATCGGGGCGTCGGTGTCGGCGGTGGTGGCGCACGCCTACGCACTCCGCCCCGATCCAGCCACTGGGCTCGCGCAACTGGTGCGTCGTCTCGGCGCCGGTCCAGCCAATCCGGTGGTCGACTTCGTGACGCGTTTCGACGTCGAGTGGCACGGAGCGGGCGGCACGCCGTTTGTGCGTGTGGCCCCTGACGGCACGCTCGAAGACGCTACGGCGGGACCACGACCGCCACCCTCGGGCACCATTGCCGACCCCCAGTGGCCGGCCGGGGAGAACTGCGCGTATGCGCGCGACGGCGCCGGCGCACCGGTCTGGCGGGGAAGTGCCGCTCCCGTGGCCCTGGCCTCACTCGGCGACGGGCCGTGGTGCCCATCGGCGGCAGCGCCGTCGCGATGGGACGTGGATCTGGCGCAGGTGGCGCGCGTGCGCGTCACGTTCGCTGTGGCCGTGGCCTCGGCGCGTCTCCGGCCTCCAGCCAGCGTGCTGCTCGGTGACCGCCGATCGGGCGCTCGTCTGGTGCCCGATCTCACGGTGGTGATGGATCTCGTGCCGGGCCGCCGCAACGGAGGGCAGTGACATGACCATCACGTCGTCGCCGCCGCACGCGGGCTTCGGGCTCGTGTCGGTATTGATCTGGCTCAGCCTGCTGTCCACGTTGGCCCTGGGGGTCGCGCTGGCCACGTTGGCCGAACCGCCCACAGCCGGCGCTCTGCACGAGAAGTTGAAGATGACGCGTGCTGCGGAATCGGCGGTGGCGCTCGCGGTTGCCAGTCTGGCTCAGCACGCCGACTGGACGATCGCACCGGCAGGGGGCCTCGGCTCGCTGTTCACCGATGGCGTCCCAGGCGCGCGGGTCGTGGGCGGCGCGACGGTCGACCTCGTCGCCGAGACGCATCTGCGCACCTGCGGTCGGGCTGCGGCCTGCGACGACGCCGCCACGTCAGCGTTCGCCGCGGCGCGGCCGTGGGGTGGGCGCAACCCGCGGTGGCAATTGCTGCTGCATCAGCCGCTTGCGGCGCTCGATGCCGAGGCCGGCTTCGTGTGTCCGTGTTACCTCGTGGCATGGGTGGCTGACGATCCGGCTGACGCCGACGGCGACCCGCGCCGCGACGCGCCATTCGGCGTGGCCGGCCACGGTGTGCTGCTGGTGCGGGGCGCCGCGTTTGGGCTCACCGGGGCGCTCGCCGAGGTCGAGGCGCTCGTCGCGCAGCCGTGCCGCCGGTCGGCGACGCCGTGCGGCGGCATTCGCGTGCAGTCCTGGGGAGCGGTGAACGACGGCGTTCCTTGACCGCATGGCGGCGTGGGCGTAGCATCGCGACAGGGTGATTCATCCATGACTTCACGTGCCTCACGTCGTCTTGCTGTCGTGTGTGTGGCCATGCTGATTGGCGCACTGCCGATGGTCGCCAGCGCGCAGTCGCTCGCCGATGTCGCCCGGGCCGAGCAGGCGCGGCGCAGGGAACAACCGAAGGCGGCCAAGGTCTACACGAACGACAGCGTGAAGACCGACATCACGCCGAGCACTGCGTCGGCAGTCGCCGCCTTCGAGGGCACCGCTGCGGCCCCGGCCGCCGCACCCGAGGTCGCCCCCGATGCGGCCGCCGCGGTCGCCCCTGCCAGCGGCGAGCCCCGCGACCAAGCCTATTGGAAGGGCCGCATGACCGCGGCGCGCGAGCAGCTCGAACGCTCGCGAACCTTCGCCGAGGCGCTGAACACGCGCATCACCACGCTCACCGCCGACTTCGTCAATCGCGACGACCCGGCGCAGCAGGGCGTGATCGCGCAGAACCGCACGAAGGCCGTGGCCGAACTCGACCGCGTGCAGCGCGAGATTGCGTCACATATCAAGGCCATCACCGCCATCGAGGACGAGGCGCGCAAGGCCGGAGTGTCGCCCGGCTGGCTCCGCTGAGCGACGTCAGCCGTCCGGCCACCGAGTCGCACGACGCCGTCGTGCTGGTCGTCGAAGACCGCGACTCCCTCCGCACGATGCTCCGGCTCGCGCTCGAGTCGCATGGCCACCACGTGGTCGAGGCGCGCGATCAGCGTGAGGCCGAAGCAGCCATGGCCAGCACTGCGCCAGCGGTGGTGATTACCGACCTGCGGCTCCCGGTGGGCGATGGCCTCGGCGTGCTGCGCGCCGTCAAGGCCATGGACGCCTCGATCCCCGTCGTGGTCATGACCGCCTTTGGCGGGGTGCAGGATGCCGTGGCCGCCATGAAGGACGGCGCCCTCGACTTCCTCGCCAAGCCGGTCGATCCCGACCATCTGCAGCTCGTCGTCGGGCGCGCCGTCGCGCAGCAGCGACTGGTGCGCGAGCACGAGCGGCTGAAGCAGGAAGTGGCGGAACGCCGCGGCGCGCCGCGCATCATCGGCAAGGCGCCGACGCTGCTGAAGGCGATCCACACGATGCAGCGCGCCGCCGCCACCGGCATCACGGTGCTGCTCGAAGGCGAAAGTGGCACGGGCAAGGAACTGTTCGCGCGCGCGCTGCATGCCTGGAGCGAGCATGCGGAGGGACCCTTCATCGCCATCAACTGCGCGGCGCTGCCAGAAACGCTGCTCGAGTCGGAGTTGTTCGGCTACGAGAAGGGCGCCTTCACCGGCGCGACGCAGCGTAAGCTCGGGCGCTTCGAGCTGGCCCACCGCGGCACGCTCTTCCTGGACGAGATTGGTGAGCTGGCGCCGAGCATCCAGGCCAAGATCCTGCGTGTGCTCGAGACGCGCGAGTTCGAGCGCGTCGGTGGCACCGCCACGCTGCGCGCGGACGTACGGCTGGTAGCCGCGACCAACCGCAATCTGCGGCAGGAGGTAGCGGAGCGGCGCTTTCGCGAGGACCTGTTCTTCCGCCTGTCGGTGATGCCGATCACCGTGCCGCCTCTGCGCGACCGGGGCGACGACGTGGCTCTGCTCGCGCAATACTTCGTGGAGCGCCACGCGCAGACCGCCGGCCGCACCCCGCCGGTGCTCGATGACGCAGCGCGTGTGGCGCTCGAGGCCTACCCGTGGCCGGGCAACGTGCGCGAGCTGCAGAACTGCCTGGAACGCGCGGCCATCCTGTGCGACGGCGGGGTCATCACCCCGCGGCACTTGCACCTGGTCGAGGCCGCCGCGCCGGCCACCAGCGAGCCGGCCAGCATGAACCTGTCGGGCACGCTCGCTGACGTGGTGGAGCGCGCGCAGCAAGACGCCGAACGCCAGAAGATCGCCGCGGTGCTGGCCGAGACGGGCAATGACACGGCGCGGGCCGCCGACCTGCTCGGCGTGGGCTTCCGCGTGCTCATCGCCAAGCTGCGTGCCTACGACCTGGGCACGCAGTGAGCGGCAGCGCGCTCAGTGCGCGCGGATGCCGACGGCGGTCAAGGCCGCCCGCAGCTCGCGCGCGGTCACGTCAGTGACGGTCGTGGTGGCGCCGCCGCCGGCCGCCAGCACGAAGTGCAGCCGGCCGTTCACGACCTTCTTGTCGCGGCTGATCGCCTCGATCACGTCCGCCGCGGCCACGTCGGCGACTGACGGCAACGGCCCCAGCCGGGCGATGAGCGCCGAGACGCGCGTCGCCAGCTGCACTGGCGTGACCCCACGCGCCACCCCGAGCGCGAGGGCGGCGCGCATGCCGAGACCCACGGCTTCGCCGTGCCGCAGCCGGCCATAGCCGGTGGTGGCCTCAAGGGCGTGTCCCACCGTGTGGCCGAAGTTGAGGGTGCGGCGCACGCCGTGCTCGTGCTCGTCGGCGCTGACGACGTCGGCCTTGATGCGGCAACAGGCGCGGATGACCTCGGTCAGCGCGCCGCCGCGCTGGGTGAGCACCTCGGGGAGCGCGCCGTCGAGCACTTCGAGCACGCCCTCGTCGGCGATCGCGCCATACTTGACGACCTCGTACAGGCCCGCGCGGAACTCGCGGCGCGAGAGCGTGGCGAGGGCGTCGGGGTCGACGACCACGAGCGCCGGCGGATGGAACGCGCCCACCAGATTCTTGCCGCGCGCCAGGTTCACGCCGACCTTGCCGCCAATGGCGCTGTCGACCTGCGCCATGACGGTGGTGGGCACATGCACGAGGCGCACGCCCCGCAGGAACGTGGCGGCCGCAAATCCCACCATGTCGCCGATGACGCCGCCACCGACCGCGACAATCGTGGATCCGCGGTCCACCCTGGCCTCGAGCAGCGCGTCGTAGACCGTCGCGACCGTGGCGAGGGTCTTCGCCCGTTCGCCGTCGGCCACGAGGATCGGCGTGACGCGGCCGAGGTGCGCGCCCTGGGCCGTCCACACCCGCCGGCTCGATACCATCACGACCGCGCCGCCGACGCCGGCCTCGGCGAGCAAGCCGCGCAGACGCGTGCGCGCGGCCCGCGCGACGACCACGCCGTAGACGCCGTGCTGGGAGCGGACTTCGATGGGGGAAACGGCCATGGCTGCGCGCGCGGCCAGCGGCCGCAGATGCGGATGGTAGGATACACCCGGTGCGGGATGCGGCGGATTTTCTGGTTGTCGGCAGTGGCGTGGCGGGTCTGCGCGCGGCCGCATCGCTCGCCGCACAGGGGTCGGTTCTCGTCCTGACCAAGGCCGACGAGCCGGGCGAAAGCAACACCGGCTACGCGCAAGGGGGCATCGCCGCAGCGGTCGGCGACGACGACTCCACCGACCTGCACCTGCGCGACACCGAGGCGGCCGGCGACGGGCTGTGCCGCCACGACGCGGTGCGCGTGCTCGTCGACGACGGCCCGGCCTACGTGCGCGAGCTGGCGGAGTGGGGGGCGCGTTTCGACCGTGACGCCCAGGGGCGGTTCGCGCTGGGCCGTGAGGGTGCGCACAGCGTGCGGCGCGTGCTGCACGCCGCCGACGCGACCGGCCGCGAGATCAGCCGCGTGTTGTGGGAGCACGTGTCGGCGTTGCCGGCGGTGCGGGTCGTGGACGATGCCCGGGCCGTGCACCTGACGCTGGCGCAGGGCGCCTGCGTGGGCGTGCGCTACGTGCACGGCACCTCCGTCATCGACGTGCGCGCCGCCGCCACGCTGCTGGCCACGGGCGGGGCAGGACGGGTCTTCCGCGAGACCACGAATCCACCGGTCGCCACCGGCGACGGCGTGACGCTGGCCTGGCAGGCCGGCGCGGCCGTGTCGGATCTGGAGTTCGTACAGTTCCACCCCACGGTGATGGCCGTGCCCGGCACCGCGCGGTTCCTGCTCTCGGAAGCCTTGCGCGGCGATGGCGCATGGCTGCTCAACGCGCACGGCGAACGGTTCATGACGCGCTACGAAGCGGCGGGCGAGCTGGCCTCGCGCGACCTCGTGGCTCGCGCGATCGTGCGCGAGGAAGTGCGCACCGGCGCGCCGGTCACGCTCTCGCTGCGGCATCTCGATGCCGAGTGGGTGCGGCGCCGGTTCCCGACCATCGCGGCCGCGTGTCGCGAGCGCGGGCTCGACCTGGCCACGGACGCGGTGCCGGTGTCGCCCGCGGCGCACTACATGATGGGCGGCGTCGCTACCGACATCGACACGCGCACCACGGTGCCGGGCCTGTATGCCGCCGGAGAGGTGGCGTGCACCGGCGTCCACGGCGCGAACCGGCTGGCCAGCAACTCACTGCTGGAGGGCCTGGTCTTTGGCGGTCGCGCGGCCGTGGCGATGTGCGAACCGCCGCGGAGCGGCGCGGTCGATCGTGTGCGGACGCGTGGGCTCCTGCCCGCGGCGGCCGCGGCCACCGTGGTGCCCGAGGTCGAGGCGGTGCGCGAGCTGATGTGGCGCGAGGTGGGCCTGGTGCGCGAGGCGAGCGGCCTGGCTCGTGCGGTCGTCACGCTCGACGGCTGGCGCCGGGCCGCGCAGGCCGGCGATCCCGCTGGCGGCAGCGCCATCGTCTCGCTCACGACCGTGGCCTGGCTGATCGCGCGGGCCGCGCTCGATCGCCGTGAGAGCCGCGGTGGGCACGCCCGGTCGGACTTCCCGGGAAGAGACGATCTACACTTCAAGGTTCACCTCACCGAGAGCATTCATGACCAAGACTCCTGAGAGCGGTGGGGGCAAGGTGACCGAGATCACCCCCCAGACCGAAGACTTCTCCCGCTGGTACCTCGACGTCGTCCGCAAGGCCGAACTCGCCGACTACTCGCCCGTGAAGGGCTGCATGGTGATCCGGCCGTACGGCTACGCGATCTGGGAACTGATCCAGCGGCAGCTCGATGACCGCTTCAAGGCCACCGGCCACGTGAACGCCTACTTCCCGCTCTTCATTCCCGAGAGCCTGATCATGAAGGAGGCGGAGCACGTCGAGGGCTTCGCGCCGCAAGTGGCATGGGTGACCAGGGGCGGCACCGAGGAACTCGAGGAGCGGCTGGTCGTGCGTCCCACCTCCGAGACCATCTTCGGCGTGATGTACCAGAAGTGGATTCAGTCGTGGCGCGATCTGCCCCTGCTCATCAACCAGTGGGCCAACGTGGTGCGCTGGGAGAAGGTCACGAGGCCGTTCCTGCGCACCACCGAATTCCTCTGGCAGGAAGGCCACACCGCGCACGAGACGGCCGACGAAGCGCAGGAAGAGACGTTGAAGATCCTGGCGCTCTACAAGGAGTTCTGCGAGAACGTCCTGGCCATGCCGGTCGTCGACGGGCAGAAGAGCAGCAGCGAGAAGTTCGCCGGCGCCGAACGCACCTACTCGATCGAGGCGCTCATGGGCGATGGCCGCGCGCTGCAGGCGGGCACGTCGCACAACCTCGGTCAGAATTTCGCCAAGGCCTTCGAGATCCAGTTCCAGGGCCGCGACAAGACGCTGCAGCACGTGTGGACGACGTCGTGGGGGGTGTCGACGCGCCTCATCGGCGGCGTGATCATGACGCACGGCGATGACAGTGGCCTCATCCTGCCGCCCAACGTGGCCCCGTGGCAGGTCGTCGTCATCCCCATCCCACGCGGCGACTGGAAGACGACGGTGCTGCCGGTCTGTCAGGCGATTCGCGACGAGCTGAAGGCGGCCGGGATCCGCGTGCGGCTCGACGACGACGAGAGCCAGACGCCCGGCTGGAAGTACGCCGAGTATGAGATGCGCGGGGTACCGCTGCGGCTCGAGATCGGCCCCAAGGACATCGAGAAGCAGTCGGTGTTCTCGGCCCGGCGCGACACCAAGGCCAAGGCGGCGCTGCCGATGGCCGGCCTGCCGGGTCACGTGAAGGCGCTGCTCGACGAGATCCAGGCGTCGTTGCTGGCAAAGGCGCTCGCTTACCGCGAGGCGCACACGTCGTCGGCGTCGAACTACGACGAGTTCACACAGGCCATGGCAGGACGTCCCGGTTTCGTGGTCTCACCCTGGTGCGGTTCGGACACCTGCGAAGCCGGGATCAAGACCGAGACGCAGGCCACCATCCGCAACATCCCGTTCGGCTCGACCGCACCGACGGCGCCGTGCATCAAGTGCGGCAAGCCGGCGGAATTCAGCGCCTGGTTCGCGAAGGCCTACTAGAACGCTAATCTTTGTCTTCTTCGTCGGTGCGGCGCTTCTTCTGGAAGATCCACGCCACGCCGATGCTGATCACGTAGAGCACGAGCATGGGCGCCGCGGTGACCGTTTGACTCACAGGATCGCCGCCCGGGGAGGCGACGGCCGCCACGATGAAGATGATGAGCACCGCGTACTTGATGTGCTTGGCCAGGAATCCAGCGGTGACCATCCCCAGGCGGGCCAGCACCATCACGAGCATCGGCAACTGGAACATCACGCCCATGGCCAGCAACAGCCACGCGTACATCGAGAACACGGGCGCGATCCGTGGCAGGAACCTGACTTGCGAGGTCTGGAAGCTGGCGAAGAACTGAAACGCCATCGGGAACGCAAGGTAGTGCGAGAACGCCGCACCGGCCAGGAAGAGCGCGCTCGAGAAGAACACGAACGGCACGGCCAGCCGCTTCTCATTGGCATACAGGCCGGGGGCGATGAACAGCCACACCTGCAGCATCACGTAGGGCGATGAGATGAGCAGCCCGAGAATCGCCGCGATCTTGATGTAGAGGAAGAACTGCTCACCCGGTTCGGTGAACACGAACTCCGCGCCCGGGGGCAGCGTCGCCACCAGCGGCTTCATGACGAATTCCTGCGCCTGCTGCGCGAACGCGAACGCCGCCACGAAGCCGGCAAGCAGCGCGACCATCGCGTGGGTGAGCCGCTTGCGCAACTCGTCCAGGTGATCGAGGAAGCTCATCCGCCCATCGAGATCGTCTTCGGGGTCGGGTCCCTCGGCGGCGTCGCCGTCGTATTTTCCCAACGGCGCGTCGGCGTCAGTTTTCTTGAACGGAACGAGGGCCATCGCCCGCTAGCTGCCGCTCTCGCCGCGCGAGACGGGCTGGCCGTGCGTGCCATCAGCGTCGACCACCTCGGCCGGCGCCGGTGGCGGGACGGGCGCGGTCTTGGCGCGCTCGTCCTTCTGCTCTTCGAGCTTGATCTCCTGTTCGAGCGTGTTCTGCAGCTCGGTCGAGGCCTTCTTGAACTCGTTGATGCTCTTGCCGAGCGACTTGCCCAGCTCCGGCAGCTTCCGGGGCCCGAAGATGATGAGGGCGATCACCAGGATGATGACCAGTTCCGGCATGCCGATCGATCCGAACATCGCGAACTCCAGGGCAGAGGACGAGGGCCGCGGGGGCGCCCGCCGTTTCGACGGCCGACTACATCACAGTGGGCCTCGAATCCCAGTATAGGCCCGTTCGCCCCACGTCAAGCAGGGCGCCCACCTGAACCAGTGGGAATTGACTCCCGCCGGGGCAGCGTCCCGCGGTAGGATTCGAGTATGCGGACCTCCAGATTCTTCACTGTGGCGGCGCTAGCAGTTCTGCTCTCGGCTGGCCTCGGGGGCGTGCTCGGCCGTAGCGCCCTGGCGACGGAAGACCGCGTGCCGGCGCACTACAAGGCGTTCACCGCGGCCCTGGCCGCGATTGAATCGGAATACGCCGAGCCAGTCGAGTCGGACCGCCTGGTCTACGGCGGCATCAATGGGATGCTGCAGACGCTCGATCCGCATTCCAACTTCATGGACCCGAAGACCTACGCGCAGATGCGCGAGCGTCAGGAGCAGCGCTACTACGGTCTCGGCATCACCATCCAGTCGCTCGACCGCAACATCACCGTCGTGCGCGTGTTCGAAGGGTCGCCGGCCCACCAGAAGGGCCTGCGCCGTGGCGACGTGATCGCCAAGACCGCCGACCAGGACCTCACCGGCTGGACGACCGACCAGGCGGTCACGAAGCTGCGCGGGCCCAAGGGCACGTTTGTGAACATCTCCCTGCGCCGTCCCGGCATCACCGACCTGCTGTCGATGGACGTGATGCGCGACCAGGTCACGATCCCGAGCATCCCGGCGCACTTCCTCACGAAGAACGACACCGGCCTCATCCGGCTCGAGGACTTCGCCGAGCACACCGATGACGAACTGGGCGAGGCGCTCGACGACCTGAGCAAGCAGGGCATGCAGCGGCTCGTGCTCGACCTGCGCGGCAACCCCGGCGGCCAGCTCGATCAGGCGATTCGCGTGTCGAACCGCTTCCTGGCGCGCGGCGAGCTCATCGTCTACACCCGTGGCCGCGTCGACAACTCCGACGAGGACTACCGCGCCACGCGCCAGAGCGACTTCCTCGAGGTGCCGATGGTGGTGCTGGTGAATCGCAACAGCGCCAGCGCCTCCGAGATCGTCGCGGGCGCGCTGCAGGATCACGACCGCGCGCTCGTCGTCGGCGAAACCACGTTCGGCAAGGCACTCGTGCAGTCGGTCTACCGTGTGAGTCAGGGCGCCGGCCTGGCGCTCACGACCGCGCGCTACTACACGCCGAGCGGACGCCTGATCCAGCGGCCCTGGGATGGCGCGTTCGACGAGTACCTCACCTACACGATGCGCGACCAGGCGACGCGCCAGCACACGGCCGACGAGATGAAGCTCACCGACGGCGGCCGGAAGGTCTACAGCGGCGGCGGCGTGGAGCCTGACGAGCGGTTCGACGGTCCGGTCGAGGGCTTCAATCCCACGCGCTTCGGCCGATCGCTTTATGGCCGGCAGCTCTTCGGCAGCTACGCCGAGAAGTTCTACGCCGCCGGTGACGGGCGTCCGGGCACCGCCAGCGCCGAGCGCCGCGCGGTCGAGCAGGACTTCGCCGTGAATGACGCGATGCTGGCCGACTTCAAGAAGTTCGTCGAAGGGAAGCGCGTGACGATGGACGAGGCGGCCTGGACGACCGACCGCGCCTTCATCAGCGCCATGGTGCGCTTCGAGATCGACTCGGCCGTGTTCGGCATGGGTGTGGCGCGCCGCCGGCTGCTCGAGGTCGACCCCCAGGCGCAGCACGCCCTCGGCCTTTTTCCGCAGGCTGAAAAGCTGCTGACGCTGGCCAAGGTCAAGAGCACCCGTTCAGGGCAGTAACCCCAAAATGTAGGGGTTCGGGAATCGCCTTGCCACACAGGTAGGGCCTTGCTAGACTGGCCGGCAGTCTGGTCCAGCACGGGCATTCGCCCACTTCCCGCTGGATCGTTGCGGGTTTCCATGCGCCTCGATCGCCTTCAAATTTCCGGTTTCAAGTCCTTTTCCGATCGGTCGGAGCTTGCCTTTGACGGCGGTGTCACCGCCATTGTCGGGCCCAACGGCTGCGGCAAGAGCAATGTGGCCGACGCACTCACCTGGGTGCTCGGCGAACAGAGCGCCAAAAGTCTGCGCGGCGACAAGATGGAGGACGTCATCTTCGGCGGCAGCGACGCCCGGAAGCCCACTGGGGCGGCCGAAGTGCGGCTGCGGCTGAGTGGCGTGCCATTACCGCCGCCGGCCCCGCATCACCCCGGCGCGACCAGCAACGGACACAACGGCTACAACAGCCACGAGATTGACGCGCAGGACGCCCTCGACCTGCTCGATCCCGTGCAGGCCGTGCGTGACGTGGAGGTGACGCGGCGCCTGTATCGCTCGGGCGAGAGCGAGTACCTGATCGACGGCGCCCAGTGCCGGCTGCGCGACGTGCACGAGTTGTTGATGGACACCGGCCTGGGGGCCAAGGCCTACTCGATCATCGAGCAGGGCAAGATCGGCATGATCCTGAGCTCGCGGCCGACCGACCGCCGTCAGCTGATCGAAGAGGCGGCCGGCGTCACGAAGTACAAGTCGCGCCGCCGGGCCGCGGCGCTGAAGCTCGACGCGGCGCAGCAGAACCTCACCCGCCTCGACGACATCGTCTTCGAAGTCGAGAAGCAGTGCGGGTCGCTCAAGCGCCAGTCGTCGAAGGCGCGCCGCTATCAGCGGCTACGCGACGAGATGCGCCGCTGGGAGAAGGTGCTCTTTGCGCGCCGCTACCGGCACCTCGCCGAGCACATCGAATCGGCCCGTACCCGTCTCAGCGACGCGCGCCAGGACGAAGTGGCCTCGAGTGCGCGCCTCGCCGAAGTGGAGACCGAGCTGGCACGCGTGCGCATCGAACTCGCCAGGGCCGAGCAGGACGCCGCCGGAGTACGTGAAGCCGCGCATGCGCGCGAACTCGAGGTGAACCGCCGGCAGCAGCAGTTGGCGCTCGACGCCCAGCAGGCGGCCATGCTCGAGACGCGCATCGGCGAACTCGACAGCGAACGCCATTCGCTCGAAGAGCGGCGCGAACCGGAACGCCTGCGCCTGGAGGAGCGCCGGCTCGCGATCGGCGAGGCGGAGCGCGCCCGCGACGAGGCGGCCGCCGCCGCTGGATCGGCCGCCGCCCGGTTCACCGCGGCGCAGCAGGCGATCGCGACCGCCGACCAGGAGGTGGATCGCGCGCGCAGTCAGGTGCACGCCGCCATCAATCACATGACGGCCCTGGCCGCGGCCGTCGAGCACGCGGTGGCCGAGCGTGAACGCTCCGCCGCCGTCCTCGGTCGACTCGACGTGGAGGCCCGCGATCTCGACGCGGAACTGCAGCGCGCCGCCGACGCCCGCGATCGCGCGACCGACGCGCTGCGCCAGGCCCAGTCGGGCTTGGCGTCGACCGAACTCGCCCGATCCGCGCGCGAATCGGAACTGGCCGCCGCGCGCACCGAGCACGAGTGGCGCGAACGCGAGAAGCGCCAGCGCGAACACGACCTGGCGGGCGAGAGCGCGCGCCTCCGTTCACTTGAAGAGGTCGAGGCCGCCCGGGCTGCGTTCAGCGACGGTGCCCGCATGCTGCTCGCCAGCGCCGATGCCGCCGTCGGACAGCGCGGCGCGCTGGCCGACTACCTCGAGGTGCAGCCCCGCTACGAGCGGGCGGTCGAGGCGACGCTCGGCGACCTGCTCGAGCACGTGGTGGTCGACAGTCACACCCAGGCCCATGCCGGTTTCCAGTTGGTGCGGCGCGACGGCGCCGGCCGCTGCGGCTTCATCGTGATCGGCGACCGCGTGGCGGCTGAACCGCCACTGGCGATCGCGCATGTGCCCCAGGGCTGCGTCACGCTGTCGAGCGTGGTGCGTGTCACCGGCCCCTTTGCCGCGGCGCTGCGCAGCGTGGTCGGCGAAGCGCTCATCACCGAGTCGCTCGACGATGCCGCCTCACTGGCCGGCGGTGCCGGCGTGCCGGTTGTGACGCTCGACGGCGACGTCTATCGCGGCGCGCATGTGGTCAGCGGCGGCAGTCGCACCGAATCCACGGGCATTCTCGCGACCAAGCGCGAGATTCGCGACCTGCGCGAGCGGGTGGCTGGCGGCCAGCGCGCGGTCGAAGCGCTGACGGCGGAACTGGCGGGCTGTCACCAGGCGATCGCCACGGCCAGCGCCGCGGTGATGGGGCTCGTGGCCGACGGTCATCGCCAGGAGAAGACGATCGTGTCGGCCCAGGGCGACGTGGCCCGGGCGTCGGCCGACGAGTCGCGCGTGCGCCAGCGCGTCGAGCTCGTGGCGACCGAGGCGCGCGGGGCCCGTGAGGCGATCGCGAGCCTCGACGTTCGCCATGCCGACGCACAGGCGACTATCGACCGGCTCGCCGGCGAGCGGAGTGAGTACGAGGCGATGCTGGCCGAGCGGCAGCGCATGCTGCTCGAGGGCCGCGAGCTGGCCCACACGCTCAGTCAGAGCGCGGCCGAAGCGCGGGCCATGCACGCGGGCCTGGTGGAGCGCGCGCGCGCGGCGGTGGCAGAGGTGGAGCGTCTGGAAGACGCCGCCCGCGAACTGAGTGAACGAGCCGACGCCTGCCGCCGCGACATGGCGCTGATGCGCGAGCAGCGCGAGCGCCTCCTGGCCAGCAGCGAGGACGGAAAGCGGCTCATGGACGAGAGCATCCACGCGCTCGAAGACCTGCGCGAAGCGATGCTCGAGGCTGACGACGAAACGCTGGTGCTGAAGGCCGCCACCGATCGCCAGGAGCAGTCGATTCGCGACGCGCGCCGGGCGCTCGACGCCGTGCGCGCCCTGGCCGCCGAACTCGACGTGTCGCGCGCCACCGGCGAAGCCGAGCTGACCCATCTGGCACAGCAGAGCCTGGATGCCGTGCAGGCTGACCTCGATACGGTCGCCGCGGAAGTGGCCGAGATGGAGAGCCAGGGCATCCACGCACCCGACGCCCGGGTGATTCGCCGCGCCGTGGCGGAAGCCGCCGAGGCGACCGACGCCGACAGCGACGAAGCCGTCGAGCTCGCGTCGCCGGCGGCCGAAACCGGCGCCGAAGCCGTGGCGGCCGATGCCGCCGTGGCCGAAGCGGCACAGGCCGCGATGACGGCGGAAGAGGCCATCGCGGAACTGCGGGCGCAGATCGAGCGGCTCGGGCCGGTCAACATGATGGCGATCCAGCAGCACACCGAGCTCGATGAGCGCCGCATCTTCCTGACCACCCAGCGCCAGGACCTGGTCGATTCCATCAGCCAGACCAACGAAGCCATCAAGCGCATCGACGAGACCACGCACGCCCGCTTCCGCGACGCGTTTGCGGCCATCAACGAGAACTTCCAGGTCACCTTCACGACGCTCTTCGGCGGCGGCCGCGCCGGCCTCACGCTGCTCGACGAGGCGGACCCGCTCGAGAGCGGGATCGACATCGTGGCGTCCCCTCCAGGCAAGCGGCTGCAGAATGTGATGTTGCTCTCGGGCGGCGAGAAGGCGCTCGCCGCCATCGCGTTGATGTTCGCGATCTTCAAGTACAAGCCGAGCCCGTTCTGCCTGCTCGACGAAATCGACGCGCCGCTCGACGACGCCAACATCGGCCGGTTCGTGGAGCTGCTGCGCTCGATGCTCGACCGCACCCAGTTCATCATCATCACCCACAGCCGCAAGACCATGGAGATCGCCAACCGTCTCTACGGCGTCACCATGGAAGAGCCGGGCGTGTCGAAGGTGATTTCGCTCCAGATGAACTGACCGCGCCGAACTTCGCCCCCAACCGGGACGTATGTCCAGGACAGGGGGCAAGACACATGCGTTCACTGACAGCTCGCGCCGCGCTCATGCCGGCTCTGCTGGCCGCCGCGGTGGTGGCCTCGGCCGGGTGCGACGTGAAGATGGCCGCCGATGGCGACCTGTCCGTCGACATGTGGCACGGCCAGGCGCAAGACACCTGGACCCGTAGCTATGCCCTGGCGCCCGGCGGGCGCCTGGAAGTCATCAACGTCAACGGCCAGATCACGGCCGAGACGTCGGACGGCGCCACCGTCGAGGTGCAGGCCGAGCGTTCGGCGTCGGCCGGCTCCGACGATGCCGCCAAGGAACTGCTCGACACGATCGAGATGCGCGAGGAAGTCGGCGCGGACCGGGTGCGGATCGCCACCATCGCTCCCCGCGTGCGGCTCGGCAACCACAAGGTCACCTACACCATCAAGGTGCCCAGGGGCGTGCACGTTGATCTGCGCACCGTCAACGGGGGCGTCACGCTCGAGAACGTGAGCGGGGAAGTGCGGGCCGAAACGACCAACGGCGGCGTGCGCGGCCGCGTGGCGGCGGCGTCGCTGATCGAGGCACGCACCACCAATGGCGGTGTCGAACTCGAGCTCACCGGGGCCCTGGCGCCAGACGGCCGCGTGTTGCTCACGAGCGTCAACGGCGGCGTGCAGTTGAAAGTGCCCGGTGACACCAAGGCCCAGGTTCGCGCCCGGTGCACGAACGGACGCGTGAGCGTCGACGACCTGCCGTTCACGGCGGAGGGCGAGCAGAACCGGCGCCGGCTCGACGGCACGCTCAATGGCGGCGGCGGGCGGATCGAGCTCCAGACGACCAACGGCGGCGTGTCCCTCGGCCGGTCCTGACCGGGTAGCGGCCGCGTCGGCCGTTGTCCCAGGGGCGGCGAGTGTCGTACGCTTCACGGACGAGCATGAGTCCGCCGTGAACGAAGACAAGTCCACCCGGTATCATCGGCGCCGCCGCCGTGCGGATTTCACGGGCACCGTCCTGGTCGGCGCGTTTCTGCTGTTGGTTGCGGCATCCGGCTTGGCCGCCGCGTTTCGCAGCGCCTCGGAATGGCTCACCGCATGGCTGCCCAGCATGCTGGCGCCCGGCGCCGCCGCCGCGCTCTTCCTGGTCGGCCTGGTCGCCACCGTGCAGGCCCTCGAGCTGCCGTTTGCGTGGTACCAGAGCTACTGGCTCGAGCGGCGCTACGGACTGTCCACGCAGATCCTGGCGCATTGGCTCGCCGACCACGTGAAGGCCGTGACCGCCAGCAGTGCCGTGATGGTGGCCGGGGTCTGGGCCGTCTACCTGTGCATGCGCTGGTGGCCGACGGCGTGGTGGCTGGTGGCGGCCACGGCCTTTACGCTGGCCATGGTGGTGCTGGCGCGGCTCGCCCCAATCCTGCTGCTGCCGGTGTTCTACCGGGTGCGCCCGCTACGCCGGGCGAGTCTGTCGGAGCGCTTGCTGCACCTGGCCGAGCGCGCCGGCGCGCCGGTCATCGGCGTCTACGAGTGGGTGATTGCCGGGCATACGCGCAAGGCCAATGCCGCGCTTGCCGGGGTCGGACGCTCCCGCCGGATCCTGCTGTCGGACACGATGCTCGACGCCTACACCGACGAGGAGATCGAGGTGGTGCTCGCGCATGAACTCGCGCACCATGTGCACCACGACCTGTGGACCAGCATGCTCTTGCGCACGGTCACGCTCTTCGGCGGCTTCTACCTGGCTGCCGCGACCATCGCGGTCGTCGCGCCGTGGCTCGGTCTGCGCGGGCCCGCCGACGTGGCCGGGGCGCCCGTGCTGCTGCTCGTCGCGGGCGGTCTGTCGTTTCTGATGCTGCCGGTAGGCAACGCGCTCTCGCGGGCCCAGGAGCGGCGCGCCGACCAGTTCGCCTTGCGCCTCACGGGCAACCCCACCGCGTTTGTGACCGCCATGCGGCGCCTGGGCCAGCAGAACCTCGCCGAGGATCGCCCGTCGGCGCTGGCGCGGTGGCTGTTCTACTCGCATCCGCCCGTGCGCGAACGCATCGCCGCCGCCGAGGCCTGGCCCGGTGTCGCGCCGCCGTTAGCCGCCCATGGCATCATCGCCGGCAAGGAGTGAGGACCTGGCGACCCCTCCCTCGAACGCACGACCGACCTGAAGCAGCGGTTTCCGACCGGTCCACGACTGACACCGCCGAGGATCGCCAGCGCCGCGTGTGGCTGGCCAACGATTTCACGCTCGCCGGGATCAAGTCGCTCGATGCCGGGTCCTGGTTCTCCGAGAAGTACGCTGCCGCGCGCGTGCCGACGCTCGATGAGGCGGTGGCGCGGATTCGCGCTAAGGCGGGTCTCTATCCGGAGCTGAAGACGCCCGAAATCTATGAGGGACGCGACGTCGATTTCGTGGCGCTGGTCGACTAGGTGCTGCACGCACGACCGTCGCGGAGTGCAAGGCGTCGTGGGGGGCTTCGGTCCCGGCCAAGGGGATCGTCGCGAAGCACCCAGGCGGGGCAGACGTCGGTTGCCGCTGAAACGGAGCACTTCCTCTACACGCCCGGCGTGGGCGCGGTGTTCACCGGCAACCCCGACAAGTTCCCGCACCGTCCCTCGCTGGCTCCAGCAGCGGCGTGGCGGTCGCCTCCGGTCAACGGCCGGTCACCACGAGCGTGCCCTTCATGGTGCGGCATTGTGGGTCGCCCGACAGGCTGCAGTAGTACTCGAAGCGGCCCACCTGGTCGGCACGGAACTCGAACGAGATCGTCTCCCCGGCGCCGGCGCGCTTCATCACCCGGTAGGCGTCGATGGCGAAGCTGTGCGGGCCTCCTTCGCTCTTCAGCGTGACGGTGACGAGGTCGTTCTTCGAGACGTCGATCCGATTCGGCGTGAAGGCGCCGTCCTTGGCCACGACCGTGAAGGCGCGTCTGGTGGGGGCGACGTCCTGGGCCGTCACGGCGGCCAGCAGGGGCAGGAGGGCGAGGGAGGCCACGAGTATCCGGGTGCGACCCATGGAGCGATTGTAGCTGGAGTGGGGACTAGGGACTGGGAATACAAACTCACACCCGATTGACGCCTGCCTTGCTCGCTTGGCTCACGACCGCTTCCCCGGTTCAGCCTTGCCGGCGCTCGCGCTGGTCGCGGCCTTGGCTGCACCCCGCGGCGCCCTGGCCGACTTCGGAACCTTGGCCGCCCACACGGTCGCTCGCGTCACGTCCTCGCCGCGACACCCCGTGGTGGGACACACCAGCGACACAAAGCAGGACGAGCCGTTACTGACGAAGTCGTTTTCGCCGCGGACCAGAATCCCTTCGACCTTGTAGTCGGTCGCATTGAACACCGGCGAGCCGGAGTTACCACCGTAAGTGTCGAGATTGGCGACGAAGAACGGCGTGGGCGAGTTGTCGCGAACTTGCGCACCGGGCGCGTACTTTTGCGGCAGTCCGCAGGGATGACCGATGACGAAAAGGCGTGCGATACCCGAGACCTTGCCGCTCGTGCGCATCGCTACGGGGGCGCGTCCGGTGACTGGACGATCGAGCCTTACCAGTGCCCAGTCGCTACCGTCGGCGGCGAGCGCCCGGCCGATCAGGCTCGATCCGGCGTAGACAGCGCTCGCGGGAAATGTGGTCGTGGCCGTCTGCGAGTCGGTCATGCGAAAGCCGAACACAAAGCGAATCCCCGCGAGATCCTGCGCGCTCTTGACGCAGTGACCCGCCGTGGCAACGACATCGGCCGCGACCAGAAAGCCTGAGCAGAAGCACCCCAGCGGCTGATTGACAAAGGGCTCGCTGCCGCACAGCTGGTAATCGGTCTGATAAGACGACGTGGCGAGCACGAAACTGCCATCGGGTTGCTGCGTGAGGTCGCCGCTCTTGACCAGCGCGACGACGCTCGCCGCCGCTTTCTTTACCCGTGTCGAGGTCACCTGATACAGGTCTTTGCGGTTGTCGGTGCCGTAGATAACACGCTGTCGATCCTGCGCCGCGCGCACGAGATCGTGGGTCGGAACATCTTCGACGTCACGCCCTCGACCACCATGCGTCGGTCGCGCACGGCTCCGCTCGCCGCCCGCGGCCATTGCCGTGCCAGCCCGTTCCCTCCGCTTGAGTTCCGCCACCAGTTCGTCCGCCGTCCATTCTTTGAGTTTGGCGCTCATCGCATGCTCCTTCAGTGTGGAGATTGTCGAACTACAACGACGGCAACGTTACGCCTGGAATGGCGTCGATCCAGGCCCGATATCGGTCCACGCGAGCATAGACGCCGCCATCACCACAGTTGCTCACTGAGCTGTCGGTGGCCCGAGACGTCGCGGCCGCCAGTAGCCACTGGGTGCCGCTTTGCACGTAGAACGGTCCGCCGCTGTCGCCGGTGCAGCTGTCGCGTGCAAGCAGCGGACGGCCTGCCACGAGTTCGAGACCGGCGTCGCAGCCGTAGGTGACGTTGTCGTCCTCCCCGCCGATCTGGCCGCGACAGTCGGGCGAAGCAATCGGAACGTCGACGAACCGCTTCTGCCCGTACCCGAAGGAACCGGTGGCCTCGGTGTTGCCGAACCCGATTACGCGCCCATCGGTGGCTTGATCGATGAGCGACTTGCGCGCGAACTTGCGCGGCGCCACGCCTTCGACTTTCTGCTCCAGGATCAGCACCATCAGGTCATTGCGCTTGCCCTGGTGATACTGAGGGTGCCGCACCCGGCGTTTGACCTTGACCACGGTTCCGGGTTGCGTGACGTCGCTGCCCACGAAAATCCGCGTCGCAAAGTCGGCGCAGTGCCCCGCGGTGAGAACGACCTTGGGCGCAATCAGCGTACCGGTGCAGCCCCATTGGCTGTCGTTGCCGACTGCCACGCAGTCGAGGAAATCGGTGCTCGGGACGCGAGCACCGCCTATGACCCGGGTGCGACCCTGCGAACGTTGCGCCAGCGCCCGCGCGTTGGCGAGATAGCGCGGGTCTTCGAAGATCCTGAAACTGCGCACGGCCGTGGCGGCTGGCGTCATCGGAATGACGCTACGCGCACCGGCACCAGTGCGTCGTGACAGCCCATCGCCATGGACCTGCTGCAGCAGCGCCCGCACGAAGTCCTGGTTGCTCTTGCCGGCCTGCTTCTGCGCATACTCGATAGCGGCAACGACCGCCGGATCATCGCCGGGTTGTTCGACATCAGGGTCAGGCATGGGTTTCTCCTTGGCTATCGATTGAAGGGTTTCTCCCGCGTCAGCGAGATGAGGGCGGTGGCGGACGCGGGGGAAGGCGGTGCAGCTGGCGCAGATCGAGCGGTTGGGCACCGCCCGGTCCGGCATACGCGAGTTCGCGCTTACGGCGCTTGATGTCGTCGACGCGCTTGCGCACCGTGTAGCGCAGGCCACCATCGGAACCGACGATGAGCGTCGCGCCGCCGACGAACTCGCTGCCATTGCCGGTACGCGTTTGCGTGACTTCGGCGATCAGGTCGTTGCGGCCGAATCCGCCAGCGTCGACACGATAAAGGAGGCGGACGGACTGCATGACGATGGGCCCGTACTCGCCGCCCGGCTTGCGCAAGCCGTAGCGCCACAACGCATCCGGATCGCGCGTGATGAACGTGCCCAGCACTTCGGCGCGCCGCCTGATCTCCGTTTCCCCGGCATGCCGCAGCGAGTCGTCCTCGAACGTGAGGTCGCGGAAACGCAGGCCGTTGATCGGCGTCGGTGGCTCGTCGGGGCCTCTCCACCGCAATGATTCCTGCGAGAGGTCGCGTACATGCTCTATCTTGATGTTCCGTCGGCGAAAGGACTTGATGAGCTTTTCGCGGTAACCATGCCCGTCATCAGGCATGACGTCGAAGTCGGCGGTGAGCATCGCGCGCAGGTACTCGCCAAAGCGAACATCGACCGGCGGGCAATAGTCGATCGCGCGGATGCAGATGTTGAGGAACTGGTCGGCGAGCTTGTGCACTTCCCTGGCCAGCAGGTGCGTGAGCTCGGCAGGCAGAACCCCGCCGCGTGCCACGTCGCCGCCGCGCGCCAGCCGGAACAGCGGCTTGGCCCGAGTCTCGTAGGCAGCCACGAACGCCTCGAATATCGCGGCCACCAGAATCGACCCGCGCTCGTGTTCTTCCTGCCGCAGATCCTCGACGTAGCGCCGCCCGTCGGGCACCGGCTTGTCCCGCTCTTCGCCGCTGGAAAGCGCACGGCGCATGGCGCCGCCCGCGCTTCCGTTGGTTGCCTCGCCGATCTGGCGTCCGATGCTCAGCAATGCGTCCGCGTTGAGCCCGCCGGTGTCCTCCAGCGCTTGCTGGACCAGATCCTGCTGCGAGAAATTGTGCAGCAGAGCGACGATGTCCGCGAATGCTTCGTGAAACGCGCGTACGTCCGGATGGGTGTCGCGCATGAACTCGGCGCGCATACCGTCCAGCAGTGCGTGGGTCACCTCGTGTGCGATCACGTCGCGCGACAAGGCGGCGAAGATCAATCCTTCCGGCAGGACGTATTCCGAACTCGTCGGCCAGGCCTGAAAATACCCGAAGCTGATCGAGCCTTCGTTGCGGTCGTAGAAGGCATTTGCCTCCTTCATCGAAAACGGCTTGATCAGCAATTGCATCGGCTGGTCGGCCTCTCGCCGTCGCAACACCCACGGTCCCCATGTCGGATTGCGGCCCAGCGCGCGGGCAAAGGTCCGCCACGTCTCCTGGCACACGGCGTAGACCATCTGCCCGGCGAAGCGCGGGTCTCCCGTCGTCGGCAACAGACCGCCCTGCACGAGCATCAGTCGGTTCTCGAGATCGAGTGGTTCGTTGGCGAACTTGTGCGCCTTGTCGGCGTCCCAGTCGAGCAGCTCGATCAGGTCCGGCGGCAGCGCGCCGCAGCTCACTTTGAACAAGGCGCCCTCGGGTCCGGGCTTCAGTTCTTCATAGGGAACTTCGATTCTGACTACCGGTTGGCGTAATCCAAAGGAAGCGGGATCGCTGGCGTATATCCACAGCGGGCGGCGCGACGGGCCGCCGGGCTTGGGCGCCGCAAGTTCTGAATACGCCGGGATGAGCACCCGTTCACCGAGTTCGAAGCTGATCGCCACAAATTGCGCCCTGGATCAGAGTTCGTCGATCTTGCGCGCCAGCGTATCGAGCTTGGCATCGATCAGGTCGATGCGTCGCGCGAGGTCGCGACTCTCGGGCGGCGCGAAGGCGGATGCGACCGATCCGGTATCCGCTGGAACCGTGTCGATTGATGGGGAAGCGCCAAACAGCGCCTTCGTGCGCGCGTTCGGCTGGGCACGAAAACCCGGCGCTTGCAGGACGTTGTTGGCAAACTCGGCCGCGAGCCGGCTCGCCAGTTCCCCGTAGCTTGCGCTCCTGCTCGTGGTATCGCGCAGTGCGACATTCAGCGCGCGCGTGAAGTCGCCTTGTCCATCGTGCTCGTAGGCGGACTGCGTGTCGCGACAGGCCGAGTAGTGAATCTCCCAGCCCAGCGCATCGGCCACGCCCGCGCGCGCGCCGCCCGAACTGGTGTCGCCTTTGCGCATTTCCCGAAAACGGCGCACCGCCTCCGCTGGCGGCGCGAGATAGCGGCTGTTGGCGCGGGCCTGCGGCGCATTGCGCGTGAATGCAGCGCGCGTGTTCGTGCCCGAATGGCAGCAGTCCGTGAATAGAACCAGCTCGATGCCTGCGTCGCGATACCGATCGAACAGCATGCCCTGGTCATCGTCGATGAAGAACTCGCCGGACATGTAGTCGAACGGAACCCAGGCCTCGTCGAAGCCGTCGCCCTCGTCCTGGTTGAGGTCCGGTAGCTGGGTCCCGTGCCCGGCATAGTGGATGATGACCGTATCGCCGCGCTTGCTTTCCGCAAGCAAGCGGTCGATCGCGGTTTCGATGCCCAGCCGGGTCGCTCCCTCATCGAACAGCGAGCGCACGTCGAAGCCAAACTGGGCCAAGGTCGCGCCCGCGCTGCGGGCGTCGGCAACGCAACCGGAGAGCGGCTGGGTTGCATAGGCGTTGATGCCGATGGTGAGCGCGCGCCGCGTGCCGCTTCCGGCCCTGGCGACCTCCCGGTTGGCGGTCGGCACGGCACCCGCGTCGGGCAGCGCGAAGCCGCGCATCGTCTTGCCGCATACGCTGATCTCGGTTTCGCCGAGATGCGGTAGGGGCAGGTCGGTGGAGGCGGGGAGCGCGAGAACTCGATACATCACCGCATTCATCGTCGAGGCGTCGTTGTCGAAGCCGCCATGTGTGCGAGAGCGCGAGGCCGTCGGTCCCGACACGGCAGCGGTCGGACTCCAGACGACATCGACTCCCGCGGCGGGTGCCCCGCCAGCAAGGCCAAACCAGGCCGCCAACTCCGCGTCGCTGCGCAGCGATTCATCAAGGCCGAGGATTGGCGTCGCGTGTACCGGCTCTTCGCATGCATTGCGCACGAAATACAGCAGCGACTTGCGGTAGATCTTGATCACATCGTCGTGCAGCTCGGTCGAGCGGTCCATCGTGAACAGCGCGAACTTGCCGATCTTGCCTGGCACCAGCGGCTTGACGTGCGACTTGAACAGATCGACGCGAACGGCCGGCGCGAGAAACGTAACCGTGTCGATGTTCGATTCGGGCACGCCGGCCGCCGTCAGCGCCGCGGTCAGCGCAGGCAGAAAGTGGCAATGAAAGATCGCCCCGGCGCTATGTCCAACCGCATGCAGATTGACCGGCTGTGCGCCTGCGGAAGCCGCATGCACCTTGAGCCGCGCGGCAAGCTTCGTCGCGAACCGGTGCGCGCCGCCCGGGAATCCGGTTGCCGTATCCGCCGCCGACGACAGCAGCGCACTGGTCTTGATCCGGTCCCAGGCCGGCTTGCCCGCTGTGGGGCCAAGCGTGATCTCCAGCAACGCATCGCGCGCGTCGGTGAAGAAGTTGCGCGCCGCGAGCTCGCGCTGCTTTTGCTGAAACACTTCGAGAAAGCCAGTTTCCCATACGAAGAACACCGGGTAGACGCCGTTGGCCAGCCACCAACTGTGATCCCGGAGCGCGATGCCGAGTCCGCCGCGTTCGTCGACCAGACCTCCGTGCGCGAAGAACACGATTCGCGGTGCCCCCGCACCCGCACTCCAGTTGCCGATTCGCGCGACGAGCTCGTCGAGATCGCTTTCGGTGTTGTTGTAGCAGCCGTCGTGTGAAAGCTGTCCCATGGCGAGGTCCACCACGTGGCTGCGGAAGATCTCGCGCTCGCTGTCGCTGCATTCGCACTTGCCGAAGAATCGCGCGGCCGGCGCGGCACGCCAGTCGTAGGCGGCTTGCGCCGCGTCGTAGCGCGGTTCGGCGGGTTCCGGGTCGTCGAGCGTGCGTGTGGAATCATGGGCTTTCGGCCGTCCGAACTGGGCCAGATAGGTCGTAACCGCATCGGTGTGAGGCGCTGCTGCGGGAGACCGGCGGGCGCGTGCAGTGATCCGCCCCTTGACTTCGGCGCGGAAGTCAGCGAGCACGAGGCTCGAACCAGGCGAAGTCGTGGAGGGTTTGAACTCGTTGAAGAAGCGGACCGCATCCGACGCCAACCGCAGATGAGCGCAGATTGCAGCGACGACCGCGTAGGTCTCCTCGGCCTGCACGCCCGCGAATGCATCGCGGCCGAGGTCGAAATCGCCGACGATCGCAATCATCAGCGGGCCTTCTTGCGCGCTGCCGTTGTGGCCCGCCACACTGGCAGGAGGGTGGTCGAGATCGCGACCGGTCCACAGCGATCCGTCCGGTCCGATGGTCAGATGCTGGCCAATATCGAACCAGCGCAGCACGTCGACGTGGTAGCGGCGCAGCGCTCCTAACGTCGCCTCACCGCGCCAATCGGCGTGCGCGGGCCACCACGTGTGATGTAGATGTACGCTGGCAATCCGACGCGCCCACGAACGGGTAAGCAATGCTGCGAGTTGCTGGCGATCGATCTGTCGCAGTGTGCCGATCAGGTTGAGCCTCCCCTCGATGCGCGCCGCTGAAAGTAACTAGCGGGGCGGTTGGCCACCGGTTTGCCCACCGTGCAGTAAACATCAATAGCCGCGGGGTCGCAACGTAAATTGGTGAGCGGGTCAGCTCTGTCGCGACCTGCGGGGAGCGGGCGCGGCGAAGCGCGGCGAGGACGCCGTGGGGGATTGAGCTGTCGTTGCTGGGCGGTGCGCAGGACGCTGGCGAGGATCCGCTCAGTTGGTCGCGGCGATCGTCGGGTCACACAGGCATGACCAGATCGCGTCGAATTCGCGCAGCAGGTGGCGGTGGAACCGCTGGACATCGGGGACGCGGCTGGGGCGCCCCAGGCACGCCGCGGGGTGCCGACACCGTCGGAGCATACTGCGCCAGACGCGTCTGATGCGCGGCCTGCACGAATCGTCGAGACGGGGTTCAGCCGTCCCCCACGAGCACGCCCGCGCAGTTCACCCCGAGGACGGCGGCCGCCTCGGCGACGCCGCGGCCAGGTTGAATGCGATCGACCGTGGTCGTCGGCGTCGCGAAGGCCGACAACCATTGCCACTGGCCGGCCACGCGCCGCCCACAGCCCTGACACTGCCCGATGTGCACCAGAAAGGCGCGGACCACCGCGGGTGCAACCGGGAACTCCTCTGGATACGGGGTGGCGACACCGGTCTCGATCACCGGCGCCTGGCACGCCGGACCGGCCGTCGGCAGCGACACGTCGTGGTGTTCGTCGATGCGCGGCGGCACGCGCCGATGCGCGTTCGGGCCATCCGCGCGCCCCGACGTGGGTCCGGGTCGCTTGGGATCCGGCCTCAGGGCTTCCGCAAGGGGCGCCGCCTGCCGAACGCCGGCGCGCCGCATCGCGTTCGCGGCGGAGCCGATCCACCTGCTCACGCAGGCGTGCGTCATCCCGCCGCAGCGTCTCGCGCGCGCGCCCGGCATCCTCCGTACGGTCGCGCCAGGTGCGGGCATCGCTCGGATCGCGCGGCGTCTCGTCGCGCGGCGTGGGATCCGGCACGCGGTAGTGATGGCAGACTCGCGAAATTTGTACGGCGAAGGTAACCGCCGGACTCTCAACGAATCCGCTACTGAAAGGCGAGTGGACGTCAACGGTTTTCCAATTGCTGGGCGCGCACAAACACAAAGGGCCGGGAGAGGTTCTCCCGGCCCTTTGCGTTGAGTTGAAGATGAGCGTCACGTCGTCATCGGGGCGAGCCCCAGTCCCCAGTCCCGCCGCGCCCTTCAGGCGCGGCCGGCTAATCCCGGCGCGGACCGCGATCGCGACGCGGGCCACGGGGACGGTCGCCGCCGCCGGCATCGTCACCGCCGCTCGGCGCGTCGTTCTCGCTGCCCGGCTCGGCCGCGGGCGGACCACCCTCGGAGGGCAGCAGCGCCTTGCGGCTGAGACGAATCTTCCCGGTCGGATCGATGTTGATGACCTTCACCAGGATCTGCTGGCCTTCCTTCAGCTCGTCGCGCACGTCCTTCACGCGGTGGTTCGCGATCTCGGAGACGTGGAGCAGGCCGTCGGTGCCGGCCATGATCTCGACGAACGCGCCGAAGTCGGTGATGCGCTGCACCTTGCCCAGGTAGGTCTTGTTCAGTTCGGGCGTGGCGGTCAGCTCTTGAATCATGCCGATCGCCTTGGCCGCGGCGGCCTCGTCCGACGACGCGACGTTGACCTGGCCGTTGTCCTCGACGTCGATCTTCACGCCGGTCTTCTCGATGATGCTGCGAATCATCTTGCCGCCCGGCCCGATGACGTCGCGGATCTTGTCGACCGGAATCTTGATGGTCACGATGCGCGGCGCATAGGCCGACATGTTGGCGCGGGTCGCCGGGAGGTGTTCCTGCATGATCCCGAGGATGTGCAGACGGCCGGCCTTGGCCTGGGTGAGCGCGGCGCGCATCACTTCGGGCGAGATGCCCGTGACCTTGATGTCCATCTGCAGGGCGGTGATGCCGTCCTTGGTGCCGGCGACCTTGAAGTCCATGTCGCCGTAGTGGTCTTCGGCGCCGGCGATGTCGCTCAGCACCGCGTACTTGCCGGTGGCCTCGTCCATGATGAGGCCCATGGCCACTCCGGCAACGGGCGCCTTGATCGGCACGCCGGCATCCATCATGGCCAGCGATGCGCCGCATACCGACGCCATCGAGGAGCTGCCGTTCGACTCGAGGATGTCCGAGACGATGCGCACGGTGTAGGCGAAGTCGGCTTCGAGCGGCATCATCGGCGCGAGCGCGCGCTCGGCCAGCGCGCCGTGACCGATCTCGCGGCGGCCCGGGCCGCGCATCGGCTTGGTCTCGCCGACCGAGAAGGGCGGGAAGTTGTAGTGGAGCATGAAGCGCTTCCACATCTCGCCGTCGACCATCTCGATCTTCTGCTGGTCGTCGGCCGTGCCGAGTGTGACGGTGACGAGCGCCTGGGTCTCGCCGCGGGTGAACACGGTCGAGCCGTGCACGCGCGGCAGCACCTTGGTCTCGATGGTGATCGGGCGGATCTCGTCGAACTTGCGGCCGTCGAGGCGCACGCTGCGGTCGAGAATCTCGGTGCGCAGCACCTGCTCCTGCAGGTCGTGCAGGATGCCCTTGGCCTCGCCCTTGCGGCTGAGCTGGTCTTCAGGCAGACCGGCGATGGTCTCCTTCTCGACCCTGGCCACGGTGGCGTAGTTCTCGATCTTGCCCTTGATGCGCATGGCCGCGGTGAGCGGCGCGAGCGCCTTGGCCGCGATGGCCTGCTGGAAGGCCGCGTCCACCTTCACGGTGGGCTTGGCGAGCTTGGTGCGACCGGCGTCCTTGGCCAGGCCGTCGATGAGCGCGCAGATGTCCTTGATGGCGACGTGGGCCACTTCGAGCGCCTGGATGACTTCCTCTTCGGAGACCTCCTGCGCGCCCGCTTCGACCATCACGATGCCGTCTTTGCTACCGGCGACGGTGAGATCGAGACGGCTCAGCTTGCGCTCGGGGAACGTGGGGTTGACCACGTACTTGCCGTCGATGAGGCCCATGCGCACGCCGGCGATGGTCTTTGCGAGCGGCATCTCCGAGAGCGCCAGTGCGGCCGAGGCGCCGGTGATGGCCAGTACGTCGGAGTCGTGGTCGGTGTCGGCAGAAAGGACGAACGCGATGACTTGCGTTTCGAAGGCCCAGCCCGACGGAAAGAGCGGACGAATCGGGCGGTCGATCAGCCGGCTCGTGAGGGTCTCCTTCTCGGTGGCCTTGCCTTCGCGCTTGAAGAAGCCGCCGGGAATGCGGCCCGACGCGTAGGTGTATTCACGGTAGTCGACCGTGAGGGGCAGGAAGTCGATGCCCTCGCGGGCGCTCGACGCGTGGCAGGCGGTGACGATCACCATCGTGTCGCCCATGCGGACGACGACGGCGCCGTCGGCCTGCTTGGCCAGTCTGCCCGTCTCGATCGAGAGGGTGTGTTGGCCGATCTGAATCTCGCGCTTGATCATTCTGAAACCTCGATGCCGGGGTCACGTTCCCCGGGCTTGTCGGCGCGACGGCGCGGAGCCCTCGCCTGGTGCGAAGAGCCCCGCCGCCGCCGGTATTGCGGTGTGGTCGCCGGACGCGAACCCGAACCGGACGTGCCGGTGCGGCCGTTCCGGACGGAAACTACTTGCGGATACCGAGCCGCTTGATCAGCTCAGCGTAGCGGTCGGTGTCCTTGCTCTTCAGGTAGTCGAGCAGGCGCCGGCGCTGGCCGACGAGTTTCAGGAGGCCGCGGCGCGAGTGGTGGTCCTTCGCGTGGCTCTTGAAGTGCTCGGTCAGGTAGGTGATGCGTTCGCTGAGGATCGCGACTTGCACCTCGGGAGATCCCGTATCGGTGCCGTGTGTGCGGTAGGACCCGATGACTTCGGTCTTCTTGTCTTTCGTCAGTGCCACGTCTGCCTCCACGCGCGGCCCAGAGCGCGGCCTGCCGCCGCTCCACGCCGCCGTATGTCTGCGGATTCGTCCGCAGTGGACCATTCATGTTAGCCCAGGATCACGACGGGCTGCAAAGTGACCGGGGCGTCGACCGAGCCGGGGGCCGGGCGCGTGGACGCCGGCGGTGCGGCCTCCGCGATGCCGATGAGCCTTGCCGCCTCATCCAGCAGCCGCACGGGCCCGGCCAGGACGGCGGCTGGCAGCGGCGACTGCACGGTTTGGCCATGCCGGGCGCGCGCCACGTCGTCGGATGACAGCACTACGCCTGGCAGGCCGGGCAGCAGGCGGTCGATCGGCAGCAGGCCGGCCCTGGCCGCTTCGCCGCCCCGGGCCAGCACCTCCCACGACACCGCATCGGCCAGGGAGAATGCGCCGGCCCGGGTGCGGCGCAGCGCCGACAAGTGGGCGCCGGTGCCGAGCAATTCGCCCAGGTCGTGGGCCAGGGACCGCACGTAGAAGCCCGCCGATGCCCGCACCGTGAGCGCGGCCACGCCGCCTGCGTAGTGCCCGAGCGTGAGCGCGTGCACCACGACCGCCACGGGCACGAGCGCGACGGGCAGGTCGCGGCGCGCCAGCTTGTAGGCGGCTTCGCCGCCTACCTTCTTGGCCGAGTAGGCGGGCGGCAGCTGCTGGAAGGGCCCCGTGAACCCGGCCAGCGCGGCGGCCAGTGCCGCTTCGTCCGGATGCCGGCCGGTCTCGTGGGTGGTGGCGCCGAGGGCGTCGTAGGTGTCGGTCGCGCGGCCGAAGGTGACGTGCGCGTCGTAGCTCTTCATGTCGCCCGCCAGGTAGCGGGCCAGACGGGTGGCGCGGCCGACGACCAGCACGAGCACACCGGTGGCCATGGGATCGAGCGTGCCGGTGTGCCCGACCTTGGGCGTGCGGAGGGCGCGACGCGCCACCGCCACCACGTCGTGGGAGGTGGGCCCGGCGGGCTTGTCGACGACGAGAACGCCGTCGGCGGCCAGGCTCACGCGCCGTCCGCGTCGGCCACGGCGCGCTCGAGCGCCCGCAGGACGTCCGCCCGCACCACGTCGAGGGGACCGCGCAGCGCGCACGCCGCGGCATTGCGGTGGCCGCCGCCGCCCCGTTCGCGCGCGATGCTGCCGATGTCGACCGCGCCCTTCGAGCGCAGGCTCACGCGCCAGTGCTCGGGCGACTCGGCCTGCTTGAAGAAGGCCACGGCGGAGAGGGCTTGCACCGACAGCGGGAAATTGATGAGTCCTTCGGTGTCGTCGTAGGTGCCGCCGGCGGCGGCGGCCATCTCCGGCGTCACCGCGAGCAGCGCGATGCGCCCGCGCGCGTCGACGACCATCTCCGACAGCACGCGGCCGAAGAGATGCACCCGCGCCATGCGGTTGCTGTCGTAGTGCGTGCGGGCGATCTTCACTGGGTCAGCGCCGGCCTCGACGCAGCGCGCGGCGATGTCGAAGGTGCGCGCCGTCAGGTGCGAGAAGTGGAACGACCCGGTGTCGGTCAGGATGGCGAGATAGAGGTGCGTCGCGATGTCCGGCGTGAGCGGCACGCCGAGCGCGACGATCAGGTCGTAGGCCAGCTCCCCGCACGCAGCTGCCGATTCATCGACCCAGTTCTCGGCACCGTAGCGCGCGTTGCCGGGATGGTGGTCGACATTGAGCACGGGCGAGCGGTCGAGGCCGGCGACCCCGGTGCGCGCGAGCTCGCTGCACTCCATGATCACGGCCGCATCGAAGGTCTCACCGACGTCGCGTGCGACCCACACGCCGTCCACCTCAGGGAAGGGGAGGAGCGCGGGCGGCGGCGTGTCGCACATGACCATGCGGGCGTCCTTGCCGAGCGCGCGCAAGGCCAGCACGAGTGCCATGCCCGAGCCGATGGCGTCGCCGTCGGGTCGCTCGTGCGAGGAGACGACGATGCGCTCCGCGGCGTGGAGCCGCGCCACGATGGCGGCCAGCTCCGGCCCGTCAGCGCGTCGGGTCGGCATCATCGGCGGGCGCCGCCGGAGCGCCGGCGGGCGCCTCAGGCGCGGCGGGCGTGGCCGCCCCCGCGCCGGGTGTCGTGTCGGCCGCGGGCGCGGTCGCCCCTCCGGGCGTCTCGCCGCGCGCGGCTTCCGCTTCATGAATCTCGTGGAGGATTTCTTCCACGCGTTGATGGGCCGCCAGCCCTTCGTCGTAGTGGAACGCCACCTCGGGCACCCGCCGCAGCGTGAGCCGCGTGGCCAGCACGTGGCGCACGAAGGGCGCCGCCCGCTGCAACGCCTTGGTCGTGCGCTTCTTCTCAGCGGCGTCGCCGAACAGCGTCCAGTAGACGCGCGCCAGTGACAGGTCGGGCGAGACCTTGACCCGGCTGACGGTCACGAGTCCCACGCCCGGGTCGGCGATGTCGGTGGCCAGGATCTGGCTCACCTCTTCGCGCAGCTGTTCCGCAATCCGCTCGATGCGATGGGTGAGGGGCATGTGCCTAGGCCGGGGTCGCCACGCGCTCCATCTGGAAGACTTCGATGACGTCGCCGAGCTTCACGTCGTTGTAGCCCTGCAGGCCGATCCCACATTCGAAGCCGGCCTTGACCTCGCTGACGTCGTCCTTGAAGCGGCGCAGCGACGCGAGCTTGCCCTCCCAGACGACCACGCTGTCGCGCAGCAGACGCACCTGCGCGTCGCCTTTGCGCGTGATCGTGCCTTCGCTGACCATGCAGCCGGCGATGACGCCGGCCTTCGGCACCTTGAACGTGTCGCGCACCTGCGCCGCGCCGATCCGCACTTCCTTGAAGGTCGGATCGAGCAGCCCGGCCATCGCCTTCTCGATCTCTTCGGTGACCTTGTAGATCACCGTGTGCAGGCGGATGTCGACCTTCTCGCGTTCGGCGATGTCGGTGGCGTTGCGATCGGGCCGCACGTTGAAGCCGATGACGATGGCGTTGCTCGCCGTCGCGAGCAGCACGTCCGACTCGTTGATGGCGCCCACCGCCGAATGGATGATCTTGACCTTGACCTTGTCGTCCGAGAGCTTGTCGAGCGACGAAGCGAGCACTTCGGCCGAACCCTGCACGTCGGACTTGATGATGATCGGCAGTTCCTTCATGCCGCCTTCGGCCATCTGGAGCTGCAGTGATTCGAGCGTGAGCCGGCCGCCTTTCGCGACGAGCAGCTTCTCCTTCGCGCGGGTCTGGCGGAAGAGGGCGATCTGCCGGGCCTTGGCCGGATCGGTCACGGCCTGGAACGAGTCGCCCGGCGAGGGCAGTGTCTCGAGCCCCAGCACTTCCACGGGCGTCGACGGACCGGCCGACTTGATCGGCCGGCCACGGTCGTCGATAAGGGCGCGGACGCGGCCCACGACCGGCCCGGCAATGATGTTGTCGCCGACGCTGAGCGTGCCGTCCTGCACGAGCACGGTGGCCACTGGCCCGCGGCCGCGGTCGAGCTTGGTCTCGAGCACGGTGCCGGCCGCCGCGCGCTTCGGGTTGGCCTTGAGCTCGCCGATTTCCGTGACGAGCAGGATCATCTCGAGGAGCGCCTCGAGGTTGGTCTTCTGCTTGGCCGAGACCTCGACGAACACCGTGGTGCCGCCCCAGGCCTCGGGCATCAGGCCCAGGTCGGACAACTGGCGTTTCACCACTTCGGTATTGGCGCCCGGCTTGTCGATCTTGTTCACGGCCACGATGATCGGCACGTTCGCGGCCTTGGCATGGTCGACCGCCTCACGCGTTTGTGGCATGACGCCATCGTCGGCCGCCACCACCAGGATGACCACGTCGGTCACCTTGGCGCCGCGGGCGCGCATCATGGTGAACGCGGCGTGACCGGGCGTGTCGAGGAAGACCACGCTCTTGTCTTTCTTCTCGCCGATGCCGCCCACGAGGTAGGCGCCAATGTGCTGGGTGATGCCGCCGGCTTCGCGCTCGGCCACCCGCGTGGTGCGGATCGAGTCGAGCAGCGTGGTCTTGCCGTGATCGACGTGGCCCATCACGGTGACGACCGGCGCGCGCGCCACGGTGTCCTTGTCGTCCACACCTTCAGACGCCACTTCGAGCAGTTCTTCCTCGAAGCTGCGGGTTTCCACGTCGGCGCCGAAGTGGCGGGCGACGTCGCGCGCCGTGTCGATATCGACCGGGGTGTTGATGTTCATCATCAACCGGCGGTCGAGCAGCACCTTGAGCACGTCCTTGACGCGAACTTCGAGCTTGTCCGACAGATCTTTCACCGTCATGCCCTCGGCCAGCGTGATGGTGCGGCTGATCGGTGGCAGAGCCACGGGCGGTGGGGCCGGCGACTGACGGAACCCGGAATCACGGCGCGGACCGCCCGTAGGGCGGCCGGCGGGCCGGAACGCGCCACCGGGACGCGCGCCCATCGGCGGCCGCGACGGCATGCCGGGTCGCTGCGGGTAGGCACCAGGACGGGGCGGCAGCCCCTGACCAGGACGCACGGGCTGCCCAGGCAGCGGACGGGGGCCACCGAGGGGCGGCGCGCCATACGGAGGACGGGGCGAGCCGGGAGGATAGGACGAGCGCGCGCCCACCGGCGGGCGCATTCCGGGAATACCGGGCTGACCCGGCCGCGGCGGTGCGGGCGGTGCGATGATTCTGGCGGGCGGCTGCACGGGCGGCCGCCGCACGGGCGTAACGGCCCGGGCCTGCGGCACCGCCTGGCCGGGCTCTTCGATGCGCAGACGGAGACTGGACGGCACCACCCGGCCCGGCGCAACGGCCGGTCGGACGGGCGCGGCCGGAGGGGTCGATGCGGCCGATGCGGCCGGGTTGGCGGCGACTGGCGGGGCTGGGGCTCGGTCGGCGATTGCCGTCTCGACCTCGACGACGTGGGGCACTGCCGTCACCGGCGCCGCGGCCATGGGCGGCGCGTCGACGGGCTCGACCGGCTCGACGACGGCGGCCGGAGCGGGCGCCGGCACGTCCAGGTGATCGACGAGGGTGTCCACGGCGGCATGGCCGTGGGGTTGCGCATACGGCTCGGCCGGTGCCTCGAGGTGCGTGACCTCGTCGTCGGCGTAGACCGGCGCGTGGTGGGCGGCATCATCCGCCTGACCCTCGTGCGCCTCGGTCGGGGCGGTCGGCGGCTTGATCGTGCGAATCAGGCGGGGGGGCGGCAGCAACGGCCCGGTGGGCTTCGGCGGCTCTGCCGCCTGCCCCCTCTTGGGGGGGGCGCCGGGCTTGCCCTTCACGACCTTCACGGCCGTTTCAGAGAAGATATCGCCCTTGGGCAGCTCGATTGAACGCTGCCGCGCCAGGCGCTCCACGAACTGGCGCGCCACGATCTCCTCCACGGTGCTCGACGCGCTCTTCAGCTCGATCCCGTGGTTCTGCTTGAGCAGTTGGAGGACCTCCTGACTGGTCGTGCCCAACAGCTCTGCGATTCTGAAGATCCTGACAGTGGCCAACAGTCACCCCTGGTTTGCGCGTTCCCGTACCGGCACCCGTCGGACAACCGTCCGGCAGTTCGATGCCGCGTGCTGCTATCGATCCTGCGTGCCAGCGCCCGCAGCGGGCGCAGCCTCGTCCGGCGCGGCCGCTGGCGCCGTGTCGTCGACGGCCGGCGCCGCGTCGTCGCCCGTGGGCAGCGGCTCGTCGCCTTCGGCTGCCGCGTCGGCGCCTCCGGCTTCGAGCGCGCCGAGTTCGGCCTCGACGGCCCGGCGCATTTCTTCTTCGCTCTTGATGTCGATCTTCCAGCCAGTCAGCTTGGCGGCGAGCCGCACGTTCTGACCCTTCTTGCCGATCGCGAGCGAGAGCTGGCTGTCTTCCACCAGCACTTCCATCACCCGGTTCTCGTCGTCCACGATCGAGACGCGCTGCACCTTCGCCGGGCTGAGCGCGTTCACCACGAAGCCCACCGGGTCGTCGGACCACTCGACGATGTCGATCTTCTCGCCGCGCAGTTCGCGGATGATGGCCTGCACGCGCGTGCCCTTCATGCCCACGCAGGCGCCCACCGGATCGATGTCGCGCTCGCGCGAGTAGACCGCCACCTTGGCACGATCACCGGCTTCGCGCACGGCCCCGCGAATCATCACGGTGCCGTCGTAGATCTCTGGCACTTCTTGCTCGAAGAGCTTGATGAGCAGGGCCGGGTCGGTGCGCGATAGCACCACCTGCGGGCCCTTGGCGCTCTTGCTCACGCCGCGGATGACCGCGCGCACCCGGTCGCCCTGGTTGTAACTTTCGGCGCGCGACTGTTCCTTGCGCGGCAGAATCGTCTCGAGGCGGCCGACTTCCACGATCATGTCGCCCTGCTCGAAGCGCTTGACGATGCCGGTGACCACTTCGCCGACGCGCTGGTTGTATTCCTCGTAGACGTTCTCGCGCTCGGCTTCGCGGACCTTCTGGAAGATGACCTGCTTGGCGGTCTGCGCCGCGATGCGGCCCAGCACCTCGGTGCTCTTCGGGAACTCGATCTGGTAACCGACCTCGACGCCCGCGTCAGCGCCATACATCTCGAGGGCTTCTGCCAGGGAGATCTCGGTGGCGGGATTGGTTACCTCGTCGACGATGGTCTTCACGGCGAAGAGTTCGATCTGGCCGGAGTCGGTGTTGAGCTTGGCCTTCAGTTCCTCGCCAGCCTTGTAATACTTACGGGAGGCCGTGAGCACGGCCTCTTCCATGGCGGCGATGACCACGTCGGGCTCGATGCCCTTTTCCTTGGCCAGTGCCTCGATGGTCTGCATCAACGGGTTGGTCGCCATGTTCCTCAAAACTCCACTTCGAGATGGGCTCGCTTGATCACGCGCAAGGGCAGGCGTTGCAGCTTGCCGCCGACCGCTTCAAACAGCACATCGTCGCCATCCACACCGCGCAGGTGCCCCGCAAACGCCGTCTGCCTGGACACCGGCTCGGCGGTGACGATCTTCGCAAACCGTCCCGCGAACCGCTCGTAATCGCCTCGTGACCGGAGCGGCCTGTCGAGCCCCGGCGACGACACTTCCAACGTGTACTCGGCGGGCACCACGTCTTCGACGTCGAGCACCGCACTCAACTCTTCGCTCACCTTCGCGCAGTGCTCAAGGCTGACGCTGTCCTCGGCGGTGGCCGAGGGGCCTGGCCGATCGAGTACCACCCGCAGCACGTTCCGGCCGCTCTCACGGCCGTAGGTCACGTCGAACAACTCGAGTCCATAGACCGCGGCAGTCGTCGCCGCGAGCTCCCGAATCCGTTCAAGTGACGTCACTGACTACCTAGAAACAGAAAAGAGTGGGCTACAGCCCACTCTGGATTTCCCAGATCATCACCGGACCCATGAGTTTAGCATTCTGCTGGCTTACAGGTCCAGGGGCCGGGCGACCAGATCGTAGCCCTTGGCGCCGACAATCTCCACGTCGAGGAACTGTCCGGGCCGCAAGACGGCGGGATCCGCCTCGGTCAGAAAGACCTGTGGGTCGATCTCGGGCGCCTGCCCCGAGAGCCGGCCGGTAAAGACCCACTCGTGTTCCGGCGACGGGCCATCCACCACCATCCGGGCGCGCGTGCCGACGCGACTCTTCTGGCGGGCGGCGACCAGTTTCTTCTGCGTGGCCATCACCTTGCGCCGCCGGCGGGCCTTCTCCGCGGCGGGCACGTCGTCGACCAGGTCGAATGCGGAGGTGTCTTCCTCGTGGCTGTAGGTGAAGACGCCGACGTGATCGAAGCCCACGGCGGTGATGAACGCCAGCAGCTCCTGCACGTCGGCCTCGGTCTCACCGGGGAAGCCGACGATGAACGTGGTGCGGAACGTGACGTCGGGCATCTTCGCCCGGATGTTGCCGAGCAGCCGCTCGTAGGAGGCCCGGGTGCCGGGGCGCTTCATGCGCTTCAGCACCGCGTCGGAGGCGTGCTGCAAGGGCAGATCGATATAGCGCACGACCTTGGTGCTCGCGGCGATGGCGTCGATTGTGGCGTCGGTGATGGTCGTGGGGTAGAGGTAGAGCAGCCGCACCCACTCGATGCCGTCCACCTCGTCGAGCGCGCGGATCAGGCGCGGCAGGGCATCGCGCTCCTTGCGGTCGATGCCGTAGAACGTCGTGTCCTGCGACACGAGCAGCAGCTCTTTGACGCCCCGCGCCGCCAGCCTGTGCGCTTCGTCGACTACCGACTCGACGCTGCGGCTACGATAGTGGCCGCGCATCTTCGGGATCACGCAGAAGGCGCATTTGTAGTCGCAGCCCTCGGCGATCTTCACGTAGGCGTAGTGGCCAGGCGTAGCGAGGCGCCGCGGCGTGGTGGCGTCGTAGAGATAGGTGGGCAGGTCGACGCCAAAGACAGGGGCTGGGGACTGGGGGCTGGGGACTCGGGGAAGAGCGCTGTCACGCTGTCCCGCAGCGGCCATCGTCGCTTCGCTCGGTGCTTCTCCCACTTCCGTGGCCCCGCCCAATTCCGAGCCCCGAGCCCCGAGCCCCGAGCCCCGCACGGGATCGCGGCGATAGAAGGTGAGCGGCGCCGCGCCCGTCACGCCTGGCGTCGTGCCTGGGGAAATCGCCGCGAGGATATTGGGCACGTCGCCGGTGCCTAGAATGGCGTCGATCTCGGGGATCTCTTTCTGCAGGCTCTCGCGGTAGCGCTCGGCCAGGCAGCCGGTGACCACCAGCCGGGCCCCGCTGGCCTTCTTGCGTTCGGCCATCTCGAGAATCGTGTCGATCGACTCCTGCTTGGCGCGGTCGATGAAGGCACAGGTGTTGATGATCACCACGTCGGCGCCATCGGCGTCGCTGGTGATTTCGTGCCCGGCCTGCTCGGCCATGCCCAGCATCACTTCGGAATCGACGAGGTTCTTGGGGCAGCCGAGGGAGACGAAACCAATCTTCACAGGCGGGGCTCGGGGTTCGGGTCCAGCGGCTCGGGGACGGCGACATGCCGGGGGGCGGCGTCACGGGACATCCCATCACTGTACACCCCCAGCGCGGCCCGTGCCCGCTCGTGCGAGACATGGCGCGCTCAATCGCCATGCGGCGGCCCATCGACGTCGCCATCGCTGGATGCGGGCCAGGCGGCCTTGCCGCGGCCCTGATTCCTGCACGGCGCGGGGGCATCGGGTCACGCCGCATCCCGCTCGTACGCCGGATCGCTGCCAGGATCGTTGCCGGTCAGGTCTGGCAACGATTCCGGCCCGTGACGCGAGCGGCCGCTACGGATACAGGCGGTGCAGCATGCGCGGGTAGGGGATGGTCTCGCGCAGGTGCTCGAGGCCGCAGATCCACGTGACCACGCGTTCGATGCCCATGCCGAAGCCGCCGTGCGGCACGGTGCCATAGCGGCGCAGGTCGAGGTACCACTCGAACGCCTCCTGCGGCAGCTCGTGATCCTTGATGCGCTGCACCAGCAGATCCAAATCGTCGAGGCGCTGGCCGCCGCCGATGATCTCGCCGTAGCCTTCCGGCGCGAGCACGTCGACGCACAGCGCCTTGTCCATCTGCAGCGGATCCGACTTCATGTAGAACGCCTTCACCGCGGCCGGGTAGTGTGTTACGCACAACGGCGCGTCGAACTGCTGTGACAGCACGGTTTCGTCGGTAGCGCCGAGGTCGGTGCCGTGCTCGAAAGGCAGCCCTTTCTCGAGGAGCAGCTTCGCGGCGTCGTCGTAGGTCATGCGCGGAAAGGGCGTCTTCACGCTCTCGAGTCTGGTCGTGTCGCGCTCGAGCAGCTTCAGCTCGGCCGCACGCCGGTCGAGCACGCGCGCCACCACGCTCGCGACCAGCCGCTCGGCCAGGCTGATCACGTCGTCGAGATCGGCGTAGGCCATCTCGGGCTCGACCATCCAGAACTCGGTGAGGTGCCGGCGGGTTTTGCTCTTCTCGGCGCGAAAGGTCGGGCCGAAGCAATAGACCTTGCCGAGCGCCATCGCGTTGGCCTCGTTGTAGAGCTGTCCACTCTGCGTAAGGTAGGCCGTGACGTCGTCGAAGTACTGCACCGGGAAGAGCGTGGTCGTGCCCTCGCACGCGGCCGGCGTGAAGATCGGCGTGTCGGCCAGAATGAAGCCGTCGTTGTTGAAGAAGTCGCGCACGGCGTTCACCACTTCGTGGCGCACCTTCAGGATTGCCGTCTGGCGTTCGGCGCGAATCCACAGGTGGCGGCGGTCGAGCAGGAAGTCGACGCCGTGTTCCTTCGGCGAGATGGGGTAGTCGTGCGACGCGCCCACCACGTCGAGGCCCGAGGCCACCAGCTCGTAGCCGCTCTTGGCGCGCGCGTCGGCGCGCACGTTGCCGCGCACGATCAGGGACGTCTCCTGCGATAGGTGGTCGGCCTTCTGGAACGCCTCCTCGCCCACATCGTTCTTGCCCATCACGACCTGGATGAAGCCGGTGCCGTCGCGCACCGCCAGGAAGTGGATCTTGCCGCTCGACCGGCGGTTGTGCAGCCAGCCCGCCAGGGTGACGTCCTGGCCGACGTAGTCGCCGATCTTCGCGATGGAAACGTGGGGAATGCTCATTGGCTCATCAACTCGTCATTGATTCCGAGACACTGTTTGAAGCGTTGCCGGGCCTGCGCGGCGCGGGCCAGCGTCGCGACGACGGGCGAGGCGGCCGGCGCCAGCTCGAACGTCCAGGGCCCAGAGTAGCCCACCTTCTGGAACGCGAGCAGCGCGCGGGTCCACTCGATCGAGCCATCGTAGGGCACCAGGTGGTCGTCGCGTGACCCCCGCGTATCGTGCACGTGGCTCGCCACGATCAGCCCGGACGCCGTTTCAATTGCGTCCACTGGATCGCCGAGCAGGCGGGCGTGCCCCACGTCGAGGCAGATCCCGGCCGGCGGCCAATCAGCGGCATCCTCGATGAGGGCCACGAGCGCATCCGGCGTGGACAGGGCGTTGGTCTGCACTTCGAGCGCCACCTGCACGCCACTCGCGGCGGCGTAGGGCACGATCACGTCGAGACTGCGGCGCGCGGCCCCGCCATCATTGTCGTTCGCCGCGGCGATCTGCGCCGGCGTGCCCACGTGCAGCACCAGCGTGCGGAACGGCAACACCCGGGCGAGGTCCAGGGTCAGCTGCACTTCGGCGACGGCGCGGGCGCGGGTCGCCGTGTCGGTCGAGGCCACCGAGAGGTTCCCCGTCCATACCCCGTCAACCAGTCGCTCGGCCGTCGGTGCGTGCACGGCCGTGAGCTGCAGGCGCGTGTCGTCGAGCCACTCGGCCAGGTCGGTGACCGCGGCCGGATCGCCGTAGTCGAAATGCGAGCGCAGAGCGAAGAGCTCGACCGCGCCGAAGCCGTGGGCCGCGATCTCGACCAGGTGCTCGCGATCGAGGCGTGACCGGTGGAACAGGAAGGTGGAGACGGCGAAGCTAGCGGCGCTCACGACGATCTGAAATTCTAGCAGCTACCGGAGCTCGTCCACGAGTCCGCCGAGCAGTTCGGCGAGGCGGGCGTAGCGCGGGTCGCGCGTGACGGTGCGGCGCACGTGCGCCAGTGTGCGGGGCACGTATTGCATGTAGACCGGATTGGCGCGCGTGGTGGTCTGGTAGCCGAAGGTGCCGAGCGCCTTCAGATTGCGCTGCAGGGCCATCAAGTCGAAACGCCGCCGGAACTCCACGCGTTCGGCCGGCGAGGCGGCGGCGCCGCGGGTGAGCGCGTAGAAATAGTCGATGAGATCATCGACCGCGGCGTCGGGCAGGTCCACGTACGAGTCGCGCAGCAGCGACACGAGGTCGTAGGTGTCGGGCCCCATGCGCGCGTCCTGGAAGTCGATGACGTAGAGCGCGCCCTCGTGCCACATCAGGTTGCGGCTATGGTAGTCGCGGTGGCAGAGCACGCGGGGCTCGGCCGCCAGTTCGTCGACGATGCTGTTCCACTCCACCCGCAGCGCGTCGCGCACCGCCTCGTCAGGCAGCGCGCCGCGATAGGCCAGCAGGAAGTGGCGCACGAAGAACTCGAGCTCCCACATCAGCTTGTCGTGGTCGAAGGCCACGCCGTAGGGCGGGAAGGCTGATGATGCCAGCTCGGCGCCGCGCTGCTGCAGCCGCACGGTGAGACCCACGGCTTCGCGGTAGCGCTTGCCGCGATCGGGCGCCGGCAGTCCGCCGAGGTGCGCCTGCAGGGTGACGTCGCCCAGGTCCTGCAGGCCGAGCACACCGAGCGCGTCGTCGTGATGCAGGATCTGCGGCACGGGCAGCGGCATCAACGCGAAGAGCTGCGCCACGCGCACGAAGGTGGAGGTGGCGTAGGTGATCGGGCCGGCGTGCACGCTCAGCACGATCGACGGGCGCCCCGTCAGCAGCACCCGCACGTAGCGCCGGTCGGAGGCATCGCCAGTGAGCGGCACGATGCGCTGCACGTGCGGCGTGAGGCCCTGCAACTGCAGGTAGTCGGAGACACGCGGATCGAGGTCGGCTGGCACGGAGCGGAATGTTACTTGGATGGAGTCGCCAATGGCACCACCAGCAGATCGCCGTGCGCCACGCCGGGTGCCCCGGGCGGTTGTGAGTCGCGGCGCACGACCGCCGCGTGGCTCAGCCGCAGACCGGGCGGCACGGCCACGCCGTCGGCCAGCACGCAGTCGGTCAGCACCGCGTCGGCGCCCACGCGCACGTCGTTCCACAGCACCGAGCGCAGCACCTGCGCCGACGGATCGACCCGCCCGCCGGTGCCACAATCGAGGGGTCGTCCGAGCTGTGCGGCGATGGTCTGCGCCGTGCGCAGGTACTCGGCCGGCGTGCCGACGTCGTGGAACGCTGCGTCTCGGCGCCACACCCGCACGCTGGCGGCGTCGCGGAGCAGCAGCCGGGGATACAGCCATTTGACGGTGTCAGAAGGCGCGCCACGCGGCGCCCCGGTGAAGGCGCGGCGCTCGACGAGCTGAACGCCCATGAAATGCACGGCCTGCTGACCCTCCGCCGCTGGGGAGCGTGCCTCTCCGTCGCGGGCCACGCCCGCCAGGCAGCCAGCGTCGCTCACGAGCAGCGCATTGTAGCCAGGCCGGGCCGTGTGCGTCGCCGCCATGGTGACGAGCGGCTGCGTGCGCGCGTGCTCCGCGACCAGGGCCGTCAGGTCGAGGTCGGTGATCGTGTCGCCGTTCACGATGATGAGCCGATCGGCGTCGACCAGGTCGAACGCCTGCCGCGGCCCGCCGGCCGAACCAAGCACCTGCGGTTCCCACGAGTAGCGCACGGTCACGCCGAGGTCGTCGCCGTGGCCGAGCACGGCCGCGACCGTCGCCGGCAGGTGGTGCAGATTCACCACCACGCGGCGCACGCCCGCGGCTGCCAGCCAGCGCACCTGGTGGCGAATGATGGCCTCGCCGGCCACCGGCAGAGCCGCTTTCGCTCGGATGGCCGAGAGCGGCGCCAGGCGCGTGCCGAGCCCGGCCGCGAGGATGAGGGCGGTGTCGATCACGGACGGGAACCTGGCAAGTCGGAAGCGACTGGCGGGACTGGTGCGACCGGGAAGACCATGTCGCGCGCGCCGTCCCTGGCCAGTGCGCTGGCCAGGAAGAGTGAGCGGTACGACGCGGTCACGTACTCGGTGAGCGAGAAGCCGAGGCGCGCGGCCAGCGTGTGGATGGCCGGCTCGTCGCCTTCGATTTCCACGAACACGCCAATCGGGGTGTCGTCCACGGCGATCACCACGCCGGGCAAGGCGAACTCCTCGCGGTATTTCTCGTAGCGGAACGCCGGCCGGAACCCGAGCGCGTCGCAGATGGCGAGCAGTGCCACCGCGCTGGCCGCTTCGGTCTCGATCTCTTCGCGGGCCTTTACGGTGCCTGGCAACACCGCTCCCTTGAAGGTGAGATAGGCGCACTCGCCGTCGGCCCGCACGCGCAGCGTCGTGCCGGCGGCGAGCAGCCGGCGGTCGGCCGTGTCGACGATGACGTCGTGCTGCAGCCGCCGCGCCCGTGACGGCACGGCGCCCAGCGCGAGGACGCGCCCACGCGCGTCCTCGACACTGCGGAATGGCAGTTTCACTTCGCGTTCGACGCCGTAGCCCAGGAGCGCTACTCCTTGCGCACGGTCACGAAGCTTTCCTGGCCGTTGCGCAGTACCAGCAGGAACGCAGTGGAGCCAGACGCCACGCGGCCGAGTTCGCGCGCCGCATCGCTCACCGAGCTGACCGGCCGGCGGTTGACCTGCAGCAGTACGTCGCCGCGCGCCAACCCGCCCCGTTGCGCAGGGCTGCCGGCTTCGATGTCGGTGATGATGACGCCTTCGGTGCCCGAGGGCAGCCGCAGACGGCGGGCCATGTCGGACGTGAGGGCGCCAACGGTCATGCCGAAGCCCTCACCGGCCTGTTCTTCCGGCTCGGGCGTGTCGGCCTGGGCGCGGGTCGATTCGGCATCCAGGTTCAACTCATCGACTGTCACGTTCAGGCGCTTCTCCACCTTGTCGCGCAACACTTTGACTGGCACCGTGGTGCCGGGCGCCGTGCGCGTGACGTAGCCCACCAGGTCGTCGCGGTTCTTTACCGCCTTGCCGTTGAACTCCATGATCACGTCGCCAGGCTCGACGCCGCCCTTGGCGGCGGGACCGCCGCTCGTGACCGACGACACCAGCGCGCCGGTGCGTTCCTTGAGGCCGAGCGCCTCGACCGCATCGAGGGGAATGGTGCCCACCGATACGCCAATCACGCCGCGCGTCACCTTGCCGCTGCGCAGTTGCGGCAGCAGCTCACGAACGGTGTTGATGGGAATGGCAAAGCCGATGCCGATGTTGCCCTGCGCGCGCGAGTCGGTGTAGATGGCCGTGTTGATGCCTACCACCTCGCCCCGCACGTTCAGGAGCGGGCCGCCCGAGTTGCCGGGGTTGATTGCGGCGTCGGTCTGCAGCACGTCCTGACTGCGCCCGTCGGTGATCGGGAAGGGCCGCTCGGTGGCGCTGACGACGCCGACGCTCACGGTGTGCGCGAGGCCGAACGGGTTGCCGATGGCCATCACCCAGTCGCCCGGCTGCATCTGCGCCGAGTCGCCGAATTTCACTTCGGTGAGCTCGCGCTTGGGCTTCTCGGTGAGTTCGATGAGGGCGCTGTCGCTGAGCGGGTCGCGGCCCACGACCCTGGCCAGGTAGCTCACGTCTGGGTCATCGCCGTAGAACGACACCTGGATCTTCGTGGCGTCCTCGACCACATGGTTGTTGGTGAGGATGAAGCCGTCCTTGCTGATGATGAAACCGGTGCCGGCCGCCTGCGTGACCTGCGGACGCTCGGGTTGCTGCCGGCGCTGCTGGCCGCCGCCGCCGCCCCCGCCGCCGAAGAAACGCTCGAGCAGGTCGTCGCCGCCGCCGCCGCCGCCGTCGCCGCCGAAGAACTGCGTCATCTGGCTGGCGCGCTGGCGCGACTCGGTGCGGATGTTCACGACCGCCGGACTCATCGACTTGGCGATGGTGCGGAACGTCGATGCATCGACGGGTCCGCTGAGCGGGGCGCTGTTGGCTGGCGGCGCCGCCAGGTTGACGGTTTGCGCGGACGAGGCGGGCGAGAGCTCGAGCCGCGACGCGATGACCATGCCGACGGCCACCGAGGCGACGGCAATGAGCAGGGCATAGAACAGCGTGGTCTTTCGGGTCGACATTGATTCCTCCACTTACACCACCGGCACCACGGCCATCTGCCGCGGTCCCGTGACTTCGGGGCCGTCGGGGCCCCAGGCGATATTGATCTCGGTGCGAACGCCGAACGTGTCGAAGTACAACCCCGGTTCGATCGTGAAGCCCGTGCCGGGCAGGAGTCGCCGCTCGTCGCGCGTCTCGTAGTCGTCGAGGTGAGCGCCGTTGCCGTGCACCTCTTCGCCCAGACTGTGTCCGGTGCGGTGCAGGATGGCCGCGCCGAAGCCCGCCGCCTGCAGCACGCGGCGCGCCGCGGCGTCGGCTTCCCAGCCGCACAGCTCACGGCCTGCGGCCGCGGCCTCCTGGATCAATGTGACCGCCGCGTCTCGCGCATCACGCGCCGCGGTGAAGGCGGCCACGAGCGTGGCCGGCGGCTCGGGGCCGGTGAAGCCCATCCAGCTGATGTCGGCATAGACCGCGTCCGGCGAGGTGAGCTTGCCCCACAAGTCGAGCAGCACGACCTCGCCGCGGCCGATGGCGCGGGAGCCGGTGGTGAGCGGCTGATAGTGCGGGTTGCCGGCGTTTTCTTGCGCGGCCACGATCGGCGGGTGATCGGTGACCAGGCCTTCCTCGGCGAACCACGCCATCATGGCCGTCTGGATGTCGTATTCGGTGGTGGGCACGCCGCCGCGCAGGCGGGCGGCGATGGCGGCAAACGCGCGGTCCTTCACGCGGTAGAGCCGTTCCGACGCGGCGCGGTGCGAGGCCAGGGCCTCGGCACTCCACACGGCCTCGAACTGCTGGATCAGATCCCCGGAGGAGACGACCTGCACGCCCCGGTCGCGCACCAGCTCGATGGTGCCCGCATCCACGCGCGACACGTAGGGAATCGCATTGCGAGGCGAGTACTCCATGGCGATCGTGCCCATGCCGGCGAGCAGCGCCGTGAGTCCGGCCTCGAGTTCGCCGCGGCCGGCGTATTCGGTGGAGGCGCCCGGCAGATGCGCCAGCGTGCGCCGCTCGATCTTGTGGACCAGGCCCTGCGGGGCGCCCTGAGCGGGAATCAGGTAATACCAGCGGCGCGAGGTGATGTGCCCGCTCGAGGCGAGCCCGGCGAGTCGCTGCGCCACGGGGTTGGACCCGTGGAAGTCGTAGAGCAGCCAGCCGTCGAGTCCGGCCGTGCGGAGGGCCGCCTGTACGGCGGCAACGTCAAGGAGCATACGATTTTCGAGTATAGCTGGTTTGACACAGGCCCGGCCGGGGCGCCATCGTCTGCCATCCAGTCACATCAGCTAGGACGCTCGACCGCGGCCAAAAGTTGTCTTCAGGTCGGCAGAGACAAGCCGGCGGCTCCTGGCCGCCGTCCTATAATCATGCGTATGACCCGTCTGATCCGGCTCCTACCGATCGTCGCCGTGGTGGCGGGCGTTGCCCTCACGTCCGCCCAGGAAGCGCAGATCCCGCCCTCGACGCAGCCGCCGGTCACCTTCCGCGCGGAAGTCAATTATGTCGAGGTCGACGCCCGGGTGCTCGACGACAAGGGCGCGTTCGTACCCGGTCTCACCGGTGCGGATTTCGAAGTGCTCGAGGACGGCAAGGTGCAGAAGGTCTCGGCCTTCTCGCTCGTGAACATCCCGGTCGAGCGCCAGCAGCGGCCGCTCTTCGCGGCGGCGCCGATCGAGCCCGACGTGCAGAACAACATCAGCGGCTACGACGGCCGGGTCTACGTGCTGGTGCTCGACGACCAGCATACGCATCCGCTGCGGGCGGCGCGCACGAAGAACGCGGCGCGCCAGTTCGTAGAGAAGTACATGGGCGCCAACGACACGGCTGCGGTCGTCTTCACCAGCGGCCGTTCGGACGCGGCTCAGGAATTCACCAACAGCCAGCGGCGGCTACTCGCTGCGGTCGACAAGTTCATCGGCCGCAAGCTCCGTTCGTCCACGCTCGAGCGGCTCGACGACGAAGTGCGTACCCGCGAGACCCGTCAGCAGGGCGACCGCGTCGACGACATGTTCGACAACGAACGCGGTCTCACGGCGCGCACGACCCTCGATTCGATCCGCAACCTGGCCACCTACCTGGGCGGCATCAGCGGGCGGCGCAAGGCTATCATCTACTTCAGCGAAGGCATCGACTACGACATCAACGACGTCTTCAACAACCGCAGCGCCTCGACCGTGATGGACGCCACGCGCGACGCGATCGCGGCGGCCACCCGGGCCAACGTCGCCATCTACGGCATCGACGCGCGCGGCCTCGGCGCGGGCCTCGACGATCAGATCGAGGTGGGCAGCCTGCCCCAGGACAATACCGTGAACCTCGGCAGCGGATCGTTCCTTACCGAAGCCCGGCTCGGCCAGGACAGCCTGCGTGTGCTGTCGCAGGAAACCGGCGGCTTCGCCGTGGTCAACCAGAACGACCTGGCCGCCAACTTCGAGCGCGTCGTGGCCGACAACAGCGCCTACTACCTGCTCGGCTACTACTCGACCAACCAGCGCCGCGACGGCAAGTTCCGGAAGATCGAGGTGCGCGTGGCACGGCCTGGGCTCTCCGTGCGCGCGCGCAAGGGCTACGCCGCGGTCCGGGGCAGGGCGGAAGCCGACAAGGGCGACCCGAAGACGGCCCCTGAACTGCGCGCGGCGCTCGCCAGCCCGCTGCCCTCGTCGGGCCTGCCGCTGGCGCTCGCGGCGGCGGTGTTCAAGGGCGCGGACCGAAAGGGCGCAGTTGTCGTCTCCGTGCTCGTCGGCGCGCGCGACCTGCCGCTGACCGAGAAGGACGGCACGTTCAGGAACGACCTCGAGGTCGTGCTGACCGCCGCCGACTACTCGGGCAAGTCGTATCCCGGCGACCGTGCCACGCTCGCGCTCAACCTCAAGCCCGACTCGGTGCAGCGTCTGCGCGCCGGCGGCTTCCGGATCCTCAACCAGATCGATCTGCCGCCAGGCCGCTACCAGTTGCGCGCGGCTGCGCGCGAGGGCAACACCAATCGCGCCGGGTCGGTCACCTACGATCTCGACGTGCCCGACTTCTCGAAGGGGAAGCTCTCGATCAGCGGCCTCGCGTTGACGTCGGCGTCGAGCGGGCTCACGCCGACGGCCCGGCCGAAAGACCCGCTGGCCAAGATGCTGCCGGGGCCGATGACCACCTACCGCGACTTCACCGCCGGTGACGAAGTGGCGCTCTTCGCCGAGGTCTACGACAACAGCGGGACGCAGCCGCACAAGGTGGACATCGAAGCCACGCTGCGTTCGGAAGGCGGGCAAGCGGTCTTCCAGGCCCGCGAAGAGCACGACAGCAGTGAACTCGCCGGCGGTCCTGGCGGCTACGGATTTTCGGCCCGCGTGCCGCTCAAGGACGTGCCGCCGGGGCTCTACGTGCTGCGCGTGACGGGCCGCACCCGCGTCGGCGATCAAGCCGAGGCGTCGCGTGAGACGATCATCCGGGTGCTGGCGCCGCCGGCCCGATGAGCCGTGCCGGCTCGGACGGCCCGGGAGCGGCAGGCAGCAGCACCGGTCTCGACCCCCGCGTGGCCGCGGTCGTCGCCTACAGCGCGTGGTGGGTGACCGGTCTGGTCTTCCTCGCGCTCGAGCGCCAGGATGACGCCGTGCGCTTCCATGCCGCGCAGTCGGTCGTGGTGTTCGGCCTCGCCTCTGCGTTTATCGCGCTGGCGTTCGGCGCCGCGCTGCCGCTCGTGCTCGTGTCGGGCGATGCCGTGCGCGTGCTCATGGCCGTGGCCAACCTGACCTGGCTGGCAGCCGTGGGGCTGTGGGGCTGGCTGGTCTACAAGGCCGCGAGCGGTGAGCGCTGGTGCGTGCCTGGCCTTGGGTCTCTCGTCGCCGCGCTGACCCGCCGTTCCGCGGCACAGACGCCGCATCACTGACGCCGTAAACACGACGGCCCGCGCTGCCGTAAGGCGTCGCGGGCCGTCGCGCGTGCGAGGTGCCGTCTACTTGGCGGCGGTCGTGGGCGGCACGTCGATCTTCGGCACGACGTTCGCCTTGATCGTGCCGTTGGTGTGGCTGAACTGGTACTTGTTCGAGTTCATCGCGGGGCTGCGCGGCGTGCGCAGCGTAATCGTCACGACTTCGCCCGCACGGAGCGGCTTCGGGTGGCGGTAGAGATCGCCGGCCACCGGGTTGCCGGCCTTGTCGTACCAGTTCTCTTCGACCTTCAGGCCGGCGATCGCGCCGGTCGTCGCCGGATTGCGCACGATGATCACGGTGACCACCTCGGCGCCCGACAACTTCGTGGCCGGCTTCGTCATGTCCAACGTGGCCTCGCCACGGATAGGCGGAATGAGCTTGCGCTCCTGAGCGGAGGCCCCTCCGGTCACGAGACCCACCACCGCGACGGCCAACAACAACTGCCCAAGGCGCTTCATCAACACTCCTCCGATCTCATCGGCGAACCATAGTCCGCCAGCTGGCGTGCAGTATAGATCCTTACATCTCACCGTTCCAGTCCTCCGGTTCGGCCGTCGCCGACCGGAAGACCTCGAGGTGCCACTTTCCGCCGCCCCAGGGTTCGATGACCTCGGTGGCCACGACGTCCACCAGCAGTTCGGCGAACGTGCGCCCTTCCGGGTCGCCCTCCAAGTGGTAGGCGGGGTCATCCCACGCGAAGGTGGGATAGAGGGTCATGGTGAGGAAGAGGTCGTAGCCGTCGTCCACCACGATGAGCTGACCGCAGGGCGGCTTCTGCGTGGAGTGGTAGACCAGATACTTCTCGGCGCTGTGGGCGCGGATGTAGCGCTTGAGCACGAACTCGCGCGCGACGATTTCCTCGACCGCGATCTTCTTGTCCCAGCAGTCGCCGCAGTAGCGTTCCTCCCCCTTGGGCTCGGATACCTCTTTGGCGCCGCAGAGCGCGCAGTGCGCCTTGGTGGGCGTGGTCTTTCGGGACATCCGCACATTGTATCAAGGCCATGCGCGGCGCGCGCATGGCCTCGCCAGCCGGCCGAACCGCCGCGGGCTCAGCGCTGGCGCTCGATGGCCGGCCCGTAGAGGCGGCGCACGTACTCCTTGAGCATCCGGCTGGTCGAGAAGCGGGGAATGTTGGTGCGCATGGCTTCACGCACGACCTTCATCCAGGCGGTGGGCACGCCGGCCGCGTCGCGCTCGTAGAACGCCGGCACGACGTTGCCTTCGAGCAGCGCGTAGAGCGACTCGGCGTCGGCGGTATCAACGGCGTCGGGGTTGCCGTCGTCCGCCCGGCCATCGATCAGCCAGCCGTTGTCGCCGGTGTAGCCCTCGGCCCACCAGCCGTCGCCGATGCTCAGGTGCGGCACGCCGTTGATCGAGGCCTTCATGCCGCTCGTGCCGCTCGCTTCGAGCGGCTTGCGCGGGTTGTTCAGCCACACGTCGCAGCCCTGCACCAGCAGGTGCGCGACATGCAGGTCGTAGTCGTCGATGAACGCCACCCGACCGCCGAAGATGGGGTCAAGGGCGCGCCGGAACACGCGCTGCATGTGGTGCTTGGCCGGATCGTCGGCCGGATGCGCCTTACCGGCGAAGACGATCTGCACCGGGCGTCCGGCCGCATTGAGCAGCCGGGCCAGGCGCTCGGCGTCGTGGAAGATCAGCTCCGGGCGCTTGTAGGCGGCGAAGCGGCGCGCGTAGCCGATGGTGAGCGCGACGGGGTCGAGCATCGATCCGTGAGTGACGATGCGCGACGGGGCCACACGTTCGACCGTCCAGCGCTGCCGCGCGCGCTCACGGATGAAGCCGAAGAGGTGCGCGCGCAGGGTGAGCCGCACCTGCCAGAGGTCGGCGTCGGGAATGGCGTCGAAGCGCCGCCACACCTCCGGGTCGTCGACGCGCCGGATCCAGTCGTCGCCGAGATGCGTCGTGAGCAGCTCGCGCATGTCGGCCGCCACCCACGTGGGCACGTGCACGCCGTTGGTGATGGCCTGCACCGGCACGCCGTCCACCGGACGGTCGGGCCACATCGGCTGCCACATCTCGCGGGTCACGTGTCCGTGCAGTTCGCTGACCGCGTTGATGCCGCCGGCGGCGCGCATGGCGAGCGCCGTCATGTTGAACTGCGAGCCGTGGCCGTTGTCGTGTTCGCCCAGGGCAAGAAAACGCGGGCGATGCGGACCGAGCTCGCCCCAGCAGCCCGCCAGGTGCTTCTCGACGAGTTGATATGGGAACGCGTCGTGGCCAGCCGGCACCGGCGTGTGGGTGGTGAACACCGTGCTCTTGCGCACCGCTTCGAGCGCATCGTCGAACGAGTAGCCCTGCTCGATGAACTCGCGGATGCGCTGCAGCACGACGAACGCGGCATGGCCTTCATTCAGGTGCCACACCGCCGGCTCGATGCCCATGGCGCGCAGGACGCGCACGCCGCCGATGCCCAGAATCACTTCCTGCTGGATGCGCGTCTCGCGGTCGCCGCCGTAGAGGCGCGCGGACAGCTCGCGATCCCACGGCGCGTTCTCTTCAATGTCGGTGTCGAGTAGATAGAGCCGCACATGCCCCACCCGCACGCGCCACACCGCGACGTGCACGGTGCGGTCGCCGAGCGGCACCGACGTGATGCACGGCCGGCCATCGGGCGTGATGGCCGTTTCAATGGGTGCGTCGGCCCAGTTGATGCGTTCGTAGTGTTCCTGCTGCCAGCCGTCGTTCGACACGCGCTGGTGGAAATAGCCCTGCGGGTACATGAAGCCGATGCCCACGAGCGGCACGCCGAGGTCGCTCGCTTCCTTGCAGTGGTCGCCGGCCAGCACGCCCAGGCCGCCGGCGTAGATCGGCAGCGACTGGTGGAGCGCGAACTCGGCGGAGAAGTAGGCAATGACCTTGCCCTGGACGTCGGGGCCGTCGGTGGCGAACCATGACCCCCGCGCCTCGCGGGCGGCGTCGAGCCCGGCCACCGTGGTGTCGTAGAGGCGCACGAACTCCGGGTCGTCGGCCGCCCGTTGCAGCACATCGGCGCCGAGGGTGCGCAGCATGCGCGCCGGGTTGTGGGCCGTGGCACGCCACACCCCGAGGTCGAGACGGCGAAACAGCGCGCGGGCGCCAGGCTGCCAGCTCCACCAGACGTCGGTCGCGAGTTCGCCGAGGCGGTTGATGCGGGCGGGAAACGGGATGTGGAAGCGTTCCATGTCAGGCGGGTCTCTGGGCTCGGGGCCCGGGCGATGGCTCGCCGGTCCGGTCATCGTACCGGTCCGATCGAGAGAACTATCGGCGCGACCGCACGTCGCCATCAGGCAGAGGCCGGTGGGCAGGCGCCCACGAGCGCGGCGAACCGGGTGAGGTCGATGTTGCCGCCCGACACTACGGCCACGACCTGGCCGCGGCCGGCCCGCCCGGACAGGGCTGCAGCCACCGCGCACGCCGCGGCGCCTTCGATGATCACGTGCATGCGTTCGGCGGTGAGCTTCATGGCCGCGGCGGCGTCGTCGAGCGTGACCACGAGCGACCCGGCGATGGCGCCGTACAGCAGCGGCCACATCGACGGGAGCACCGAGCGGCCGCCCGCGCCATCGACGAACGACGAGCGCCAGGCCTCGAATCGTTGCGGCGACCCCGCGGCGAGCGACAGCGCCAGCGGCGACGCGGTTTCCGGTTCGGCCGCCACGACCCGCACGTCGGGACGCCGCGCGCTCATCACGGCCGCGATTCCCGCCAGCAATCCGCCGCCGCCGATCGCGGCGACCACCGTGGACACGCCCGGCAGGTCTTCCAGGATCTCGAGTCCGGCGGTGGCATTGCCGGCAATGAAGGCGTCGTCGTCGAACGGGTGCACGAAGAAGCCGTGCATGCGATCCGACGCGTGCGTCTCCACCGTCTTCCAGCACTCGTCGTAGGTGGCGTGCACGATCGTCGCGCCCAGCCGTTCGATGGCCCGCACCTTGGTTTCGGGCGCCGTGTCCATGACCATCACGGAGCAGGGCGCGCCCACGGCGCGCGCGGCAAATGCCACGCCTTGCCCCGCGTTGCCGGCGCTCACCGTCCACACGCCGTCCTGCAGATCGCGCGGACCGAGCTGACGCACGGCATTGAAGGCGCCGCGCAGCTTGAAGGAGCCAATCGGCTGCAGGCACTCGAGCTTGAGGTAGACCTCGACGGCGTCGCCCTCGGGCGTGCGCACCGGCACGTCGAGCCGCACGAGCGGTGTGCGCACCGCTGCCGCATAGATGGCCGAGGCTGCGTCTTCCACCGCGCTGATTGGAATGTGGCGCATCGTGACGATTGCGAATCGTATCACGCGGCCTCGCCCGTGCCAGCCGCGCCGGCGCGTAGAATGCTCGTGCCTGGAGGCGGACATGACGAGCACGCATGCGAGGGGTTGGCGGCTGATCTGCGCCTGGGGCGCCACGATCGCCTGGGGGGCCACGATGTGGGCGCAGACCACGGAGCCGCGCCCACGGGCGCGTGAACTGGGACTCGCACCCGGCGTGTTCGCTCCCGGACCCGGCAACGCCATCACCGACGTGGACGGCGTGCGCGTGGGCCACGTCACGCTCACGACCGGAGACGCCGTGCGCACCGGCGTCACGGCCGTCGTGCCGCACGCTGGCAACCTGTTCCAGCAGAAGGTGGCGGGGGCCGTGTTCGTCGGCAACGCCTTCGGCAAGCTGGCGGGATCGACGCAGGTGGAGGAACTCGGCACGATCGAATCGCCGATCGTGCTCACCAATACGCTGGCCGTAGGCGCCGGCGTGGAAGGCGTGGTGCGGTGGACGCTGGCGCAGTCCGGCAACGCGGGCGTGCGCTCAGTGAACGCGCTCGTAGGCGAGACCAACGACAGCGGGCTGAACGACATCCGCGGCCTGCACGTGCGGCCCGACCACGTGGTGCAGGCGATCACCGACGCCCGCGGCGGCGTGGTGCAAGAGGGCAGCGTGGGCGCCGGCACCGGCACGCAGGCCTTCGGCTGGAAGGGCGGCATCGGCACGTCGTCCCGCCGCCTGTCCGCCGTCCATGGCGGTTTCACGGTGGGGGTGCTCGTGCAGAGCAACTTCGGCGGTGTGCTCACGATGGGCGGAGCGCCCGTGGGCAAGGAACTCGGCCGCTACAGCTACGCGCCGACGGGGGGAGCTGCGGACGCTGGCGACGGCTCGTGCATGATCGTCGTGGCCACCGATGCGCCGCTCGATGCCCGTGACCTGAAGCGGCTGGCCGCCCGCGCGGTGTTCGGACTGGCGCGCACCGGGTCGTCGTTCAGCAACGGCAGTGGCGACTTCGCGATTGCGTTTACGACCCATCTCTCGCAACGCGTGACGTTCGGCGAGGCCGCGCCGGCCGTCCGCACGGCGCTACCGACCGACGGCGTGTCGCCGCTCTTCCAGGCGGTGCTCGAAGCTACCGAGGAGGCGGTCTACAACTCGCTGCTCCGCGCCACGACCGTCACCGGCAACGGCACCACGGCCGAGGCCCTGCCGGTCGCGCGCGTGCGCGAGATCCTGCGCAAGTACAACGCCGGCGGCCGCTAGCGCGGCGCGGCTCTACACGCGGTGGCCGGGGTAGCGTTTCTCCTGCGCCGGCGTCATCGACAGGCCGCCCGTGTGGATGAAGAGCACGCGGCTGCCAGACGGGATGTCGCCGCGCGCCACGAGGCCCTGCAATCCCGCAAACGCCTTCGCCGTGTAGACCGTGTCGAGGAAGTAGCCTTCCGCCGTCGCCATCAGGCGGATAGCGTGGTCGCTGCCGTGGTTGGGCACGCCGTACCCCTCTTCGGCGAACCCGTAGGTGATCGCGTGTGGCGGGATGTCGCTCGCGTCGAGATCGAGCCCGAAGTGATGCACCGACGCCATGAAGTGCTCGGCCGGCGCCGGCATCTGCAGGGCGACCTCGACGGCCTGACGCGTGCTGATCGCGATGGGATGCACGCGCGCGCCGTAGCCCCCGAGTGCCAGTCCCAGCAGAATGCCGGTGGTTGTCGATCCGGTGCCGTAGGCGACGACGAGGTCGTCGAAGTCGAGGCGTCCGCCACGCTGCTGCGCGATTTCAGCGATGCAGCGCATGTAGCCTGGTTCGGCTTGGGGCATCGTGCCGCCGCCCGGGATGAAGTAGCCGGACGTGTCGGCCGTGACGTGCTCGCACAGGGCGCGCAGACGCGCGCCGTCGTCGGCCGTGGGCTCGGCGAAGTTCATCGGGCAGAAGTGCAGGCGGGCGCCCAGGTAATCGAGCAGCAGCAGGTTGCCGTGCCAGTCGGCCGGCCCCGCAGGCGGATTGCCAGCGACCACGCAGTGGATCTCGAGGCCCACGCGCCGGCACGCCGCCGCGGTCATCATGGTGTGGTTCGAGGTGAGCGGCCCGGGGGTGACGACCGTGTGAGCGCCGCGCTGCTTCACGTCGGCCAGGATGTATTCGAGCTTGCGCGTCTTGTTTCCGCCAAGAGCCACGCCCGAACACTCGTCGCGCTTCATCCACAGGTCGATGCCAAGCGTGGCGCCCACCCGTTCGAGGGGTACGAGCGGCGTCGGGAACTCGCCCAGGCGCAGGCGCGGCACGCGGGCGACGAAGTCGAGCAGGGCGGTCAGTGATTTCACGTCGGCAATTCTACGGGCCCCGTCGCTCGAGGTGTGGACAGAGACGGCCGAACTGCGATACAAATAGAACTTCCTGCCCTCGTGGAACGACCCTTCTGTGCGGAAGTGGCGGAATTGGCAGACGCGCTAGCCTCAGGAGCTAGTCCGGGCAACCGGGTGAAGGTTCAAGTCCTTTCTTCCGCACCATTCGACTCACCTCCAGCTTCCATTCCGGGCCGGAGGTTCGCTCATGGCGACTGCTTCCAATCCGGCAAACGATCGTTGCCTGCGCCTTGCGTGAGGCGCGTCCACGCCCCCGATGCCAGGTCTACCACGGCCAGGTCCCAGTTCTCGCCCTCGTGGTGCGCCGGGCTCACCGAGAATGCCAGCCGTCTGCCGTCAGGCGAAAAATCAGGGTAGTAGCTCCATAGGCCGTCGGCCTTCAGCACGCGTGATTGTTCGAGCCGTGCGCCATCCCGCACTTCGATTGTCGATGCTTCGCCGGCCGGCAAGCGCACGTGCGCGAGGCGCAGGCCGTCGGGTGACCACGTGGGCCAGCACCCGCCCACGGTGGTCTCGAGCGCTGGCGCCGCGCCCCCCGCCGACAGCACGTGCACCTGATACGACCAGAATGCCCCGGCCCGCAGCGACTGCGCCGCAAACGCGATGCGCGCGCCATCGGGCGCCGGCGACGGCATGATCGCGCGGCCCACGAAGTGCTGCGTGAGTCGCGTCACCGCGCCAGTGGCGAGCACGAGCCGGAACAGATCGCCGCGGCTGTCGCGATCGGCGTTGTAGACGAGGCTCTTGCCATCGGGTGCCCACGCCGGGTCCTGCTCATTGGCCGGGTCGCGCGTGATACGCGACAGGCCAGTGCCATCGCCGTTCACGATCCACAGGTCCATATCCGGCGTGCCCGTGTCGGGCGAGGCGCCTTCGTAGTGGGCGCGGTTGGAACTGAAGGCGACGCGAGCGCCATCGGGCGACCAACGCGGTGTCGTCGTGCTGAAAGCGGCCCCGCCCGAGAGCGCAGCGACCGTGCCAGTGGCGAGCGCCAGCGTGTAGAGGGCGGGACGTCCCGCTACGTCCGACTCGAAGACCAGGGTACCGGTCAGGCCAGGGGGGAAGGGCCGCACGGCTTCGGGCAGGCGGAGCCGCGGCGCATCTTGCGAGCGCAGGGGCAGCGCGCTGCCGGCAGCAAGCGCGAGAGCGAGAAGCACGGTAGCGGGCACTCGCGACACGGACATGTTCGGTGTCTAGCGTACTCCGTCCGACTGTGCTGAAACGAGTCAGGCCGTGTGCCGCGGAGTTGCGTTTCGGAACACTAGTGCACCGAAAGACGGTGGTCGATGGCGTCCACTTCGTCGAGTAACCGGCGCAGCAGCACGGCGTGGTCCTCGGTGCTTGGCGTGCGGAAGATGGTGCGCACTTCGCGCAGCCACATCCGCACATCGCCCACGAAACCGTCCAGTTCCGGCCGGTCGCGAGCGATATCGGCCGCCGCGCGCTCGATGTGATTGAGCAGGGCGACCACCTCGAGCAGCTGCTCGTGGGTCAGATCAGTGGAGCCGAGTCGTCGTGCCATACACCCTGCTATCGCAAGCGACGTGCCAGAAGCGCCGCGGGCGCGGACGCCCAGGGGCGGCGTGCTATCGTGGCCGGCCATGACCCCCATCGTGATTGGCGTCGCGGGCGGTTCCGGTTCCGGCAAGACCACCGTCGTGCGGCGCATCGTCGAGAGCCTGGGCGATGACCAGGTGATCGTGCTCGAACACGATCGCTACTACCGCGACCGCAACGACCTGCGGCTCGAGGAACGCGCGGCGCTCAACTACGACCATCCGGACGCGCTCGAAACCGACCTGATGGTGCAACACGTGCTGGCCCTGAAGGGCGGCCAGCCAGTTGATGCGCCGGTCTACGATTTCGCGCTACACACGCGCACGATGAAGACCGACCGGCTGGTGCCGCGGCGCGCCATCATCGTCGAGGGCATCCTGATCTTCGCCGACGCGCCGTTACGCCGGCTGATGGACATCAAGGTGTTCGTCGACACCGACGACGACACGCGCGTGATCCGCCGGCTGCAGCGCGATGTCGCCGAGCGCGGCCGCACCATGGACTCGGTGATCGATCAGTACCTGAGCACCGTCAAGCCCATGCACCTCGAGTTCGTGGAACCGAGCAAGCGCTACGCGGACTTGATCGTGCCGGTCGGCGGGCACAATGCCGTGGCGGTCGACCTGCTGCTGTCGCTGATCCGCGGTGTGGCGGGCGTGCCGGCGTCGCAGGCGTAGACTGTCGCCGGCCGGCCGGTCGCGCTCAGCCCGGATGCGCGTCTTCGTAGTGCCGGATCGCGTCGTCGTGCCGCAGGATGAGCGCGATGTCATCGAGCCCTTCGAGCAGGCGCTGGCGCGCGCGCGCGTCGATCGTGAAGGGCGCCTCGAGGCCGCTCGCGTCGCGCACCATCGTGGCCTGCAGATCCACGGTTACCGCATAGCCAGGCGTGGTCTCGGCGCGGGCCACCAGCGTGTCGAGCAAGGCCTCGTCGATGCGCGCGGCGAGCAGGCCGTTGGCCACGGCGTTGCTCGCGAAGATGTCGGCAAAGGACGGCGCCAGCACGACCCGGAACCCGTAGTCGTGCAGCGCCCACACGGCGTGCTCGCGCGACGAGCCGCAGCCGAAGTTGACGCCGGCCAGCAGCACCGAGGCGCCGGTGAAACGCGCGTCGTTCAGCACGAAATCCGGCTGCAGCCGGCCGTGGCCATCGCCGCGCCAGTCGTAGAAGAGCGCGTCGTCGAAGCCAGTGCGGCCGAGGCGCTTCAGGAACTGCTTCGGGATGATCTGATCGGTGTCGATGTCGCGCTTGGGCAGGGGCGCGACCAGGCCGGTATGCGTGGTGAAGGGTTGCATCGCGGCCTCAGCGGAACTGCCAGTGGCGGATATCGGCGAAGTGGCCGCGGATGGCCGCTGCGGCCGCCATGGCGGGGCTGACGAGATGCGTGCGTCCGCCGCGTCCCTGCCGGCCTTCGAAGTTGCGATTGCTGGTGGACGCGCAGCGCTGTCCGGGCTGCAGCACGTCGTCGTTCATTCCCAGACACATCGAGCAGCCCGGTTCGCGCCATTCGAATCCCGCGGCCATCAGCACCTCGTGCAGGCCCTCGGCCTCGGCGGCGCGTTTGACGGGTTGCGAGCCGGGCACGACCAGCGCGCGCACCGTCGGCGCCACGTGATGGCCCTTGGCCACCCGCGCCGCCTCGCGCAAGTCTTCGAGGCGCGCGTTCGTGCACGAGCCGATGAACACGCGGTCGATGGCGATTTCGTCGATCCGCGTGCCGGCAACCAATCCCATGTAGGCGAGCGCCTGCTCGTGACTGGCGCGCGCCGCGGCCGAGGGCTGCGCGGCCGGATCGGGTACCCGTGCGGTGATCGGGGCCACCATATCGGGCCGCGTGCCCCAGGTGACGAGCGGGGTGACGGTGGCGGCGTCGAGCGTGACCTCGCGCTCGAAGACGGCGTCCGGGTCGGACACGCACTCGCGCCACCGCGCAACGGCCGCCGTCCAGGCCGCGCCGCTCGGCACGCTCGGGCGTCCTTCGAGATACGCAATGGTGGTGTCGTCGACGGCCACCAGACTCGAGCGCGCGCCCGCCTCGATGCTCATGTTGCAGAGCGTCATGCGCTCTTCCATCGACAGGGCCCGCACCGCCTCGCCGGCGAACTCGATGGTGTGGCCCGTGCCGCCGGCACACGTCAGCTCGGCAATCACGGCGAGGGCGAGATCCTTCGCGCCGACGCCGGCCGGCCGCGTACCCGTGAGGGTGACGCGCATGGCCTTTGGCCGCGACAGCACGAGGCACTGCGTCGCCAGCACGTGCTCGACCTCGGAGGTGCCGATGCCGAACGCGAGCGCGCCGAACGCGCCGTGGGTGGTGGTGTGGCTGTCGCCGCACACGATGGTCATGCCGGGCTGGGTGAGACCCTGCTCGGGCCCGATCACGTGCACGATGCCCTGAGCGGGCGAGTCGAGGTCGTGCAGCGTGATGCCGTGCGCCACGCAGTTGGCGCGGAGGGCGTCGAGCATGGCCACGGCGAGCGCGTCGGTGAGCGGCACGTGCCGGGGGCCGGTCGAGATGTTGTGGTCGAGTGTGGCGACGGTGCGTTCGGGCCGCCGCACCCGGCGGCCGGCCAGGCGCAGGCCCTCGAACGCCTGCGGCGTCGTGACCTCGTGAATCAGATGCAGGTCGATGTAGACGAGGTCGCGACCGCTGTCGAGGGCGGTGACGACGTGCGCATCCCAGAGCTTGTCGACCAGCGTGCGCGGCGCGCTAGACGCCATGGTACGACCAGTGACGTTCGAGCGCGTCGACCACGGCCCGTTCCACGGCGGCGCCGATCTCGGTGGTGCTGGCGGGCGTATCGCTCGGCCGCGCCAGGTCGGCGGGCCGCAGGCCGTGCGCCAGGACTTCACGGGTGGCCGCATCGACCGCATCGGCCTCGCGCGGCATGTGTGCGGTGTAGCGCAGCAGCAGCGCGATGCAGCCGATGGCGCCAATCGGATTGGCGATGTCCTTGCCGGCGATGTCTGGCGCGGAGCCGTGCACGGGCTCGTAGAGCGCGACGCGGCCGCCGAGCGTGGCCGAGGGCAGCAGGCCCAGCGACCCCGCAATCACGGCCGATTCGTCGCTCAAGATGTCGCCGAACAGGTTGTCGGTGAGCAGCACGTCGAACTCGGTGGGCGTGGTGGCCAGACGCATCGCACAGGCGTCCACGTACATGTGCGCGAGCGTGACGTCGGGATAGTCAAGGCCGATGCGCGTGACCACGTCGCGCCACAGACGCGAGACCTCGAGCACGTTGGCCTTGTCCACCGACGTGACGAGCCTGCGGCGGGTGCGCGCGGCCTCGAAGGCCACGCGGGCCACCCGCTCCACTTCCGCCACGCTGTAGCGCAGGGTGTTGAGCGCGCTCTGGCCACCTGGCTCGTAGCCGCGCGGCTGGCCGTAGTAGAGGCCGCCCAGCAGCTCGCGCACCACCAGCACGTCGGCGCCGCGCACCCGTTCGCTCTTGAGCGGCGACTTGTCGAGCACGGGCTCGAACGCCACGGCGGGCCGCAGGTTGGCGAAGCCGCCGAGCGCCGTGCGCAGCGCCAGCAACCCAGCCTCGGGCCGCAGGGCCGGCGGCTGCGTGTCGTAGGCGGGATCACCGACCGCGCCGAGAAACACCGCATCGGCCGCCAGGCACGCGGCAAGCGTGGTGCCTGGCAAGGGTACGCCCGCGGCACGAATGCCGGCGGCGCCCACCGGGTGTTCGGAAATATCGACCTTCAGACCGGTGACGGCGGCGACGGCGTGCAGCACGCGCATCGCCTGGCGTGTCACCTCCGGGCCGATGCCATCACCAGCGAGTGTGACGAGTCGCAGTTTCATCGTGGCTATTCTGCAGGGGTACGGCCAGCGTGTCGAATCCTGCCTCGCCGGGCGAGCTGTCGAGGTCGCGAAGCAGGGCCATCAGGTCGGCGTCTTCGACCACCTTGGCGTATTCGGTAACCTCGAGCATCCGGGCGTAGAGCTTGCGCAAGTCATCGACCCGCAGGTGATGGCCGACCGCGCGGCAGCGGGCGTCGAGGCCGCGCAGCCCCGAGTGCCGTCCGAGCACGAGCCTGGTGGCCGGCGCGCCGACCGACTCGGGCCGCATGATCTCGTAGGTGAGCGGGTTCTTCACCATGCCGTCCTGGTGGATGCCGGCTTCGTGCGCAAACGCGTTGTCGCCGACGATGGCCTTGTTCGGCTGCACCGGCACCGACACGATGGCGCTCAGCGCGCGGCTCATTGGGAACAGCTCTTCGGTGACGATCCGCGTGCGGCAGCCGAGCGCGTCGCCCCGCACCTCGATGGCCATGACGATTTCCTCGAGCGCTGCGTTGCCGGCGCGTTCGCCGATGCCGTTGACCGTGCACTCCACCTGGCGCGCGCCGGCCTGCACAGCGGCCAGCGAGTTCGCTACCGCCAGCCCGAGGTCGTTGTGGCAATGCGCCGACAGCACGACGTCCGCGCCCACGCGCCGGGCCACCGCCTCGAACATGCGGGTGATGTCGTGGGGCAGAGCGAAGCCGACCGTGTCGGGCAGATTGATCGTGGTGGCGCCGGCGGCCGCGGCCGCCGCCGCCACGTCGCACAGGAAGTCGAGGTCGCTGCGCGTCGCGTCTTCGGCCGAGAACTCCACGTTGCCGCACAGCGCGCGCGCCTGCCGCACGGCCGCCACGGTGCGGGCCACGCACTCGTCACGCGAGAGGCGCAGCTTGGCTGACAGGTGCAAGTCGGAGGTGGCGAGGAACACATGGATGCGCGGGCGGGCCGCCCCGCGCACGGCGTCCCAGGCGGCGGCCACGTCCTCGGGCACGGCGCGGGCCAAGGCGGCCACGGCTGGGCCGCGTACCGCGCGTGCCACCGCGGCCACGCCCTCGAAGTCGGCTGATGAGGCGATCGGGAAACCGGCTTCGATGACATCCACGCCCAGCCGTTCGAGGTGCTTGGCCAGTCGCACTTTGTCCGCCGGGCTCATGCTGAAGCCTGGCGCCTGTTCGCCGTCCCGCAGGGTCGTGTCGAAAACGGTGACGTACGGCCGGAGGTTCTTCCCCATGCCTGTAATCGAACCCGAAAGACTGAAATAAGTCAAGCTATCGAAAACTTCAATATCCATAAGTTGAAGCGACGTATTGTGGTCTAACAGGGTCACTCCTAGAATTGATAGTTATGGACATTCATCAGCTTGAGACCTTTCTTGCGGTCGTTGAAGAGGGAAGCTTCTCTGGCGCCGCCAGGGCGCTCGGGCGAACCCAGCCGGCCATCAGCCAGGTGGTCGGGCGGCTGGAAGACGAGATTGGGCAACGGCTCTTCGAACGTCCGGCGCGGCGCGGCGGGCTCACCGACGCCGGCAAGGCGCTCGTCGAATATGCCCAGCGCCTCATCACCGTGCGCCGGCAGGCGCGCGTAGCGCTCGAAGACGTGCGGGCCCTGCGGGCTGGCCGGTTGACGATTGCCGCCAATGAGTTGACCTGTCTTTATCTGCTGCCGGTGCTGGACGAGTTCCGCCGCCTGTATGCGGGCGTGAGCGTGACCGTGCAGCGGTCGCTGGCCAGCCGGGTGCCGGCCAGCGTGCTCGACTACGGCGTCGACCTGGGCGTCGTCACCTACCGGCCGATCGAAGCAGGACTGCGCTCCGTCGTGGTCTACCGCGATGAGCTGGTATTCGTCGTGCCGCCCAGCCACCCGCTGGCCCGTCGCGCTCAGGTCAGCATCGCGATGCTCGGCAACGAATCGTTCGTGGCCCATCACGTGTCGTCGCCCTACCGCGGCCTGGTGCTGGACGCGTTCCGCAAGCACCGCGTGACGCTGCACATGCCAGTGGAGATGCCGACCATCGACGCCATCAAGCGCTTCGTGGCGATGGGCCACGGCGTGGCGCTGCTGCCTGGGATCAGCGTGGAGGCCGAGCTCAGGCGCGGCGAGCTGGTCCGGGTGCCCGTGCCGGAGCTGGCCCTGGAACGCCGGCTGCGCCTGGTCATGCGCCGCTACGGCGAGCCGTCGCAGGCGGTGCAGGCCTTCCTGGCCGTAGTCGAGCACCATGCCGCCACAGCCAAGGGGCTGTTCGACTTTGCGTGGGATACCGGTCCCGTCGCGCCGCCGAGCGAGACCCCCGCCGCCCACCCGCGTGGCGACGAGTAACATGTCGGCGCGGCCCGCCGGCCGAGGAGGAAACCGCATGTGCCGATCGTTTGCCGTGATGTCGTTCGCCGTGCTGGCCGCACTCGTGGTCACGCCGCACGCCCAGACCCCGCCCGTGCCGCCTGCAGCCGTGGACCCGGCGCTCTTGGGCGAGCTGACCTGGCGCATGATCGGGCCGCACCGCGCCAGCCGCACGCGCGCCATCACGGGCGTCGTGCAGGAACCGCACACCTTCTACATCGGCGTGTCGAATGGCGGGGTGTGGAAGACGACCGACGCCGGGCGCACCTGGCTGCCGATCTTCGATGGCGCGCCCACCGGATCGACCGGCGCGCTGGCGGTGGCGCCGTCGGACCCGCGCGTGCTCTATCTCGGCACCGGCGAGGCGCAGCAGCGGCCCGACCTCTCGGTCGGCAACGGCGTCTACAAGTCGACCGACGCGGGCCGCACGTGGACGCACCTGCCGCAGCTCCGCGACACGCAGCAGATTGGCGCGCTCGTCGTGCATCCGACCGACCCGAATCGCCTCTTCGTGGCCGCGCTCGGGCATCCCTACGGGCCGAACGAGGAGCGTGGTCTCTACCGATCGGCCGACGGCGGCGCGACGTTCGCGCGCGTGCTCTTCAAGGACGAGAACACGGGCGCGGTCGATGTCACGCTCGATCCCGACAACCCCGATGTCGTCTACGCCGCTCTCTGGCAGGCGCGCCAGGGCCCGTGGGAGAACGGCGACTTCCGTGGCCCGGGCAGTGGCCTCTACAAGTCCATCGACGGTGGCACGACGTGGCGCCCACTGACGAAGGGCTTGCCGGATTGGGACACGGGGCGCGTGGGCCGCATCGGCGTGACCGTGGCGCCCACGCTCAGCACGCGCCTGTATGCGGTCGTCGAAGCGCGCCAGGGCGAGGGCATCTACCGGTCCGATGACGCCGGTGAGACGTGGGCGCGCGTCAATAGCGACCCGCGCGTGGTCGCCCGGCCCTCGGACGCGGCCGACATCCAGGTGCATCCGACGCGTCCCGACGTGGTGTTTGTGCCGACCATCGTGGCGTGGAAGTCGCTCGACGGCGGCCGCACGTTCACGGCGTTCCGCGGTGCGCCGGGCGGCGACGACTATCAGGACCTGTGGATCAATCCCGGCAATCCCGATGTGATGGCCATGTCGTCGGATCAGGGGGCCGTCATCTCGTTGAATGGCGGCGCGACGTGGAGCAGTTGGTACAACCAGGCGACCGCGGCGTTCTATCACGTGTCGACCGACAACGCGTTCCCCTACCGGGTGTGCAGCGGCCAGCAGGAAAGCGGATCGGCGTGCGTGGCCAGCCGGGGTGACCACGGTCAGATCACTTTCCGCGACTGGCAGCCGGTGGGCGTGGAGGAATACGGCTACGTCGCGCCCGATCCACTCGATCCCGACATCGTCTACGGCGGCAAGGTGAGCCGCTTCGACCGGCGCACCGGCCAGGTGCAGCAGGTCGGCCCGCGGCCGCTGCGCACGGCCGACTACCGCACGGTGCGGACCGCCCCGGTGATCTTCTCGCCGGTGAATCCGAAGAAGCTCTACTTCGCCTCGAACCTGCTTTGGCAGACCCTCGACGGCGGCCAGCATTGGGATCAGATCAGCCCGGACCTGTCGCGCGAGCGCTGGGACACGCCGGCCAACGTCGGCATCTACCGCGGCTCGCCCGAGGCCGCAGCGACGCGGCGCGGCGTGATCTACACCATTGCCCCGTCGCCGCTCGACGAGCGCGTGGTGTGGGCCGGCACCGACGACGGCCTGATTCACGTCACGCGCGACGGCGGTCAGACGTGGGCAAACGTCACGCCGCCCGAGATCGGGCCCTGGGCCAAGGTGTCGCTGATGGACGCCTCGCACACCGACGCCGGCACGGCCTACGCCGCCGTGAACACCATTCGCCTCGACGACGTGCGGCCGCACATCTTCCGCACGCGCGACGCCGGCCGGTCGTGGACGCGCATCGTGACCGGCATTCCAGACGGCGGCATCATCAACGCCGTGCGCGAGGATCCGAAACAGCGCGGGCTGCTCTTCGCCGGCTCGGAACAGGCCGTCTACGTGTCGTTCGACGACGGCGACCACTGGCAGTCGCTGCGCGTGAACATGCCCGCCACCTCGATTCGCGATCTCGTGATCAAGGACGACGACCTGGTGGTCGGCACGCACGGCCGCTCGTTCTGGATCCTCGACGACGTCACGCCGCTCCGCCAGATCGCGGCCGGCGCGCTGGCGCGGGCCACGCATCTCTTCACGCCGCAGCCGGCCTGGCGCTTCCGGTGGAACAAGAACACCGACACGCCGCTGCCGCCCGACGAGCCGGCCGGACAGAATCCGCCCGACGGCGCGATCCTGCACTACCGGCTGTCGGCGCCAGCCGCCGAGGTGACGCTCGAGATTCTCGACCGCGCCGGCGCGGTCGTGCGCCGCTACTCGAGCCGCGACGTGGCCGCTCTGCCCGTGGCGGGCCGCAACACCCCCGACTACTGGCTCCGTCCGCCCCAAGCGCTCGAGCGCTCGGCCGGACTGCATCGCTTCGTGTGGGACCTTCGGCATCCCGCGCCCGCCGTCGCCAGCTACTCGTATCCGATTGCCGCCATTGCCGGCGGCACGCCGCGCTCCCCGCAGGGCACGCTCGTCGTGCCCGGCTCCTACACGGCACGGCTGCGCGTGGACGGCGCGGAGTTGAGCGCGCCGTTCGCCGTGCGCATGGACCCGCGCGTGAAGACGGCGCCGGCCGGCCTGCAGCTCCAGTACGCCACCTCGCGCGCGATCGATGCCGCCCTGGCTCGGGTCGCCGCGACCTTGCGGGACGTGCAGGCGGCGAGTGAAGGAGGCCGCGCGGCGGCCGCACAGGCGGCGGATACGGCGCTCACGCGCGCGCAAGGCCAGGCGGCGCAGCTCTTCGGGCAGGTGGAGGGCGCCGACTTGCCGCCCACGCCTCAGCTCCTGGCCGCGTGGAAGGAGACGGCGTCGGGCATCGACGCCGCCATCGCCGCGTGGGAGCGCGGAAGGCCATAGCGATGGCGCTGTCGCGGCTCGTGTCAGCCGTTTGCGCGCCGGCCTACTGGCCGGGCACGGGCGACGGGAACATGGGCGCGCTGGCCGGTGCCGGACCCATGATCTGCGCCAGCACGTCCTGCTTGATGCCGATCTTGAGCGACGTCTTGGCCTTGGCCATGTAGGCGCTGAAGAACTTGTCGCGCCGCTGGTTGACCAGTTCGTCACGCAGCGCGTCGCGTCCGTCGGCAATCTGGGCGTCGGTCACGTCGGCCCGCTCGGCCACGCGCGCAATCACGCTGCCGGTCGCCGTGGTGATGGCGCCGGTGACGCCGCCCACGGGCAGGGCAAAGGCCGCCTTTTCCACCTCGGCGTTGGCGCCCATGTCGGGCAGGGCCGCGCCGCGCGCGATGAGCTCGGTGGGCTTCACCTCGAAGCCCGCCTTCTTGGCGGCCGCGGTGAAGTCGAGGGCCGCCTTGAGGTCAGCCGCAATGGCACTCGCCCGGGTCTTCAGCAACGCTGCGGCCTTGTCGCGGGTGGCGTCTTCGCGCACGCGGTCGGTCACCTCGGCCAGGGTCGGCAGATACGAATCCTGCTTGCCGGCCGGCGTGGCGAACACCCAGCCGCGCGACACGCGCATGGCGGGCGTGACCTCGCCGTCTTTCATGGTGAAGACGCGCGAGGCGATCTCGGGCGCGGCGCCGAGTTCACCGATCGGCTCGTCGCGCAGGAACAGCGGCGACTCCGCCGCCGTGAGTCCGCGTTCCTTGGCCACCTTGTCGAGATCGGCGGCGGTCTTGATCGACACTTCCATGGCCTTGGCCTGTTCTTCGGCCACCTGCTGGGCCTTCTGCCACTTGAGCTGATCGACGAGTTCGGGCTTCACCTCAGCGATCGGCCGGCTGGTTTCGGGCTGGCTCTCGACCACCTTGATGATGTGGAACCCGAAGGTCGTCTTCACGAGGTCGCTGATATCGCCGGTCTTCATGGCGAAGGCGGCCTGCTCGAACTCGGGCACCATCTGGCCGCGCCCGAAGGAATTCAAGTCGCCGCCGTTGACCGCCGAGCCTTCGTCTTCGGAATTGGCCTTGGCCAGCGCGGCGAAGTCGGCGCCGGGCGCTTTGGCCTGCGCCAGCAGAGCCTCGGCTTTGGCTTTGACCGCGGCTTCGTCCTTGCCCTCGGTCTTGAGCAGGATGTGGCTGGCGCGCACGCGGCCTTCGGTGGTGTATTGCGCCTTGTTCTGCGCGTAGAACGCCTCGACGTCGGCGTCGGGCACCTGCACCGCCTCGCGCACCTTGTCGACTTCGAGCAGCACGTACTTCACCTTGCGCTTCTCGCCGATCCGGTAGGTTTCCTTGTTGGCGTCGAACCGCGCGCTCAGGTCGGCGCTGCTCACGGTGACCTGTTCTTTGAAGGCGTCAGCGGTGAGGGCGACCAGTTCGAGCTTCACCTTCTCGTTGCGCTGCGTGAATTCCTGGGCCACGTCGGCGTCGGTCACCGACATCCAGCCGGTCACCGAGGTGCGCAGCTTCTCGGCCAGGATGGCGCGTCGCAGCTGGTCCTCGAATTCCTTGGTGGACAGGGGCGGATTCTGACCCGAGAGCAGTTGGCGGTAGCGGGTCTCGCCGATGAAGGTGCCGTTTTCCATGAAGGCCGGCAACGAGAGGATGCGCTGCCGTACTTCGATGTCGCTCACCGCCAGGTTCTGGCGGCGCGCTTCCGCGACCATGGCCTGTTCGTCGACGAGCGCCTGCAGAATCTGCTGGTCGATGCCGAGCTGACGCAGCATCTGCTCGCTGATCTGGCCGCCGTAGGCGTTGCGATACTGCTGCATCTGGGCGCTGTAGCGCCGCTGGAACTGCGCCACCGTGACCGTCTCGCCCTCGACGTCGGCGAGCACCTGTTCACCGGCGAGCGTGGCCGTCGCGGTGTTGTTGGTCGGCACGAAGAACAGGCCGAAGGCCAGGATGAGAGGGGCCAGGCTCCACTTGAGCCAGGTCTGGTGACGCCGCATCCGATCGAGCATGGTCATGGGTAAGTTCCTTGAACCTGTCATCCTAACAAGGTTGCGCGCTGATTCCCAAACGGCTGGCGCCGGGAGCGGTGAAAAGTCTGGACGAGCGTGCAAACGGCCGGCGAACCGGCCCGCACCCGTGGTATAGTCCCGAGCTTAGACAACCGCCGGAACGGGCCTGATTCGCCCCAGACTCCCCAAGTCTCGGCTGAAGCCAATGCCACCTTCAGCGGCTGCCCGCCCCGACCTCGCCACTCGACTTCGTCACGCGCAGCGGACGCTGAGAACCCGGTTGACCCGTCCCGATGTTCAACTTGCGCTCATGCGCGCGGCCCACGAAACCCTCGACCCCGAGGAAATCGGCGAACTCGTCGCGACCCACGCCGCGCGGTGGCTCAACGCCCAGTCGCTGGCGGTCTACGCCGTCGACATCAACGGCCAGGTGGGGCTCATGGCGTCGCGCGGCATGACGGCCACCCTGTCGGCGCCCGCCTCAAGCGTGAGCCGCTGGGTGTTGTCGCACGGGCGCGAGTTCACGAGCCCAGACCTGCGTCACGACCTGCGCGTGCGCGGCACGGCCGGCGCCGTGTTCTCGGTGCCGCTGCGCTGCCGGGGCCGCGTCGTGGCCGCGCTGGTCGTCATCGACCGCGCGCTGTCGAAGACCGAACCGCGGCTGCCGGCCGGCGCCGCCGATGCGCTGGCCGACGTGCTCGAGGGGCCGGCCCTGGCGCTCGACAACGCGCTGGCGATTCGCCGGGCCGAGGCGCTCTCGGTCACCGACGACCTCACGCAGCTCTACAACTCGCGCTATCTGAACCAGGTGCTGCGGCGCGAGTCGAAGCGCGCGTCGCGCAGTGGCCGTTCGCTCTCGTTGCTGTTCATCGACCTCGACGGCTTCAAGCGCGTCAACGACTCGTATGGGCATCTCGCGGGCAGTCGCGCGCTGGTCGAAGCGGCCGGTGTCATTCGCGGCTCCGCCCGCGAAACCGACGTGGTCGCCCGGTTCGGCGGCGACGAGTTCGCCATCGTGCTGCCGGAAACCGGATCGGAAGGCGCGCTCGGCGTCGCCGACCGCGTGCGGGATCGCGTGCGCGACTTCGTGTTCCTGGCTGGCGACGGCCTGGAGGTGCGCCTCACGGTGTCGGTAGGCGTTGCGACGCTGCCCGATGCCGCCAGTTCGGCCGAAGAGCTCCTCAGAGCGGCCGACGTCGCCATGTATCGCGTCAAGGAATCGGGGAAGGACGGCGTCGCCGTCGCCAACCCCTAGTCAAGGAGTCGTCCCAGTGGGACTTGGGTCGCTGTTCTCTGCATTTTCGACTGATCTCGCCATCGACCTCGGCACGGCCAATACCTGTGTCTATGCGAAGGGCAAGGGCATCGTCGTCAACGAGCCGTCGATCGTGGCGGTCAACAAGCTGAACGGACGCGTCGAGGCCGTGGGCCGCGAGGCGAAAGAGATGCTCGGCCGCACGCCCGGCAACATCGTGGCGATCAAGCCCATGAAGGACGGCGTCATCGCCGACTTCGACGTCACCGAGAAGATGCTGACCTACTTCATCAAGAAGGCCCACAACGGCACGGTGTGGGTACGGCCGCGCATCATCATCGGCGTGCCGTCGGAAATCACGCAGGTCGAGAAGCGCGCCGTCAAGGACAGCGCCTATCGCGCCAAGGCCAGCGAAGTGCACCTGGTCGAAGAGGCCATGGCTGCAGCCATCGGCGCCGGCCTGCCGATTGAAGAGCCGTCGGGCAACATGGTGGTCGACATCGGCGGCGGCACCACCGACATCGCCGTCATCTCGCTCGCCGGCATCGTCTACAGCAAGGCCGTGCGGGTGGCCGGCAACGAGATGGATGAGGCGATCATCCACTACATCAAGAAGGCCTACAACCTGCTCATCGGCGAGCGGACCGCCGAGGCCATCAAGATCGAAGTCGGGTCGGCTTACCCGCTCGACGAGACGGTCACGATGGAGATCAAGGGGCGCCACCTGATCGAGGGCGTGCCCAAGACCATCACCATCGGCGACGAGGAGATCCGGCTGGCGCTCGCCGAGACGGTGAACGTGATCGTCGACGCCGTGCGCGTGGCGCTCGAGCGCACGCCGCCTGAACTGTCCGCCGATATCGTCGACCGGGGCATCGTGCTCACGGGGGGCGGGTCGATGCTGCGCAATCTCGACAAGCGGCTGCGTGAGGAAACCGGCCTGCCCGTGACCAACGCCGAAGATCCCCTGTCGTCGGTCGTGCTCGGGGCCGGCAAGATGTTGTCGAACTTCGACCTGCTCAGGAAGATCGCCATCGATTAGTCCCGGGCCCCGGGCCGCGAGCCCCGCCCCGGGACGACCGAAGGTCGCCTGCCCATGGCCCTTGCCGACATCCGCCAGCGTCCTGGTCTCATCCTGGCCGGCGCCGTCGCGCTGAATGTCGTCCTGATCTCGGTGCAGGTCACGACCGGGTCGGGCAGCACGGTATTCCACGCCGTCACCTTTGGCAGCTTCGCCGAGGTGCAGCGGGCCGCCACCGGCGTGGTGGGCAGCGTGCGCGACACGTGGCAGGGCTACTTTGCCCTGCGCCGGGTGCGCACCGACAACGACGCGCTGCGCACGCAGCTCGGCGCGCTGCAGGTGGAACTGCAGCTGGAGCGCGCACGCGCCGAGCGGGCCGACGCCTATCGCGACCTGCTGCAGTTCCGGGCGCGCGTGCCGTTCGCGACCACCGGGGCCGAGGTGATTGGCGCCAGTGCCAGCCCGGAGTTCCGCACGGTCACAATCGACAAGGGCACAAGCGACGGCCTCGCCTCCGACATGGCGGTGGTGGCGCCGGCAGGGGTGGTGGGACGCATCACGCGGCCGGGCGGCCGCGCGGCGCTGGTGCAACTCATCATCGACCGCAACGCCGCCGCCGGCGCCATCATCGAGCGCACGCGCGTGCAAGGCATCGTGGTCGGACTGGGCAATGGCGCCCTGCGCATGGATTTCGTGGTCGCGACCGGCGACGTCGTCGTGGGTGACACCGTGGTCACCTCGGGCATCGACGGCCTGTATCCGCGCGGCTTCGCCATCGGCACCGTCGCCGTGGTCGGACGGGGCGACGGCGTGTATCACGAGATCACCGTGCGCCCGTCGGTCGACTTCTTCCGGCTCGAGGACGTGCTCGTCGTCGTGGCGCCTCCGTCACTGCCGGCCGAGGACCAGCCGCGATGAGGGGACTCGCGCTGGTGGCGGCGCTGGCGGCAGCCGTCGTGCTGCAGACCACGCTGGCCGGTTTTCTGGTGCCCGGCGCCATGGCCGTGGACCTGGTGCTGGTGGTGGTGGTTTACGTGGCGCTCACCTCCGGCCCGGTGGCGGGGCTGCTGGCGGGAACCGTCGGTGGGTTGGTGCAAGACGCCCTGTCCTCCGGTATCCTCGGCATGGGAGGGCTGACCAAGACCCTGGTGGGTTTCCTGGTGGGCCATTTTGGCACGCAGTTCATCGTGACGGCGACAGTGCCGCGGGTCCTGGTGTTTGCGGCGGCCAGCGCGGTACACGCCGGCTTGTTCATGGGAGCGTACACGTTGCTTGAATTGCGGTCGTTTCCCAATCCGTTCCCGGCCGTTGCGCTGCAGGCCGTCGGCAACGGCGTGCTCGGCGTGGTCGGGTTCCAGGTGGCAGAGTGGCTGCCGCAGATGCTCGAACGGCGGCGGTCGGGACGCGGGATGCGGGTGAAGCGATGACCGTGGGCGAACCCGGGGAGCAGGCGTAAATCATGCGCATCGGGTCGATGGGCGCTCAGGACGACCGGCGGCGGATGCACGCGCGCATCGCCGCGCTGCGCGTGATCATCACGGTCGCCTTCGTGCTGCTGCTCGGGGGCTTCTGGTTCTTTCAGGTCTTCCAGCACGCCAAGTTCAAGGAGATGGCCGAGAACAACCACCAGCGCACGCTGCCGTTGCGCGCGCCGCGCGGGGTGATCTTCGACCGCAACGGCGAGGTGCTGGTCGAGAACCGCGCCTCGTTCAACATCTCGATCATGCGCGAGCACACGCGCGACCTCGATCGCACCGTGCGGCTCCTGTCGTCGGTGACCGGCGTGAACCAGAGCGAGATGCGCGAGACGGTGGCGCGCCACCGGCGCGAGCCGTCCTACCGTCCGATCATGGTGGTGCAGGACGCCACGCTGGCGCAAGTGGCGGCCGTGACGGCGCGGCGCCTCGACTTCGAACTGCCCGACGTGGTGGTGCAGCAGGTGCCCACCAGGCGTTATCCGGCCCAGTCGCTCGGCGCCCATCTGCTCGGCTACGTCGGCGAGGCGAGCGAGCAGCAGGTGGTCGACGACCGGGTGGCGACGGGTACGGTACTCGGGCAGTCGGGGCTCGAGCGCACCTACAACCGCGTGCTCATGGGCGAGGACGGCGCGCGCCGGGTCGTCGTCAACAGCGTGGGCCGCGAGATCCGCACGCTCGACGAGGCGCCGCCCGTCGAGGGCCGGCGCGTGCAGCTCACGCTCGATGCCGACATGCAGCGCGCCGCGGAAGAGGGCTTCCGCACGACCGGCTACTGGGGGTCGGCGGTGGTGCTCGACCCGCGATCGGGCGACGTGCTCACGCTCGTGAGCCTGCCGGCCTACGATCCCAACGCGTTTGCCGCCGGCATCGACCGCGCCACCTGGCAGGCGCTCAACACCGACCAGCTGCGCCCACTGCAGAACCGAGCGATTCAGGGGCGCTATTCCCCGGGATCGACGTTCAAGATCGTGGTGGCCACGGCCGGTCTCGAAGAAAAGGTCGTCACGCCCGACACCAGGATCTACTGCGGCGGCGGCGGCACCTTCTACGGCCGCTTCTTCCAGTGTCACCTGCGCGGCGGCCACGGCTGGGTGGACATGCGCCACGCCCTCGAGAAATCCTGCAACGTCTACTTCTACACGGTCGGCAACATGCTCGGCGTGGACCGGATTCACGACTGGTCGCAGAAGTTGGGCCTGGCCGCGAAGAGCGGCGTCGACCTGCCGAACGAAGTCGCGAGCATCATCCCGTCCACCGCCTGGAAACTGCAGCGCACCGGCGAGCGCTGGTATGCGGGCGAGACCATCTCGGTCGCCATCGGTCAGGGCCAGGTGTCGGTCACGCCGATGGCGATGGCCGTGATGATGGCGTCGGTGGCGCAAGGCGCGCGCGTGGTACCGCGGCTGGTGACGGCCACCTCGACCGGCGGCCCGTGGGAACCGGTGCCGGTGGCCCGCCCCGCGTCGGCCGTCACGCTGGCACCGGCCACCGTCGCGGCGGTGCACGACGGCCTGTGGATGGCCGTGAACGAAGCCGGCACGGCGGGCCGGGCGCGCATTGCCGGGCGTGACGTGGCCGGCAAGACCGGCACCGCTCAGGTGATCTCGATCACCGGCCGCGAGCGCGCCCGCCGCAGCGGCAGCAACAAGGACCTGCGCGATCACGGCTGGTTCGTGTTCATGGTGCCGCGCGACAATCCAGAACTGGCCGGCGTGATCTTCGCCGAGCATTCCGAGCACGGCTACCTGGCCGCGCCGATCGCCCGGCACATCATCGAAACCTACTACGCGCGCAAGGAGGGACGGCCGCTGCCCTCCATGCCCGTGGTACCCGGCACCCCTGGGGCCCAGCCAGCCCCAGCCCCGTCGGGCCGTCCCGTCACCACGGCGGCCGAGGGCGCAGCCGTGGCCGAACGGATCCCGGCGGCGCCGCGGCCCGTCGCGGATCCCAGGTAGCCGTGTTCGAGCGCCGCCTCTCGACGCACCTCGACGTGCCGCTGCTCGTGGCGGTGCTGGCGCTCGTGGCCATCGGCATCGTGATGATCTACAGCGCCACCGGCGGCGCCAGCCGCGAGTACTGGACGCAGATTTACGCGGTGGTCATCGGCCTGGGCGCGCTGGCGGCGTGCCTGGCGGTCGACTATCGCTCGCTCGTCGACAAGGCGCACTGGCTCTACCTCGCGCTTGCGCTTGCGCTCCTGGCCGTGCTGGTGTTCGGGGCGGTGCGCGGCGGCTCGCGGCGCTGGCTCGACCTGGGCACCTTCAACCTGCAACCCTCGGAGTTCGCCAAGGCCGGACTGGCGTTGATTCTAGCCAAGCTGCTCGGCGACGCGCGCCGCGTGGAGCCGTCGATGCAGGACCTGCTGCTGGCTGCGGCTCTCACCGCCGGGCCGCTCGTGCTCATCGCCCGCCAGCCCGATCTGGGCACGGCCGTTACGCTGCTGCCGGTGCTGGGCGCGGCGGTGTTCGCGGCCGGCCTGCCACTGCGTTACCTGGGTATCGCCGCGCTCATCGCCATCGTCTCGGCGCCGGTGGCGTGGGTGTTTGCGCTCGAGGACTACCAGAAGTCGCGCATCGTCACCTTCCTCGAGCCCGAGCAGGACGCGCGTGGCGCCGGCTACCAGCAGATCCAGGCCCGCATCACCGTGGGCTCGGGCGGAGTGCTCGGCAAAGGCTTCATGGGCGGCACGCAGGGACAGCTCCGCTTCCTGCCGGTCGCACACAACGACTTCATCTTCTCGGTGCTCGCCGAAGAACAAGGATTCCTCGGCGTCATCGTCGCCCTAGGCTTGTACTTTTTCGTCATCATCCGCTCGCTCGACGCGGCCCGGCTCTCGAAGGACCGCATGGGCGCCTATCTCGTGCTCGGCGTGCTCGCCAGCTTCACCTTCCAGGTCATCTACAACATCACCATGTCGGCGGGTCTGGCGCCGGTCAAGGGGCTCACGTTGCCGCTACTCAGCTACGGCGGGTCCTCCATGATCGCCACCCTCGCGGGCTTCGGCCTCATCCTCAACGTGCGGATGCGACGGTTCACGAATTGAGTGACGCATGAACAAGGAAATGATCATCTCGACCAATGGCCACGAAACGCGTGTCGCCATTCTCGAGGACGACCTGCTCGCCGAAGTGTTCATCGAGCGCGAGCGCAATCGCGGCGTGGTCGGCAACGTCTACAAGGGCCGGGTCTCGAAGGTGCTGCCCGGCATGCAGTCGGCGTTTGTCGACATCGGCCTCGAGCGCGACGGCTTCCTCTACGTGTCGGACGTGGTCAACACGATGGAGGAGTTCGAGCGCCTGAGCGGAGACGATGATGACGAGGAGACGCCGGCCGTGGCGGCCGAGTCGGCCATCGGCAGCGGCGCGGCCGACGTGGTGGCGTCGAGCGCGCCGGCCCCATCGGGCGGGCAGGGCGGCGGCCGGGGCCGCGGCGGGCGCGGCGGGCGCGGCGGCGAGCGCGACAAGAACACGCCCGAACCCAAGATCGAAGACCTGGTGAAGGAAGGCCAGGACATCATCGTGCAGGTAGCCAAGGAGCCGCTCGGCACCAAGGGCGCGCGCCTCACCTCGCACGTCACGATGCCCGGACGTTTTCTGGTGTTCATGCCCACGGTGGACCACGTCGGCGTGTCGCGCAAGATCGCGACGCGCGAAGAGCGGAACCGGCTGCGCGGCATCGTCAAGGAGTTCCGCGACCAGCACCACTTCGGCGGCGGCGTCATCATCCGCACCGCGGCCGAGGGCCGGCCCAAGGAAGACATCGTCTCGGACCTGCAGTACTTCCACCGCGTGTGGACCGAGATGCGCCACAAGTCCGAGACCAGCCGCGCACCGGCCACGGTGTTCCGCGAAGCCAGTCTCGTGGCCAAGCTGCTGCGCGACCTGCTCACCGACGACTACATCGCCATCCGCATCGACGACCCGCGCGAACACGCCCGCATCATCGAGCTGCTCAACCGCATCATGCCACTGATGTCGCCGCGGGTGCGTCTGCACGACAAGCCCTACCCGATTTTCGAGGAATACGGCGTGCAGGCCGAGCTCGACAAGGCGCTCAAGAGCAAGGTGTGGCTGAAGTCGGGCGGCTCGATCGTGATCAACCAGACCGAGGCCCTGGTCGCCATCGACGTGAACACCGGCCGCTACGTGGGCAAGAAGACCGCCGGCCGGCTCGAGGACACCATCATCAAGACCAACCTCGAGGCCGCCAAGGAGATCGTGCGGCAGATGCGCCTGCGCGATCTGGGCGGCATCATCGTGCTCGACTTCATCGACATGGAAGAGAAGAAGAACCGGCAGAAGGTGTTCCAGACGGTGGAACACGAACTGCGCCGTGACCGGTCGCCGTCCAAGGCGCTGCAGGTCTCAGATTTCGGCCTGGTCATCGTCACGCGCAAGCGCGTGAAGCAGAGCCTGGAGCGCACGCTGACCGAGCCGTGCCCGTATTGCTCGGGCATCGGCACCATCAAGTCGAGCTCCACGGTGTGCTACGAAATCCTGACCGAAGTGAAAAAAGTCGGACCCGACCTCGACGGCCTTGGCGTACTGCTGCGGGTCAACCCCGACATCGCCCGAGCGCTCAAGGACGAGGAGCGCGGCGTGCTGCGCGACCTGAAGCAGATGCTCGGCAAGGACGTGATCGTGAAGGCCGACGTGCAGCTGCACCACGAGCAGTTCGACGTCATGTCGATCGGCGGCTGACCCTCGGCGCAAGCGGACCACGAAAAACGAAGGGCCGGGCGAAGAGCCCGGCCCTTGCGGCAAGGTCGGAGCCGAGCGCTACTCGCTCGGTGCGTGAGGCGGAGACGCTAGAAGCGCAGACCGAATGACATCAGGAACGTCCGCGCGTAGAGCGCTGCGCCTCCAGGCGTGTTGGTCGCGCGCGGGTAGTCGGCGTTGCTGCGGGCGGTTCCGAAAGCGGCCGGCCGCACGAAGCCGGTGCGAAGACCGTCGGCGTCGAGCGGGCTGGTCGCATCAGGCGTGACGGCGGTGTTGAAGAGCACCAGCGATTGGTCGTTGAAGACGTTGTAGTACTCGAGTTTCAGCCATGGCCGGGCCGATTTCCACAGGGGAATCTGATAGAGCACGCCCAGGTCCAGCTGATTCGACGCCTTGAAGTATTCCGAGCCGCGGTCGTCGAAGAAGATGGTCTGCGAAGTGCTCGAGGCATTGGCATACCCGGGATTCCGGGCAAGCTGAATGGCCGAGAGCAACTGGCCCGTGGCTGTCAGGCTGTAGGTCTGCGCTGAGTTGAAGCGATAGATCAGCGACGAGTCGAGTGTGCCGAACCTGCCCAGGCTCAGGCCGTAGGTCGTCCACGCTCGCACCTTGTGGCGCTGGAAGTCGTTGAAGCGGCCCTCAGCGTTCTGTCTGTCCCAGTTGCCCCCGAAGATCTCCGGGCGGTCGCCGATGAACGACGAGCTACCAGGCGTATTCGCGCCTTCGCCTTCGAAGTTGCCGTTGTTGGTGAACTGCAGCGTCCAGTGCGCGTCGACCGACCAGCGCGAGGTCAGGCGGTAGTTGCTCTGCAGGACCATCGCCGCGTAGTCGCGGATCGGCACGTCGGAGTTGCGCCAGAACACCTTGTCGAAGCTCCCGAAGTTGATTCCGTTCCTGGTCACCGAGACCTTGCCGTTGGCGCTCGGGTCGTCGATGAAGTCTTCGATGACGCCGCCGATGGAGCGCCACTGGAACGTGGCCTTCACCAGTCCCTTGTCGCCGAGTTGGCGGCCCAGGGCCACCGTGAACTCGTTCGTGGTCGGGGAGCGCAGATCGTCGGCGAAGAACACGCTCTCGAGCGGAAAGCTGCCGCCGATGATCGCGTAGTTGGCCAGGCTGAACGCAGGTGCGAAGTCCAGACCCTGGCCGGCCGGTCCGCGGTACTCGTAGAGCAGCAGGTTGGGGGTGCCGACGGCGGTGTTGCGCCCGATCTGGGCCTCGCTGTATTTGCCGGCGTAGCGCGCGTAGGAGGCCTGCAGAATGGTCGTGCCGTCGCCGGTGAGGTCGAAGCTGGCCCCCAGGCGCGGCACCCAGTTGTTGGTGTCCACACCCACGATGCCGCCGGTCGCCTCGCTGCGCACGAATTCGCCGCGCACGCCAAGGTCGAACGACAGCCGCGAATTGAACGACCAATGGTCATTCACGAACACCGACTGGGTCGTGATGTCGAGCTGAGCGCCGCGCGTCGCCACCCAGTTCTGGATGCGCGAGAAGCCCGGCGTGAAGACCGGAATCGGCTTCTGGCTGCCGTCGAGCGCCGGCGTCGTGCCGTTCAGCAAGTAGTCGGTCTGGAACACGTAGTCGGTGGCGGTCTGCGAGTTGCCGCCGCTACGCGAAGTCTGGAAGTTTTCATAGCCGAGTTTGATGTCGTGCGAGCCGGTAGCCTTGGTCGTGAGGAAGTACGACACGCTACCCGTGACCTGCCGGTTGTTTCGGCTCTCCGGGTCGGTGGCATCGAAATATGGCGAGTTGAAATGCAGCGACGCGGGCACACCCGAGGTGAACCCGCGGGTCAGAAACGGTGAGTCGACGATGCTGCTACTGGTGCCGCCCGAGTTCTCGAAGGAGAACTTGCGGCGCGACACCTGGATCGTGGCGAAGATCTTGTCGGTGAGCACTCCACGCCAGTTGCCCACGACCAGTTGGTTCGGCAAGGTGCGGTTGATGACGGTGGACGGGTCGATCGAGAACCCGAAGGTCGGTTGCACCTGGGCCGTCTGGTTGCGGATGAACTGCCCCTGGAACGTGTGGTTCGCCAACGGCGTGGCCGTGGCTTTGAACTCGAGGCGGTCGTTCTTGCTCGCGTTGCTGTTGGCGATGCCCGTCTGCTGGAACGGCGCCGGCGTGGCCGTCGACTGGTGCCGGCCGGCATGGAAGAACCACAGGCGGTCGCGCAGGATGGGACCGCCCAGCGTCCACTCCTGGATGTTCTGCATCGGGCCCGTGCGCGGCAGGTTGCGACTCTTCTCGAACGGCGTCTTCTTGGTCCACGACGGCTTGTAGTTGTTGTTGCGGAAGCTGCCGGCGAAGGTGTTGCTGCCGCTCTTGGTCACCGCCTGCACGACGCCACCACCGAAACGGCCGTACTCGGCCGAGATGCCGGACGTGAGCACCTGCACCTCTTCGATCGCATCTTCGATGAACAGGTTGTTGGCAGTGCCGAAGAGGTTGTCGGCCACGTCGACGCCGTCGACCAGGAACTGGTTGTCGTAGGCGAACCCGCCGGCAATCGTGACCTGCCCGGCGTTCGGCGTGTTGTCGGTCAGACCTGGCGCCAGCTCGGCAACGCCCTGAAGGGTACGCGGCGACGCCAGCTTGTCGACCATGTCGGCGCGGTAGTTAGCGCCACCGCTCACGACCGTAACGGCCGACGGCGCGTCGGCCGTCACGGTGAGCACCTCGGTGAGTGTGTCGAGTTGCATCTGCGTGTCGACGCGGGCGGTCAGACCGAGGTCGACGCTCTGCTGCTCTTCGACCGCGCGCATGCCGGCGAGTTCAAATCTCACCGTGTAGTCACCGCGTGGCAGGCCGGGTATCGTGTAGTTGCCGTTGCCGTCGGTGGTCGTCGAGCGCAGACCCTGAAGCGTGGGTGACGAGGCCGTCACGGAGGCGCCCGGAATCACGAGACCGTCGCGGTCGGTCACGGTGCCGACGAGCGTGCCGGTCTGCCGGCCCTGCGCGAAGGCCGTCGTCCAGGCCAGCACGAGGATGCCCGCAGCGACAAGCGGCGTGCGCCACAGCGAATAGGCGCTGACGCGGGCCCTGGGCTCCGGTCCGGTTGGGGACAACATGGCGCCAACCATCTGAATCGGGTTGAAATTGTCGCGTCCGAGCATGGTCATGTTCCTCATCGAGGCAGCTCCGATGATCGGCGCCGCATCCTCGACTGCGTCTTTCGACCTAGAATGAGGGTATCGGCACTTCCGTCCCTCGGGTATAGCAGGGTGGGCACAAACTAACAGCCGTCCAGGTGCAAGCGTTCAGCCACGGGTCGTCTGGTGCAACCGCTGAAACCACGCTGGGTCGTTGCGCGTCAGCCCTTACGAGCCAGGCCGCTTCGCCATCTCAGCCTCGAGAACTCCTGGATTCGTCTGGGGCCGCACTGAACGCCTTCGGCTGCCAGCAACGCCCGCTTCAGCGCGAGCTGGCTGTAGCCGCCCAGCATGCCGCCGGCGGCAATCACCCGGTGGTAGGGGATACCGGGCCACTGGGCGCGCGCCATCACGTTTCCCACCGCCCGGGCCGCCCCAGGCTTGCCGGCCAGACGGGCGACGTCGCCATAGGTGGCCACCCGGCCGGGCGGAATGCGCGACACCACCGCCAGCACGCGCCTGGCGAAGAGATCAGCGGCCGAGGACGAGCGAGAGCCGGAGACTGGTGCCGCCAAGGTTCGTCTCATTGAAGGCTTGCGAAGCGCCGCCCGTGCCGAGCGCGTCGGGGATCGAACTCCACACGGCTTCACCGGCCAGGGCGACCCAGCGGGTCAGACGCACTTCGGCGCCGCCCTTCACGTGGTAGCCGTCGAACGACTGGTCGACGTCCTCGTCGGCCGCCGCGAAGTCGGACGTCTCCTCGTAGCGCATGCGCGTGTAGCCGGCGCCCAGAAAGGGGATGACGCGGCCGAAGCGCGGACCGAACCGCCAGCCCGCGGCGATCTCGAGCGGCGTGAGCGTGATCGTGGCCGGAATGCCGAGCGGGAAGACCTCGCCGTTGTCGGTGACGAAGACGCGCTCGCCGGTCTTCATGAACCGGCGCACGCCGATCTCCAGAAAGATCGGGCCCCTCGTGAGGTTGAGGCCGCCGCCCAGGTCCGGGCCTGACCCGCTGCCGAGCACGGCATCGAAGGTGCTCGACGCAGTGAACCACTGCCGACCCGCGCTGCCGAACGCGCGCAGCGCGAGACCGTTCGAGCGGGCCGCCGGACTCGGGGTCTGGGCAGCGGCGAAGGGCGCGGGCAGGAGCCCGAGGATGACGAGTGCGGCGAGGGTACAGGTGCGCATCATCGGGACCTCAGCGCGCCAGGCCGAGACCACGCAGCGTGGCCCGTGGGTTGATGAGGCCGACGCCGTATTGATCGTCACGGCCGGCGGGGCCGCGGTCGGTGGCGAACTGCTTCATGGCCGCCTCGATGGCCGCCGGGTTCGTCAGGCCCTGCTGACGCAGCAGCGCGGCGAAGCCCGCCACGTGCGGCGTCGCCATCGACGTGCCCTGCGCGAAGTAGAACCGGAACGCGTCGAAGCGCGGCGCGCGGAAGAGCGCGGGCGCGAGAGTGTAAGTCATGCTGGGTTCCTGGTCGACCATCTGCTGCAGAATGCCCCCTTCACGCAGACTGCCCGCGGCGCGGGAGTCGCCGCCCGGCGCCGAGAGTTCCACATAGCTGCCGGTGGTGGAGTAGTAGGAGAGGGCCAGACCGCGACCGACCGCTCCCACGGCCACCGCGCCGTCGATCCGCGCCGCGAACTCGGCCGATCGATTGGGCCGGTTCAGGCCGGCCCCGTCGTTGCCCGCGGCGATCACCACGAACACGCCTTTCGACACGGCGTATCTCACGGCGTCCTCCAGCGCTGGGGCCGCGCCGCCAGCTTCGCGGCCGATGCTCATGTTGATCACGTGCGCGCCGTTGTCGGCGGCGTAGCGGATGCCCTGGGCGACGATGTCGTCGGTGCCGACGTTGGGGCTATCGAAGATGTCGTCCCACAGTTCCGCGATGACCTTCACCGGCATGATGCGCACGTTGTAGGCCATGCCGGCCGCGCCCACGCCGTTGTTGGTGGTCTGGCCGATGGTGCCGGCCACGTGCGTGCCGTGGCCGTCCAGGTCGAGCGGCAGATCGTCATTCCAGATCAGATCGCGGGGCGACACGAAGCGCGACGCCGGCCCCAGGTCGGGCGCGGCGGCAAACGGCACATCGACCAGTCCGAGCGCGGGATAGACCGGGCCGCCGGTTTCGAGCCGGAACGCGTCGGCCCGGTAGCGTACGACCGCGTCCTTGTAGGCAACGCCGCTGTCGAGCACGGCCACCGTGACATTGCTCGTGGCGCCCGGGTTGATGTCCCAGGCGCGTTCCATGTCGAGCGCGGGGAGGTTCCATTGGAGCGCGTAGAACTCGTCGTTCGGCCGGAACATCGCGTGGTTGAGATAGCGCGCCTGCGCGTACTCCACGTCGGACCGCTCAGCAAGCAGCGCCGCCGCGGCTTCGGGATCGGCACTGACGGGAATGGTCATGATCGCGAAATCCGCGTGAGCGGGACGGGTCAGGTCCTGTCCCCCCACTGCGCGCATGGTGTCTGCATGCGCCGGCTCGGTGCCGTCGCGGAACTTCACAATCACGGAGCCGCGGGCGTAGCGCTCGCGCGGCGCGCCCGAGGGATCCTGGAACTCCGCTCCGCGTTGGCTGCGATCGACCGGATCGATCGTGAGATCGTGCCGGGCGAGGCCGCGGTCGAGGCCGGGCAAGGCCACGTCGTCGACCAACAGGCGGCCGGCCGTGCCCACCGGGAGCTGGCGGCCCGCCGGCGTGCTCGTCGCCAGGGCCAGTGCGCACGCGGCCATGAGCCCAGCGCCGGCCACGCGGTGTCGAAGCGAATGTGTCATGTGACCTCGTGCGGCGGGGCAAGCCCGTCGATTCTACTGCGGTGGCGCGACGGGGCGCGCGCTCGCGGTGAGCGGCCGTCCCTCGACGCCGGTGAGCGCCAGGCCGACCGTGGCGGCCAGCGTGGGCGCGGCATCGGCCGGGGTTGCGGCCGCCTGGTAGCGCCCCGGTGCAAACGGGGCGCCGAGGAACACGAGGGGCACGTGCTGGTCGTAGGCGTGCAGGGAGCCGTGCGTGGTGCCGGCGCCACCGGCCGAGTCGTGGCCGGGCACCAGGATCCAGTTCGGCGCGGGCACGATGGTGATGTCGCCGCTGCGACCTGGCACATGGCCGGCGCGCACGGCCGCCACGGTGGCGGGCGGCAGGCCGGTCACGCGTGGGAGGTCGGGCGTCCAGATGGCCGCGGCCACGCCGGGCATGGCGCGCAGGGCGGCGAGGGCCGGCGCGATGCGGGCGCCCGTCATCTGCGCGCGCGCGGCCTCGGTCAGGTAGACCTCGGTATACTCGACGCTCGCCACCTGCGGGCCTGGCCCCACGTCCTTCAGCGCCGCGTCGACGGTCGAGCGCACGACACCGAGTGGCACGCGGCCCGCCGACTGGCCGGCCGCCGCAGCCACTTCGGGCACGGTCGCCACGCCGTGATCGGCCGACAACGCGAGCACGTATTTACCGCGTCCCACCTTCGCGTCAAGGGCGGCGAGCAGCGAGCCCAGCGTGCGATCGAGCCGGGCCAGCGTGTCCTGCACTTCGTGGCTGTCGGGGCCGAAGTCGTGGCCCACGAGATCGGTCGACGAGAAGCTGACGCCGAGGAAGTCGACGGAGTCGCGCTGCCCGAGTTGGAAGTCGTCGATCGTCGACACGGCCATGGCCCCGAGCGCGGCGTCGCCGTACGGACTCGACTGCCAGAGTTCGAGGAACGCCGCCGGCGTGGCGCCGGGCGGCGTGAGCGGATGCGGGAACTGGCGCGTCCAACCGTGCTCCGGCCGTTCGCCCGGGCCATCGTCGGGGCCGAGATACGAGGACGCGTCGCGCAGTCGCTCCCACACCGCCCGGCGATCGTCGTCGATCGGGCGCGCGGCCACGCTGCGGCTGATGCTCGCCAGTGGCGCCGCCGTGAACGCGCTCGACGTCTGCCAGCCGCCCGGCCCGATCCAGATGATGGCGGTGGCCCCCCGGCCGGCCATCATGATCGACGAGCGCGGCTTGAGCGACAACGACACGCTGCGGGAGTCGGGCCAGCGCGTGCGCAGTCGCTCGGCCAGGGTCGGCACGCGCAGTTGCATGGCGCTGTGCCCTTCGCCGTCGGGCCGGCCGCTGTAAACGACCGCGCGCACCGACGGGTCGAAGGTGCACGACCGCACGCGTCCCTCGTCGCGGCGATACCACTGGTTGAGGATGATGCCGTGGGTCTTGGGCCACGTGCCGGTGGCGAGCGTGGCGTGGCCGACGCAGGTCACCGTGTTCAAGTAGGGGTAGAAGGTCTGCTCGTAACGCGCGCCCTCGTCGACCAGGCGGCGCAGTCCGCGGGTCCACGGCGCGCTGTAACGCGCGAGGTAGTCGGCTCGCATCTGATCGACGACGACCAGCACCAGCAGCGAGGGGCGCGCGGCGGCGCCGGCCGGCCGCGCCTGCGCCGGCCAACACGCACCGAGCAGCAGCGCGCCAGCGAGCACGCGGCGAAGGCGCGGGGGCAGGCGAGGTGAAGGCATCGTCGTCTGCCACGCCGCTAGAGGAACGTCAGGGGATCGATGCCGAAGTCCTTGGCGTCGACCGGGGCGGCGATGGTCTGCGGCCCAACCGAGTCGGCGTCGACATCCCACAGGTTCACGTCGAACGGTCGCGCCATCCGGTTGCCGGCCGCGTCGATGATGACGCGCACGCGCGGCCGCCGCGGGTCGGGGGCAAAGGTGCGGATCACGACGCCGATCTGGCCGGTGTCGAGGCGCACCATGTTGCCAGGCGGATACAGGCCCATCAACTGCGAGAAGCGGCGGACCAAGTGCTGATCGAAGTGCAGCCCGTCGCTCCTCTGCAGCACTGCCAGGATGCGGTCGGTGGGATAGGCGCCCTGGTAGGCGCGCTGCGAACGCATCGCGTCGTAGACGTCCGAGACGCTGCAGAGCATCGTGCCGAGGTTGAGCGAGGCGCGCTTGACGCCCATCGGATAGCCGGTGCCGTCGAGCCGCAGGTGGTGTTCGAAGGCAACCACTGGCGCGAGCGCGGGGATCTCCGGCGTGCGGCGCAGGATCTCTGCGCCGTCCACGACATGCATGCGTATGATGGCGAACTCGACGTCGGTGAGCTTGTCGGTTTTGTTGAGTACCTCGAGCGGCGTGCGCACCTTGCCGATGTCGTGCATCAGGCCCGCCAGGCCGAATTCGCGCAGGAGCGCGCCGTCGATGCCGAGGCTGCGGGCCTGCGCCATCACCAGAATCGACACGTTCACCATGTGCGTGAAGGTGTAGTTGTCGTAGTCCTTGAGCGCGGTGAGCGCCATCAGCGCCGTGCGGTTCTGGGCCACGGCCTGGGCCAGCGAATCGACCAGGGCCTTGGCCTGATGCGGGTCGGGCATGCCCTCTCGCTGCGTCATTTCCCAGAGCGCGCCGGCAATCGACACGCCGTCGGTGTAGAGCCGGCGGATGGTCGCGACATCGGCCGACGAGGCTTCGACGCGCTCGTCGAGACTGAGCCGGCCCACCCGCACGCGCGTGAGCGCGCCGAGCACCGCCAACGGATCGGCAATCTGGCCCGCGTGCGTGACGTTGGCACGTTCTGGGTGCGCCAGCGTCTCCACCAGCACGCCCAGCTCTTCAGGCGTGACGCCGCGATCGAACGTGATGCGTTCCACGCCCACTTGACGCACCCGGCGGAGCAGCTCGCCGAAGGCCTCGCCGACCTGCACCAGCGGAATGTCGCCGACGACGATCTCGTTCTCGATGAACCCGACCGCCAGGCTCGTGTCTTCGGCCAGCATCTGCGCGGCCGATTCCGCCAGGGCCTTCAGCGCGCGGCCGGCCAGCGGATGAGACGGGGCATACAGTTGATTGGCCCGCACCGCGGCCGTCAGCCGTCGTACGAACTCATCAGCTTGCCTGAGCTGGCGGGCAGCGTCGCTCACGAATCGCTCCTCTCGGGGGTGGGGGCCGACTCCGACGGTGATTCGAGGTCGGAAGCCTCCGGCGATGGGAGCGAGGGCGCGGACGGGCGGGCCCCGGCCAGCGCGGCACGCGCCAATGCCTGGACGCCGCGCGGGCCGCCCGCGGCGAGATCCTGCAGCACACCGATGGCTTCCGGGGAACCGATGGTGGCGAGCGCGCGCACCGCGGCCGCGCGCAGCCGGCGCGTGCGGAACGGAGCCCACCACTCGCCGCGCACTGCCGCCTGCTTCAGCGCGGCGAGCGCGATCTCGGACGACCCGCGCAGGCCGCCGAGCAGCTCGATGCAGGTGACGTAGATCTTCTCGGACGCGCCGCGATATTGGCCCTGGCGGATGATGAAGCCGAACAGGGGAACGGCCCGCTCGTCGCGCAGCGTGCCGAGCGAATTGGCGATCATGTCGCGGGTACGCGGCGTGCCGCTCGTGAGCGCGTCGCGCAGAGCGGCGAAGCCCTGGTCGCTGCCCATCTGCACGACCGCCCGAAGCGCGTCGCGCTGCACCTGCGGTTCCTCGTCGTCGAGCAGCTTTACTAGCAAGGGCAGCGTGTCGGCCCCACCCACGGCCCGCACCAGCTCCACGGCCGTGCGGCGCACAGCCGGGTTCGGGGAGGAACACAGTTCGGCCACGCGCGCCTTCGCCGCCGAGCCAAACGACATCAGCACCTCGCGCAGCCGGCGCATCGTGCGCGCGCCTTCTTCGATGAGGATGGCGTCGACGAGCTTGCCGACGACGGTCTTGCCGAGCGACAGGCAGAACCGCGTCGCCCGCGGCAGCTCGCCCTCGTCGGCCTGACGGATGAAGAGCAGCACGTGCGTCATCACCTCGCCGGCCGCCAATTGCGCCACGCCGCTCTGCGCCACGACGGCGAACTCGGAGGCCGGGTTGCGCGACACGCGCAGCAGCGTGTCGAGCAGTTCCTGCCCCGGCGCCAGATCGCCTACCAGCACGAGCTGTTCGATGCGGGCCAGGGCCAGGGCATGCACCTTGCGCCACTCGCCGCGCCGGGTCTCGACCATTAGCAGGTCGCCGAGCACCTGCTGGTCGAGCCGCCGCATCTGCTCGTCAGACACCGTGGCCATCCACGCCGCCACCCGTTCGGGCGGGTCGTCGCCGATGCGGTCCATCTCGACCGCCACCGCCCGGGCCCGGCTCAGGTCGGCCGCGTAGTCCTGCGAGATGTACATCTCGTCGGTGTACGACGAGAGCATCTCGGAGGCCTGCTGCCACAGCTCGTCGAAGCGCGGTTCCTTGCCGAGCGGCCCCTGCGAGGCCACGTCGGCCGCCATGTCGAGCACGCGGCCGCGCTGGCCGTCGTCGGGCACGAGCGCCTGGAATGCCTGCGCGAGCCTGGCCGTGGCCTGGCGATCGCGCGCGACCGCCGCCGCGACGAACTTGGCGATCAGGTCCTGATCCACGCGTGCCACCAGTTCGCCAGCCAGGTCGATGCCCTCGGGCTGGCCGTCGGCGCCGGTCGTCTGCGGCTGGTTGAGCAGCGATGTGAGCACCTCGGGCGACATGCGCGGCACGCTGCCTGCCAGGTTCCGCAGCACCTTGTCGAGCAGGCCCGGATCGGAGGCGGACACATACGACGCCAGCGACTGCAGCAGCTTCGAGAGCTGCGCCTGCTGCTTGCTGAGCCAGCCGTTCTCACCCGCCGCCCGCTCGACGATGTTGTCGATGAACGCCGCCATGCGCGTGGGCTCGGCCGCGATCTCGAGGAGTGCCTCGAGGATCCTGTCGTCGATGTCAGTCTGCTCGCCCTGCAGATACGCGGTGAGGATGTCCTCCCAGTCGGAGCTGTCGCCGTCGGCGCGCTCGCGCAGCACCTCGGCGTAGTCGATCTGGCGCACCTCGAGCGGGCCGCCCCCGGCGGCCTCCCAGGCGCGCGTGATGCCGCCCTCGTCGCGGATGTCGGCCGCCGACTGCGACAGCAGCACGAGGAAGGCGTGCCACGCGGCGGGCGCCAGCACGCCGCTGATGTTCAGTTCGCCGACGCTGTGCGCGTGGAGCATGCCGGCCAGCTCGGTGGCCGCTGCGTCGGGCCTGGACAGGGGCCGGCCGCCCACGAGCAGCGTGTCGGGCGTGACCGTGATCTGGAATGGCCCCCCGGCCACGGCCTCTGTGCCGGCGACCGTGATGCGGGCAAGCGCGTCCTGAATGGCGGGGTGCGTGGGCGGGTACATGGATACCACGCGGGCCGCGCCTTTGCAGGCGCGGGCCAGGTCCAGGAGCTTGCTACTCGTTTCCGCTGAGAGTGGCTCGGTCGCGTGGGACATGTACGCCGCAGGGTGCGGGCCCGGCGGCAGCCAGCCGACCCGCGTCGATTATAGACGGCAACCGGCTGCTATACTCCGCTCCTGAATTCATGCGCGCCGTTGACATCATCCGCGCCAAACGCGACGGCGCCGCGCTCGGCCAGGACGCCATCGGCGCCTTCGTGCGCGGGGTGCTCGACGGCTCGTGGGCCGACTACCAGACCTCGGCACTCCTGATGGCCATCGTGCTGCGGGGCATGACGGCGCAGGAAACGGCCTGGCTCACCGACGCCATGGTGCGCTCGGGCCGGCGCGTCGACCTGAGCGGCATCCCCGGCATGAAGGTGGGCAAGCACAGCACGGGTGGCGTCGGCGACAAGGTCTCGATCGTGCTCGCGCCGCTCGTGGCGGCGTGCGGCGTGGTGATGCCGAAGATGTCGGGCCGCGGCCTGGGTCACACCGGCGGCACGCTCGACAAGCTGGAATCGATCCCCGGGTTTCGCGTGGGCCTCTCGACCGAGGAGTTCGTGCGCGTGCTCGCCGAGGTCGGGTGCGCACTGGTGGGACAGACGGCCGACATCGCGCCGGCCGACAAGGCCCTGTATGCGCTGCGCGACGTGACGGCCACGGTGGAAAGCGTGCCGCTCATCTCGGCCTCGGTGATGAGCAAGAAACTGGCCGAGGGCAGCGACGCGCTCGTGCTCGACGTGAAGTGTGGCCGCGGGGCGTTCATGAAGACCCGCGCGGAGGCGCTCGCCCTGGCCCGGTCGCTCGTGGCCATCGGCACCGCCAACGGCGTTCGCACCGAGGCGGTGATCACGGCCATGGACACGCCGCTCGGCACGGCCGTGGGGAACGCGCTCGAAATCCGCGAGTGCCTCGACGCGCTGCGCGGGCACGGCGCGCCCGACTTGATGGAGGTGGTCGAGACGATTGCCGGCCGGGTGCTCGAGCTGGCGGGCCGGGCGGCGGGCGCGGACGAGGCGCGCGGGCTGGTGCGACGGGCGCTCGACTCGGGCGCGGCCCTGGCGAAATTCCGCGCGATGGTGGCTGCCCAAGGCGGCGACGTGGCGGTCATCGACGACCCGGACCGCCTGCCGCGCGCCGCGTCCACGGCGGTGGTGGCCGCGGCCCGCGCCGGCGTCGTCGCCGACCTCGACGCCTATCTCGTGGGCCGCGCGGCCGTGCTGCTCGGCGCCGGCCGTGATCGCGCCGGCGATCCCGTGGATCACGGCGCCGGCATCGTGATACGGGCCGCCGTGGGCGTATCGGTGCGCGCCGGCGACCCCGTGCTCGAACTGCACGGCCACGCGGCGGCCACGCTGGCCGAAGCCGAGGCGATGGTGGCGCCGGCCATCACGATTGGTGACGGGGCGCGGCGGCCCCGCCTGGTGCTCGGCTGGGTCCGCCACGATGGGGAGACCGACGAGTCATGACCGCGCTTGGACAACTGGAACGCGTGAGCGCCGCCGCCCTCTTCCTCCGCGCCCGCGGCGTGCCCGAGGCCGACGTCGCGGTCGTGCTCGGCTCCGGCCTCGGCGCCTTCGCCGGTCGCCTGACTGACGCCCTGCACGTGCCGTACGCCGAGATTCCGCATTGGCCCGCGTCGGCCGTGGTGGGACACGCCGGTGTGCTCGTGTCCGGCCTGCTCGGCGCCAAACGGGTCATTGCGCTCTCTGGTCGCGCGCATGTCTACGAGGGCCACCCGCTCGACGACGTCACCTTCGCCATGCGCGTGGTCGGCGCGCTCGGCGTGCCGCGCGTCATCCTGACCAATGCCGCCGGCGGCATCAACACCAGCTTTGCCACCGGCGCGCTCATGGTTATCGACGACCACATCAACCTGATGGGCCGCAATCCCCTGGTCGGACCACACGACCCCCGGCTGGGCGCCCGTTTTCCTGACATGACCGAGGTGTATTCCCGGCGGCTGCGCGCGCTGGCCCACGAGACGGCGCTGGCATGCGGCATCGCCCTCGAACACGGCGTCTACGTCGCGGTGCTCGGACCGAGCTACGAGACGCCGGCCGAGATTCGCGCGTTCCGCACGATGGGCGCCGACGCCGTCGGCATGTCGACCGCGCCCGAAGCGATCGTCGCGCGGCACATCGGCATGGAGGTGCTCGGCCTCTCGTGCATCACCAATCCCGCCGCGGGCGTCGTCGATCGTCCGCTGCAGCACGACGAGGTGATGGAGGTGGCGGCCCGCGTGCGCGGGCAGTTCATCGCGTTGCTCGAGGGCGTCATTGAGCGACTGTGACGCGCTCGTCGGGGCCGCGCGCCGGGCCCGTGATCATGCCCGCGCCGACTACTCGGGCTTCCGCGTGGGCGCCGCGCTCCAGTGCGCCGATGGCACGATCGTGACCGGTTGCAACATCGAGAACGCCACCTACGGCCTGACGGTGTGCGCCGAACGCGTGGCCCTGTTCAAGGCGCTCTCCGAAGGACACGGTGCCTTCGTGCGCATCGCCGTCGTGGCCGACACCGAGGCGCCGACGCCGCCCTGCGGCCCGTGCCGGCAGTTGCTGTGGGAGTTTGCCGGCGACCTCGAGGTCGTGCTCGCAAACCTCACGCGCGAGACGGGCCGCTATCAGCTCGCCGTCTTGTTCCCATTGCCCTTCGACGGCTCGCTCCTGGGGACTCGGGGCTAGGGGTGGGCTAGGACCCGAGCCCCGTAGAATGTCACCATGCTCCCGACCATCGCCTGGGACGGCGACGACATTCTGATGATCGACCAGCGCAAGTTGCCTGGCCGCGAAATCTTCGTGCGCTGCAAGACCGGCAACGAGGTGGCCAGGGCCATCACCACGATGGTGATTCGCGGGGCGCCGGCCATCGGCGTGGCGGCGGCGATGGGCCTGGCCCTGGGCGCGCAGCGCAGCACGGCCACCGGCACCAAGCAGTTCGCCATCGACTTCCAGCGACTGGCCGATGTGCTCGCGGCCACGCGGCCCACGGCCGTCAATCTGTTCTGGGCGATCGAGCGCATGAAGCAAGCGCTGGCCACCGGCGTGAGCGCGGGAGAGGGCGTGGCGGATCTGCGCGCACGCCTGCGCCACGAGGCCGATGCCCTCCACGACGCCGACGTGGCCAGCTGTCAGGCGATTGGCCGCCACGGCGCCGTCGTGATGCCCGACGACGCGCGCATCCTCACGCACTGCAATGCCGGCGCGCTCGCCACCGCGGGCTACGGCACGGCCCTCGGCGTGGTGCGCGGGGCGGTGGCGGCGGGGAAGTCGGTGCACGTGTTCGCCGACGAGACGCGTCCGTTCCTGCAGGGGGCGCGGCTCACCGCCTGGGAACTCATGAAGGACGGCATCCCCACGACCGTGATCACCGACAACATGGCGGCCGCGATGATGGCCGGCGGCCATGTGAACGTGGTGGTGGTCGGCGCCGACCGCATCGCCGCCAACGGCGACACGGCCAACAAGATCGGCACCTACGGCGTGGCGATCCTGGCGCAGGCCCACGGCATCCCGTTCTACGTGGCGGCGCCCTGGTCGACCATCGACCTGGCGACGGCGACCGGCGCCGGCATCCCCATCGAGGAGCGCGCGGCCAAGGAAGTGACCCACATGGCCGGCACGCAAGTCACGCCGGCCGGCGCGGCCGTGCGCAATCCCGCTTTCGACGTCACGCCGCATCGCTACATCAGTGGCATCGTGACGGAACGCGGCATCGTGTATCCGCCCTTTGCCGAGAAGCTCGCGAGCGCGGCGTGTTGATTCTGGGGATCGAGACCTCGTGCGATGAAACGGCCGCGGCGGTCGTCGAAGCCGACAGCGGCGGCGCGCCGCCCTGGCGCCTGCGCTCAAGTGTCATTGCCTCGCAGGTGGCGATTCATCGCGAGTGGGGCGGGGTGGTGCCCGAACTGGCCTCGCGTCAGCATGTGCGCGACATCTGCGGCGTGGTCGAACAGGCGCTCGCCGACGCGGGCGCCGCCTGGCGCGACCTCGGCGCCGTGGCCGTCACCGAAGGCCCTGGCCTGGTCGGATCGCTGCTCGTCGGCGTGTCGTTTGCCAAGGCCGCGGCCTGGGCCCACGGCCTGCCGCTCGTGGCCGTCAACCACATCGCCGGGCACATCGAGTCGCTGTGGCTGGCCCACGACGCGGTGCCCGTGCCTGCCGTGGTGATGGTCGTGTCGGGCGGCCACACGAGCCTGTATCTGGTGTCTGCGCCCGGCACCTACCGATTGCTCGGCCGCACGCGCGACGACGCGGCCGGTGAGGCCTATGACAAAGTCGCCAAGCTGCTCGGGCTAGGGTATCCCGGTGGCCCGATCATCGATCGCCTGGCTGGCGCCGGCCGTGACGACGCGGTGGACTTGCCGCTCACGCGGCTCACGAGTCCCGACCGCAACGCGCCCGACCGGGACGGCCGCTTCGACTTCAGTTTCAGCGGCATCAAGACCGCGGTGCTGCGCCACGTGCGGTTGCGCCAGGCCGCGCTCGGTCTGGAGACGCTGCCCGACGCGGAGATCGCCGACGTGTGCGCCAGCTTCCAGCGCACGGTCGTGCGCGTGCTGGCCGATCGCCTCTTCGCCGCGGCCGAGGCGCACGGTGCCCAGGCGGTGGGTGCGGCCGGCGGCGTGTCGGCCAACCGCCGGCTCCGCGCCGAGTTCACCGCCCGAGGCCGCGCGCTCGGGCTGCCGGTGTTCGTGCCGCCCGTGGCGCTCTCGACCGACAACGCCGCGATGATCGCCGCCGCCGGCCTGCGGCGGCTGCGGCGCGGTGAGTTCGCGAGCGACCGGCTGAATGCCTCGCCGGCGCTGGTGCTCGCCTGACCGCATGGCCCGCGAGTATCCCGATCAGCCCGTGGCCGGCGTGGGCGGCGTCGTGCTGCGCGGGCACGACGTGCTGCTCGTGAAGCGCGCGCAGCCGCCGCGGGCAGGCGAGTGGTCGCTGCCGGGCGGCCGGCTCGAACTGGGCGAGTCGCTGGTCGACGGGGTGCGCCGTGAGGTGCGCGAGGAAACCGGCATCGAGATCGCGGTCGGGCCGCTCGTGGAGGTCTTCGACCGCGTGCATCGCGACGCCGACGGTCGCGTGCGGTATCACTTCGTGATTGCCGACTACCTGTGCCATCCCATCGGTGGCGCGCTGGCGGCGGGCGACGACGCGGCGGACGCGCGCTGGGTGCCACGCGGGGAGGTGGCGCGCCTGGGCGTCAATGCGCAGGCCATCGCCGTCATCGAGAAGGCCTTTGCCGCGCATGACGCGGCCGAAGCCGGGTTAGGATGAGCGGCATGCAACTCACCCGCGACGCCGCGTGGCGGCTGCTGAGCGAATGGACCGTCGGCGACGGCCTGCGCAAGCACGCCTTGGCGGTCGAGGCCGCCGTGTGCGGTTATGCGCGCCAGGCCGGCGCCAACGAAGAGGAATGGGGCGTCGTCGCGCTGCTGCACGACTTCGACTACGAGCGCTATCCCACGCTCGGCGACCATCCCGTCAAGGGCTGCGAGCACCTGCGGTCGCTCGGCTATCCCGAGTGGGTGATGCGCGCCATCCAGTCGCACGCCTGGGAGTTCACCGGCATCCAGCCCGAGTCGCCCATGGAGCGCGCGCTCGTGGCCTGCGACGAGATGGCGGGATTCGTCACTGCGGCCTCGCTCGTGCGGCCCAGCAAGAGCGTGCTCGACCTCGAAGCGCCGTCGGTCATCAAGCGGATGAAGGACAAGGCGTTTGCGCGCGCCGTGCCGCGCGAGCACCTGACCCGCGGGGCCGAGCTGATGGGGCTGCCCCTCGATCAGCACGTCGCCAACGTGATCGCCTTCATGCGCGAGCGCGCCGATGTGCTCGGACTGAGAGGCACGCTCTGATCGGGCCGGCCGCCATTCGCGTGGCGAACACCACCGCCCATCCTTTCGTATCTACCAGCGAATGACCGCCACCGGCCCCTCCGCCCCAGGCCCCTCCGCTCCCGACGCCGGGGCCGTCGTGGACCTGCAGGGCGTCAGCGTGGTCTACGGCCGACAGCTGGCCTTGCGCGACGTGTCGGCGTCGTTCCCGGCCGGCGCAGTGGGCCTGCTCGGGCCAAACGGTGCGGGCAAGAGCACCATGCTCAAGGCCTTGCTCGGCTTCATCGCGCCAACCCAGGGCCGGATGCGCGTGCTGGGTCTCGACGTCACCACCTCGGCGCTCGACATCCGCTCCCGCATCGGCTACATGCCCGAGACCGACGCGCACATCCCCGGCATGTCGGCCGTGCAGTTTGTGGCCTATTGCGGCCAGCTCGCCGGCCTGCCCGATGCCGACGCGATGCAGCGCGCGCACGAAGTGCTCTACTACGTGGGTCTGGGCGAGGCGCGCTATCGCAACCTCGAAACCTACTCCACCGGCATGAAGCAGCGCATCAAGCTGGCGCAGGCGATCGTGCACGATCCCGACCTGCTGTTCCTCGATGAGCCCACCAACGGCATGGACCCGAAGGGGCGCGACGAGATGCTCGAGCTCATCCGCGACCTGGCGCACAACAAGGGCGTGAACCTGATCGTGTCGTCGCATCTGCTGCCCGACATCGAGTTCACCTGCGATCACGTGGTCGTGATGGACAAGGGCACGGTGGCCACGCACGGCACGCTCGACGCCGTGAGGGGGCCGCAGGTGCAGGTGTTCGAGCTGCGCGTGAAGGACGGCAGCGATCGCATGGTGGCCGTGCTGCGCGCGGCCGGCTACGAGGTGCACGACACCGACGACGATGTGATGCGCGTGTTCGTGCCGGGCGAGACTGGCGCCGCCGCCATCTTCGCGCTGGCCGCCAGCCACGGCCTGCAGGTGCGGCACCTGCGCCAGAGCGTGCCCACGCTCGAAGACGCGTTCGCCCGCGTCGTCGGAGGCGACTGAGATGCCCATCCACGATCAGGGCTATCAGCGCTACGCCGGGTCGCGCGCCCGCACCGGCGCCGCCTGGCAGGTGATTGCCAAGGCCGGCATCAGGTCGGTGCTGGCCGAGCGCAAGTTCCTCGGCCTGCTGCTCATCTCGTGGCTGCCCTTCCTGGTCAGGGCGGTGCAGGTCTACATCGCCGCCAACTTCCAGCAGGCGTCGTTCCTCGCGCCCAAGGGCGAGACCTTCCGCGAGTTCCTCGAGACGCAGAGCGTCTTCGTCTTCTTCATCACCATCTATGTGGGCTCGGGGCTGATTGCCGCCGACCGCCGCGCCAACGCCCTGCAGCTCTATCTCGCCAAGCCGCTCAGCCGGTGGGAATACGTGGCCGGCAAACTCGCCGTGCTCTTCACTTTTTTGGTGTTCGTCACGTTCGTGCCGGCGATGATGCTGCTGCTCGTGCAGATTGGCTTTGCCGGCAGCCTGACCTTCGTGCGGCAGAACCTCTATCTGGTGCCGGCCATCACGCTGTATTCGCTGGCCCAGGTGCTGCTGGCGTCGAGCACCATGCTGGCGCTCTCGTCGCTCTCGAAGAGCAGCCGGTTCGTGGGCGTGTTGTATGCCGGCCTCATCTTCTTCACGGCCGCGCTCTTCAACGCCGTGCGCGGGATCACCGGCAAGGCCTGGCTGGTGTGGCTCTCGCCGAGCGACCTCATGGAGCAGCTCGGCGACGCCATCTTCCGTGTGCCGCCGCGCTTCGACATGCCGGTGTGGCTCGCCGCGGCCGTGGTGCTGCTGCTCATCGTCGGTTCGGGCTGGGTGCTGGAACGCCGCGTGCGCGCGGTCGAGGTCGTGAGCTGATGGCGAACGACACCGTTCTGGTATCACCAGCGGCGGCCATCGTGCAGGCCGATCACCTGTCGAAGTGGTACGGACAGGTCAGCGGCCTGAACGATGTCACGGTCGCGATTCCGCCAGGAATCACCGGCCTGCTCGGCCCGAACGGCGCCGGCAAGTCGACGTTCATGAAGCTCATGACCGGGCAGCTCAAGCCGAGTCAGGGCTCGATCCGGGTGCTCGGCACGTCGCTCTGGGACACGCCGGAGGCGTTTGCGCGCATCGGCTTCTGTCCCGAGCAGGACGCCTTCTACGATCGCATGACCGGCCTCGAGTGGGTCACCGCGCTCGTGCGGCTGAACGGCCTCGGCGACGCCGAGTCGCGCGCCGCCGCCCACCGGGCCATCGAGATGGTGGATCTGGCGGACGCCGCGGGCAAGAAGATCGGCGCCTACAGCAAGGGCATGCGGCAGCGCATCAAGCTGGCGCAGGCCCTCGTGCACGACCCCGAGATGCTGATCCTCGACGAGCCGCTCACCGGCATGGATCCGCTGCAACGCCGCAAGACCATCCGGCTGGTGAAGGACTGGGCCCGGCGCGGGCGCCACGTGATCGTGTCGAGCCACATCCTGCACGAGATCGAGGCCATGACCTCGAACATCCTGCTCATCACCAACGGCCGTATCCTGGCCGAAGGCAACGTGCACCAGATTCGCGATCTCATCGACACGCATCCGCACACCGTGCACATCCGCGCCTCGAATCCGCGGGCGCTGGCCGAACACCTGATGAAGGACGAAGGCGTGACCAAGCTCTCGTTCGAGGACGGCGCGCTCGTCATCGAGACGCGCCAGCCCGACGCCTTCTATCAGCGCCTCACCGAGCTGGCCGCGAGCGGCGACGCCGGAGCGATTGCCGAAGTGACCTCGCCCGACGACAACCTGCAGGCCGTCTTCAAGTATCTGGTGCGCCAATGAGCACGTCCGATCTCACGCGCCCCACGGCGCCGTCGCTTCTCGGCGCGGCCCGCCGGGTCTTCGAGCTGTCGTTCGGTGAGATGCTGTGGTCGCGCCGCACCATCTTCATGGCTCTGGTCGTCGGCGGCCCGGTGCTGCTGGCTGTGATCTTCCGCGTGGTCGAGTCGTTCGGCATGCCGGCGATGCGCGTCAACGGCGCGCCGGTGGCCGGGGCGAGCATCTTCGGCGTGATGATCTGGATGCTCTATCTGCGCTTCATCGTGCCGGTGCTGGGCGTGTTCTACGGCACGGCGCTCATGGCCGACGAAGTCGAGGACAAGACGCTCACCTATCTGTTCACCCGGCCGATTCCGCGCGGGGCGGTGCTGCTCGGCAAGTACCTGGCCTATCTGGCCTGCACGTCGCTGGTGGTGCTGCCGTCGGTGATGCTCAGCTACTTCCTGGTCGTGCCGTTTGGCCAGGTGGCCAGTACCTTCACGTCGCTTCTGCTGGATCTGGCCATCCTGGGCCTGGGCCTGGCGGTTTACGGCGCGGTGTTCGCCTACGTGGGCGCCCGTCTCAAGCGACCGCTCGTGAGCGGCCTGATCTTCGCGTTCGGCTGGGAACAGCTGGCGCTGGCCCTGCCCGGCTACCTGCGCCAGTTCACCGTGGCGCACTACCTGCAGGCGCTCGTGCCGCATGCCCTGCCGAGCGACAGCGCGCTCAGCCTGATTCAGGGGCTGTTCCGCCAGACGCCGGGGGCCACCGTGGCCGTGAGTTGGCTGGCCGTGTTCCTGATTGGCTTCCTGTGGCTGGCCATGCGCACCGTGAGCCGGCGGGAATACGTGCTGGAACAGTAAGTCCGTGGCGTGGCCCCCTGCGAACTTCGGGCCGGGGCCACCCGTATACTTCACCAGGGGGACACACCGCATGACCTCGAAGACCCGCTATTTCGTGCTCACCGCCTTCGGCATCCTCGCGCTCGGTCTCACAACCGGGCTGGTGGCCTCCCTGGCGGGTGGCCTTCCGGTGGCTCTGACCCGCGCGGCCGGCCCCGACGACCTGAGCTATGTGCCTTCCCAGGCCGTGGCCGTGGCGTATGCCAACGTGCAGGAAGTAATGGCCTCCGAGCTGCGCCAGCGCCTCAAGAAGCTCGAACCCGACACCGCTGACCGCGACGACTTCGAGACCAAGACCGGCGTGAACATCGAGCGCGACATCGACTCGGTGGTGGCGGCGATGCTTACCGGCGCCGAGGGCGCCGACCACGATTCGCGTCCCCTGGTGGTGGCTCGCGGTCGCTTCGACCAGGTGCGCATCGAAGGCTTGGCGCGTGAACACGGCGGCGCCATCGAGGAGTACCAGGGCGTGCGTGTGGTGTCACACTCCGGCGACGGCCACACGATGGCTCTGGGATTCATCGAATCGGGAGCCGTGGCGGTGGGCAGCGTGGCCGCCGTGCGCGGCGCGATCGACGCCAAGCGCAGCGGTCGCAACGTGCTTTCGAACACCGAGCTGATGCGGCTTGTCGGCGACCTCGACAGCAGCAACGCCTGGGTGGTTGGCCGCTTCGACGCGATGGCCGGCAAGGCCGGGCTGCCGAGCGAACTGCAGAGCAAGGTGCCGGCGCTGTCGTGGTTCTCGGCCGCAGGTCACCTGAACGGCGGCATCACGGGCACTTTCAAGGCCGAAGCCAAGGACGACGAGGCCGCCACAAATCTGCGTGACATGCTGCGCGGGGTGATGGCGATGGCCAGGCTGCAGGCCGGCGACAAGCCCGCCATGAGGGCCATGGTCGACTCGCTGCAACTCGGCGGCGAAGGCAAGACAGTGGCGGTGGCGTTCTCGGTGCCCGCCGAGATGTTCGATGCGCTCGAGGCGATGAAGTCGAAGAGCGAGCGCCGGCCGGCCGACATCCGCTAAACCTGCACTGGCTGTGGGGGGAAGGCCGTCAGGCCTTCTCCGCGCCGTGCAGGCGCAGCGCTTCGATGAAGTGCGCGACCACCTGCATGACCGGTTCGGACAGGTCGACGAACTCGATGCCGGTGTGATAGCTGACCCGGTCGGAGCCCACGGTGCTGATGTGCGAGTGCACCACGCGGCCCTTCACCACCACCGATCGATCACCCAGGCTGAGCCTGAAGTCGTGCAGCGAGTCGAGCTGCAAGGGCACGCCGATCTCGATGAGCGCGCCGCCGCCACTCAACTGGCGGATCGCCATCGAATGGTAGATCTTCACTTCGCCGGACACCGGGTCCGGCAAGTCGTGGCGCTCGTGCGCGCGGCGGCGATCGTCCGTCATTCCGGCGCTCGACTATAGCATCAGTGACGGGCGAGGCGGTTCGCTGAGCGGCCCGAGAGACGGCGCCGCGGAGCGACGTCATCCACGCCAGGCAACGGCTGTCCTTCGGACTCGGTCGTGTAGGTGAGCACCGGCAGACGGCGCGTGGCCGGGTTGAACTGCAGCATGCTGAGGAGCGCGAACGACGCAGTGTCTTCGATCTTGAGGCAGACGACCAGCAGGTCGGGTGTGTCGTCGAGGATGCAGCCGTAGGGTTCCTGATCGAGGCGCACGAACTCGACGTCGTAGGCGCCGGTCGGCAGCAGCGGCTCGACGCGCGGTAGCACGTCGGGCCCGCCGCCCACCACCATCACCCGCAGTTGTCGCAGTGCGCCGGTGGCTGTTCCGGTAGCGGTCGCCGTGGTTGTCTCGGTTGCTGGCATCGTTCGGTCCTGGCCTACCCTCTATCAAGAAGCGGGCCAACCCTGGTATCGGCAGTGTCGCCGAAAAGTCCAGCAGATCAGTGAGATGTTCCGGTGCCCAGCCTGCGTCGTGGTGCCGATGAGACATTCTGCGTCACGCGGCGTGGCAGGCGGTGCGTACTGGGAGCCTGGGCTCCGTTGAGCGGCGCGACTAGCCCCGGCCGGCCCGTGAACGTCCGTTTGGTATCATCGCCAGCGATGACGCCCCGAGATGTCGTGATCCTTGGCGCCGCGCGCACGCCGATCGGGCGCTACGGGGGCAGTTTCAAGCATGTGCATCCCGCCGAGCTCGGCGCCGTGGCGGTGCGTGCCGCACTCGAACGGGCCGGCGTCGCTGCGGCCGACGTCGACGAGGTGCTGATCGGCCACGGCCGGCAGGCCGGGTCGGGGCCCAATCCCGGACGCCAGGTGGGGCATCGCGCCGGCATTCCACCAACCGCGCCTGCTCAGACCATCAACAAGGCCTGTGCGTCGGGCTTGCAGGCGATCGCGTCAGGAGCGCACAGCATCCTGCTGGGCGAGTCCTCGGTGGTGGTGGCGGGCGGCATCGAGTCGATGAGCCGCATGCCCTACCTGGTGGACGCCGCCGATGCGCGCTGGGGGCACAAGATGGGGCACATCGCGTTTGTGGACGCGATGTACCGCGACGGGTTCTCGTGCCCGCTGTCGGGTCTCATCATGGGCGAGACGGCGGAGATTCTCGCCCGCACCTACGGCATCACGCGCGAGCAGTCCGACCAGTTCGCGCTCGAGAGTCAGCACAAGGCCGAGCGCGCCATCGCCGCCGGGCACTTCGCCGCCGAGATCGCCCCCGTGGAGGTGACGGAGCGCGGTACGACGGTGACGGTCAGCGCCGATGAACATCCACGCGCCGGGGCCACACTCGAAGGGCTGGCCAAGCTGCCCCTGACCTTTCCCGTGGTCGAAGGCTACCCGGGCATCATCACGGCGGGATCGGCCTCGGGCATCACCGATGGCGGCGCTGCCGTGGTGCTGACATCCGCGGCGTGGGCCAAGGAGCGCGGCCTGCAGCCGCTCGCCCGGCTCACGGGGTGGGCGAGTGCCGGTGTCGACCCGCGCATGATGGGCATCGGTCCGGTGCCGGCGCTGCGGAAGCTCGATGGGCGCTTCGGCGTGCGGGTTGCGGATGTCGATCTGGTGGAGCTGAACGAGGCG
>Ga0335394_10000060_pt1 | contig 100699 bp, 91 predicted proteins | sample MAT03_FD_205741 | JGI IMG/M metagenome (GOLD analysis project Ga0335394, IMG submission 205741) | Freshwater microbial communities from Lake Fryxell liftoff mats and glacier meltwater in Antarctica - MAT-03 (spades assembly) (version 2) ... | reverse complement strand
ATTCGTCTAAGCTGGCTGCTTCCCAAATTGGGTAGAAGTGCAAGCCGATGGCGTTAGAGGAGGGTACAACAGCACCTGAGATGATGTTGTTGCCGTACAAGAGGGAACCTGCAACTGGTTCGCGGATACCATCGATGTCCACTGGGGGAGCTGCGATGAAGGCGATGATGTAGGCGGTGGTGGCGGTTAGGAGGGTGGGGATCATCAGGACGCCGAACCAACCTATGTAGAGGCGGTTTTCGGTGCTGGTGACCCACTCGCAGAACCGTTCCCAGACGTTAGCGCTTGAGCGCTGTTGAATGGTGGTGGTCATGTGTTTATGATTGCTATGTATTTTTCGAGGTGCGAGGTAGTGTTTTCTCTACCTGTTTATAGATTAAATGGTTTGTTTCGTTTTGTAAAGGGGTTGTTGAGGTTTATTATCATTGTTTAATTTTATGAGTGGTATTAGGGCAGCTTATACCAGGTTCGGCAACTCTTTGACTCAAACCTCAGACAGAAGCCCAAACTTAATACCTGAGAGGGTTTGCTTCATATCCAAGGCCAAAAATCGCTTCACTGGCAGATAAACCCAGTGAATAGTCCTTTGGGTATCCTGGTAGGTTTTTTGAAATCCTAGAGCCCGCCGCATTTCTTCATAGACAGGATTTAGGGATACAGTATATAAATCGCAGAGATTGGGAAAGTCAGCTTGCATCAGCACCAAAGTCTTCTGCACATCCTCTGCAAATTGACAAACAGTGACTTGCTGTATGTAAGGGTTATCGATCAGCCAAGCCCGCAGATACAGACAAGTGCAATCTAGATCTCCTGGATGAGCGATTTTGAAGCTATCGGTCTGGATATCTGAAGTTATGAAGCGAGTTTTGCTGGGAGGTTGAAAGAAGTTGACCTCCGATTCGCTGGCTGTGGGGTAGAGAATGTAGATTCCGACGGGATTGTGATTGTCGCAACGACGCAACACCCGCATACCTGTGGAGTATTGCCCCGCCCAACTACGTAGTACTCTGACCAGCTTGTGAGGAGTAGTAGAGCTATCTTTTGCCAATCGGTTATAGTGGTGAGCGATCAAATTGGCAATGGGAACTCCGTCTGTTTCGGGGTTGAAGTCATCTATCTGGATTTGGATGGGTTCTGCTGGCTTGAGGGGGTCAACCAGATCTGGTAAAGGCCAAATTTGGATACAAATTGTTTGGCCGTCAAATTCTTTTTCGAGCAAACCGATCGCAGCTAGTTGGTCTATCATCATGCCAGCCGCGCGATCGCTTCCTCGCTCTTTGTCAGCGTAGAATAACTCGGCAGCCTCTCTATGGGTACAGGAAACCGATCCTTGCGGCACGTCCAGTTGAGTCAACGGTTGCACCAAGCGCTTTCCTCGTTCGTGCTGCTGCTTGAGCAGTAAATAAGCCCACAACCGGACAAAGCACTCCGCCCGACGGCGGGTAAGTCCAGCCTGCTTGAAAAGCCTGGAAACATAGCTGTGCTGTTGCTCAAGGGGAAACCACTTGTCTAAGTATTCGGGTTTCATACGATCGCACTTTAAAGTAACGGTATCAAGATGCACCCCAACGGGTGAACTGTTTCACGGCAACCAGGCCGAAAATTTAGATCGAAGCATCTGCTTTTAGTTTACTCCCAAAGAAAACTTCACCCTACTTCAGGTCGATTCCCTCTCCTTGGGCCTCTCCGGTTGAACTTCAACAGTCTGGAGAGGTATGCAGCTTACTCATTGCAGCTTCATTTTTAAGGCGATGAGAATAGCCTTAGATTTGAGGACGATAACTAATGAAAGCTAATTCACTCACCTTAACTGCTTCCCAAGAGATCCCGACGCTAAGTTCAAGGACAAATCATCGCTTTGCTACCGAAGCAGTTTCCCAAGCAAAGCCGGATAAATTGGAAGCTAACGGCGTTGCTACACTATTCGATTCACCCTGGATAGCCTTGGCTGAGTCATTGCGGGAAGGTGTCATGGTGATTTCCCGCAACACCAAACCTATGTACCTGAACCAACAAGCCAAGGAAATCTGCCAAAAATTGGCTTTGATCGATCGCCACAGTGCGGGTATCCCTTCGGTGGTTTCGGAAATTTGCCATCGCTTAATCAGAAATGGCAACTCGGATGCTACACCCCTAATCGTAGAGTGCGAAACTGCTGAGGAAGAGACAATTCGCATCCGCGCCAGTTGGCTAAACTTGGGGTTAGGTGACGCCACCAGCCAGTATATCTTGGTGTTCTTGGAAAACCGCAACCAACTCTTGCAAGAAGAAATACAGTTTGAACAGCAAAAATACCAGCTAACCGATCGCGAAATGGAAATCTGGTCGCTGCTGCGTCAGGAATACAGCTACCAAGACATCGCCAAAACATTACAAATCACTCTTAACACGGTGAAAACCCACGTCAAAAACATCTATGCCAAAAAACGTTGGAGTCAAGTAAAAGAAATAAGGAAAGTCTCTTGATTAGTTGTAAAAACTGGGCTGGGCAAATCGATTTTAGATTTTGGATTTTGGATTAAAATTGTAATCCAATCTCTAAAATCTTAGATTTGTTAAAATTTTAATATTTCGTGTTGTTTTTACCAGCAGATGACATTATCCTTTTCTCGCTCGATCACCTACAGCCCAGCCTACACCCTAGTTCCGACTTATGAATGCTTTAATCGATGTTCGTACTGCAATTTTAGAACAGATCCCGGTAAAAGTCCCTGGCTGACATTGATGGATGCTGAAAAAGTGCTGAAATCCCTTCAGGATAGAGGGATTTGCGAAATTCTCATCCTCAGCGGCGAGGTACATCCCCACTCGTCACGGCGACAAGCTTGGTTTCAACATATCTACAATTTATGCGAACTAGCGCTGTCAATGGGATTTTTACCCCACACCAATGCTGGGCCGATCGGTTTTGAGGAAATGGCAAAACTCAAGAATGTTAATGTTTCGATGGGGCTAATGTTAGAACAGCTAACACCTAAGTTATTAGATACCGTTCACAAATACGCTCCCAGTAAATTGCCTGCACTGCGTCTGCAACAGTTAGAATGGGCGGGAGAGTTGGGCATTCCATTTACCACTGGCTTGTTGTTGGGAATTGGAGAAAGTGCGGTAGATTGGTGGGAAACTTTGGAGGCAATTTCTCAAGTTCACCAACGCTATAATAACATCCAAGAAGTGATTTTACAACCTCACAGTCCCGGCAGTCAACAAACTTTGGATGCGCCAGCTTTCGATCCGCATCAATTACCCGAAGTAATAGCAAAAGCTCGTCAGATATTGCCATCAGATATTACTATCCAAATTCCGCCCAATTTGGTCAAAGAACCAAGTTGGTTATTAGCTTGTTTAGATGCGGGTGCGAGAGATTTGGGAGGCATCGGGCCAAAAGATGAAGTGAATCCAGATTATCCGCATTTGGAATATCAGAAATTGCAAGAAATATTAGAGCCTGCGGGGTGGAAATTGGTAGCGCGTTTGCCAGTTTATCCCCACTATGATAGTTGGTTATCGGATGAATTGCAAAGTGATGTAGGAGCGTGGCGAAAAGGTATATTAGTATCAAATTAGATATTATCATTAAATTAGAGTCTAATTTTAAGTTGGAAAATGCAGGTTTACCTAGAGTCAGAACAAGTCACTGTCTACCAAGGAGATTGCTTGGATGTGTTGCGATCGGTTCCCGATAATTCAGTTAATCTCATCCTGACAGATCCACCTTATCATTCTACCAAGAAAGAAAATATAACAGGCGACAGAAACTTTAAGAATGATAAAGACTACCTAGATTGGTTAGACACCATAGCATCAGAATGGGAAAGAGTATTAACTCCCAACGGTTCTCTCTATTGTTTTGCCTCTCCTAAAATGGCAGCAAAAGTTGAGGTGATGTTAGATGAACGGTTTAATGTACTAGGATCAATTACTTGGACAAAACCAAATGATCCGGGCTATGATGGTTGGAAACAAAAGACAAAAAAGGAAAGTTTGCGGAGTTGGTATTTACATACCGAACGGATAATTTTTGCCGAGTCAGCGTCTAAAGAAGATCCAAAACAATCAGCATTTGGTAGCTTACTAAAAAAAACACGCTTGGCAGCAAATTTGTCAACTATTCAACTTACAGAAGCTATTGGTGAATATGGCAAGGTAAATCATGGTGGTGCAGTATCCAATTGGGAAACTGGCAGAAATATTCCAGATCCTGAGCAATACGAAAAACTAAAATTAGCTTTTTCTAAACTCAGTCCGCAAGTTCCAGAATTACCTGATTACGAACAAATAATCAGACCTTTTTATGTGACGTCTGATATACCCTATACCGATGTTTGGGATTTTCCAACAGTCAAACCTTATCCTGGTAAACATCCAGCCGAAAAGCCACTAGATTTAATTACTCATATTATCAAAGCCAGTTCTTATCCAGGTGACGTGGTGCTGGATTGTTTTGCTGGATCGGGTGTTGTTGGACAAGCTGCTAAAATCTTAGGTCGTCAAGCGATTTTGATTGAGATTGAAGAGAGCTTGTGCGAGCAAATAGTTGTGCGCTGTTCAGAGCCATTTAAGTCATTGCCAAAAGTTAAAAAACAACCTTTTGATTGGCAGAAAGAACCTTTGTTTCAGTTATTGACAAATGAACAACCTATGTAATTTATCCTACTGAATAAGTCTATTATTTCGGAGAATATCTTCCATCCATTTTAGTGTGATATCAACGCCCCAGTCTCTAGCAGCTGCATTACAGTGATGATGCCCCCATCCCAGGTTATAACGCCTATGGTTATATACTCCTGCTCTTAGTTCTTTAACATGAAAAAGATTAGCTGTTGTTACTGTCAAATCCGGCACATTTCTACCTTCTGCTTGTTCAACACGGGAAGCAAGTTCGCTGGCAAAGATAGACTTTAGACAGAGAGGGCAAACTGTACGACTTTGACTATCGAGTATCCGATTTTCCTGAAGAAGTTTAATATCGGCAATACCCATTTCTGCACATTTTTCGTCAATTCTATTCTTACATTCTTCAGGATTGGATATACCCTCTTTACGAGCCATATCAATAATTCCTTCTGTTCGCCAAGCAAGAAAAGATAATTGATACTTGGTCGCCTCTATTTCTTCAGAAGAAGCATACTCATATACACGAATTCCTGCCCCTTGACCACCAGTATCTTTATCTATATATCCATGCCTTATTTGAGAGTCTTTAGAACTGGTAGTGTCTGGTACACGGGCAATGTATTGCCCCCCTAGCGGTGCAATTCGGGAAGTGGCTGGTTTCCAACTGTATTTATTGGGATTATAATAGAGCCAATGAGATCTTTTTTCATAAAGAACTAATAAATTTTGTCCAAGATTTAGGTTGTTTGGTAAATCTGGTTGAGGAGTTGGAGGATTGTCGGAAAAGTATTCTTCTGGATGGGCTAGAACTATATAACCATTTTCAAAGCCGTTTGGTGGTAAAATAAAGTTGGTTTTCCATGAACTGATTGGAATTAAAACAGTACTGCATCGACGCACACGATTTTGGTATACAGTATCTTTTTCTGCACCTCTTGTTTGGCCAGTTTTCTCAATCTTCGTCGCTATTGCTGCTGGCAACCCAATTTTATAATTTAACTTAGTCTTTTTAGCCTTCACTCTTTTACCTCAATGCCATAGTTAGCAAAGAGATCGGCAATAGATATATCCAGTGCTTTGGCTAGTTTTTCAATATTTTCTAACGAAGGATTGCGTTCCCCTCTCTCAATACTTGAGATGTAGGTACGATGAATTTCAGCTATCTCGGCTAATTTTTCTTGGGAAAGATCTAGTTCTCTCCTACGTCGCCTAATAGCTTTTCCAAAGCGCTTTTTAATATCCGGTTGACTCTCTTGCTTCACAAAATAATCATCCAGGAGTGCAGACAATATATCTACATACGATAAATAACATTTTGTAGACTATAAGTAACAAAAATACTTCAGCATATAAGTCTGCGTGCTGCTATGACCACTTATCGGGACTTAAGTGACACATTGAGTTGGCTCATTTGTCTTCGGGTTTTTCTTAACAATTTTCTATATTTATTTTGAGGCTTAACGATATCCAAAGATCGATCGCATCTTGTGGTATAAATACATCTAATTAAATGAATTGAAACGCCCAATTCCTGAGCGAGGGAACCGATGATGAGCCTAAACCGCTACAAGGAGACAGTTGTTAATTGTAACAAAGCTCTAGGAATTCACGCGAATAATCACAAACTATGGTACGATCGCGGTGATGCCTTGGCTAACTTAGGTCGCTATGAAGAAGCGATCGCCAGTTTCGACAAAGCTTTAGAACTGGAACCTCAAGACTACGCAGCTTGGGTATTTCGGGGTGTTGTGCTGATCCATCTCCACCTTTATGAAGAAGCGCTATCCAGCTGTAACAAGGCTCTGGAAATTCAACCAGACGATCGCGAAGCTTGGACTTTCCGAGGTGCAGCCCTATCTCACTTGGGACGCTACGAAGAAGGATACCATAGCTATGACAAGGCATTGGGGATAGAGGAAAAATCCCTATTCAGAAAACCGATCCAAAGGTTGATAGGATTTTTCAACAGGAGAAATTAATCGGAATCATTCCGTAGAGTGAAGGTGTAAGTAGGTTTTTAGTTAAAATAGATGAGTAAAGAACTTACAGCACTTTTCAGGTATAGCAACCGCCAAGGCGACTCTTGACAGTAGGGGCGAACGCGAGTGCGTGCCGGAGGCATTAGCATTCGGGTAGTAAATCTTCGGTTTTAACCAATAAATTATATGCCCGAATGCTTCGCCCCTAGCCCCTGCCCCAGATTTATGGCTTAACCGACGAAAGCGGTTGCTATAACTAGGTACGCGAAACCCGGTTTCTGGGGTGTATTTCATAAACCGGCAATCTGCTATACTTCGCACGGGCATAAATGGGCGAAGCATTCCGTGAATAATTTGTTGGTTGAAACCAAAGATCTTGGACGGAATGCTTCGCCCCTACAGGGATAAAAAAAGCTCGGTCACAGACCGATCTGAGTATAGATCAACTCAAGTTAAGATCGAGAACTACTATCGAAACTATTCACGGCAATCTACAAGGTTTAAAATCCAGTCAGCTTAAGCAGTTGCAGAAGCTGTATCATCAGCGCCTTCCAGGCGATCGCATTACCACGCCGGAATTTGCGGAGAGTTTGGCTGAAATTAGCAGCGAAATCAGCCAACCCCTCTGCTGCTACATCAACCGCCGGGGACAGGTGATTCGGGTAGGCGTGGGAACTCCCCGTCAAACCCAAATTCCACCAAGGGAACTACCCCGCTACGGTGCAGAACGACTAAGCGGTATTCGCTGCATAGCGACTCAACTGAAGCCAGAAATCCCCAATGAAATAGCCTTAACCGCAATGGCAATCCAGCGGTTAGACGCCCTAGTTATCCTGAACGCCACCGGGACTGGGTTTGAGCGACGGGGTGGGGGAGCTTTTGGCTATGTCAAAGAAACATATCTAGCTCATCTCGTCCCAAATCCGGTGCAGATGCGAGATGGCGTTGCTGAACCATTATCTTTGGAAAGTGGTTGGATTGTATCCTCGCCAATGAGTCTGGATGTTTTGTGCAAGCAGGATTTTCTGGATCTGGTGAACAGTCTGGAAGCCGAGTTTCAGCGAGAATTTGTCGCACAAGAGGTAGACAGCGATCGCGATCGCGTTCTCCTAGTTGGGTTGATGACAGAGAAAATGACGGCTCAACAATTCCGGAACAGTCTGGAGGAATTGGCGCGATTGGTGGATACTGCTGGGGGAGAAGTATTGCAGACAGTACAACAAAAGCGATCGCGTCTGCATCCCCAAACAGTCGTCGGGGAAGGAAAAGTGCAAGAAATCGCCCTCACCGCTCAGACACTGGGAGCCAACTTAATAGTATTCGATCGCGACCTCTCACCCTCGCAAATTCGCAACTTAGAAACCCAAATCGGTCTTCGGGTAGTCGATCGCACCGAAGTAATTCTAGATATATTTGCCCAACGCGCTCAATCCGGTGCCGGGAAATTGCAAGTAGAATTAGCCCAGTTAGAATATATGCTGCCGCGACTGACAGGTAGAGGTCAAGCCATGTCGCGTTTAGGCGGCGGTATAGGTACTCGCGGGCCGGGTGAAACCAAGCTGGAAACCGAACGTCGAGCCATTGGTCGCCGCATTGCCAGATTGCAACAGGAAGTGGATCAACTGCAAGCGCATCGAACTCGCCTGCGCCAGAACCGACAGCACAAAGAAGTTCCTTCTGTAGCTTTAGTGGGATATACCAACGCTGGCAAATCTACATTATTAAATGTACTGACCAACGCCGAGGTGTATACAGCTGACCAACTGTTTGCCACCCTTGACCCCACCACGCGACGCCTCGTAATTCCCGACGCCGCAACTGGGGAACCGCTGGCGATCGTCCTCACAGACACGGTTGGATTTATTAACGAACTCCCTCCCGCTTTGATGGATGCCTTTCGCGCCACTTTGGAGGAAGTCACCGAAGCCGACGCCTTGGTTCATGTCGTGGATCTGTCCCATCCGGCGTGGCAAAGTCAGATTCGTTCCGTTATGGCTATCTTGACAGAAATGCCAGTTACCCCAGGCCCAGCTTTGATCGCTTTTAACAAGATCGATCGAGTAGATGGCGACACTCTAGCACTGGCCCAAGAAGAGTTTCCCCAAGCCGTGTTTATTTCAGCGGGTCAGCGTCTCGGTTTAGAAACTTTGCGCCAGAGAATATCTCAGTTGGTTGATTATGCCGCATCCGGTGGATGAAACGCAGTGATGTAAAGTGGAGCAGACAAGTTTTAAGCCGATCTATGGTTAGTAAATGAGCGATATCGTCAAATTGTTTGTTTTCATCGTTTGGTTTAATTTTTTACCGCAGATGTAGGCGCTTCGCCTTCCCGTAGGGTAGACAGATGAACGCAGATAAACGCAGATAAGAATAAGAAAACCAATTTTTTAGGTAAGCGATGCGTCAGGACGCGATCGTACTAATTCTCTGTCTTCCACTGAGAATTTAATATTATTCCAAGCCGTAGGTGTTACAGCGGCTTGCAAGTGGGTGAGGTACAGAGAAACCCGGTTTCTGGGGGTGTACTTCATAAGGGCTGCTGTCGGTATTAAAAATACGGTTTCTTTGAGTTATACTGTTCGCGGTCGGAAAGTGCGCTTTTTTACCGCAGTAGGGGCTTTGTTGATTGACCATAACGGTGACAAACTGAAAACATGAGAAAAACCTTTGTCCTGGCTATGTTGGGATCTGCGTTTGCTAGCGGCGGTGCAGGTGCAATAGTTGCTTTGCGAACTCCGGTAGATTTGCTCCCGCAAGTTCTCTATTCAACTTTAAAACAGCAGCCTCTAGCAACGGAAACTGCTTCTGCAACAGGAGAAGTTTTACTGAAAAATAAGACAACCGATCTCAATACAGCCAACCGTCCTGAAAGTCAAGATGCAAGTCTCATTAGTCAGACAAAAGAGTCGGCGCGTTTTGGGCGCATCATGCAGTATGCTGTGGAGCAAAAATTGCCCGATCGCGAAATGGGGGATATTATGCAGGCGATCGCACAGCAATTTCTGGGGGCACCCTATAAGGCAAACTTATTAGATGGGTCGAAGGAAGAGACTCTCACGATCTCCCTGGATAAGTTTGACTGCGTGCTTTTTGTGGAAACTGTGCTGGCTTTAGCTCGCGGTGTAGCGGTGAAAGATTATGCCTATCAAACATTTAGCGATCGCATTGTTAACGAGCGTTATCGCGATGGTCAATTGAACGGTTATTGCAGCCGATTGCACTATTTTGTAGAATGGATATCTGATAATCAAAAACGTGGTAATGTTGCAGACATCGCGCCGCAATTGGGTGGTGTTTCCCTGCATAAAAAGCTCAACTTTATGAGCAAAAACAGAAGTCTCACTCCACCAATTGCCACTAACGATGCCAATTACCAGTGTCTCGTTGAAACGGAAAACAAACTCGACGAACTAAGCATCAATTACATTCCGATTAACCAGATTCGCAGAGTTTACACTCAACTGCAACCGGGTGATGTTGTCGCAGTTGCTACTAGCATTGCGGGACTCGACGTAACTCACACTGGTCTAGTTTATCGTAACCAAAACGGCAGCATCGGTATTATTCATGCTTCCCCCAGCGGCACAGTCAGAATTTCTCGCGATTTACAGGTGTATGTAGGTAATATTAAGAATGCGATCGGTATTATGGTAGCTCGACCAAGCGATCCCCGCCCACTATTAAGAAGGGGCTAGTGCCGCTACGCGGAAGTTATATCGTGTCCGGTTGCATCGTTAGTACATGAGTGATATTATGTCCGGTTAATCACTTATGATATCTGTAGGTTGGGCCCTTGGAACGAAACCCAACCCGAACTTAAAGCTAAAGTTGGGTTTCACTCTGTTCAACCCAACCTACGGCTAGCTAATACATCAACAGCCAAGGCGGTTAGGACATTCTGAATTCCTAAACCCTGATTCTACCTTCTTCCCCTAGTCCCTAGCCCCTAGCTATACTACCCTATTTCACAACTTCAATTTGAGAGGTCTTACTATTTCTCTCAATATTAGGCGTTAACTCTGCTGGCAAGGATTCAACCGCTCCCCATTGTGACAAAAAAGTTTTCAGCAGATCTTCTTGCTGAGTGCGGAATTCGTCCGTATCTTTCCCTACATTCATAATTGCAAACCAGACAGAACCTTGCTTCTGCGTAGGCAACGCTCCTGCTAAAGAACTAACGTTATCCAGCGTTCCCGATTTAACAACTAATAGTGGAGGCAACTTGCGCTTATCCAATGTTCCTTCATCTTGTCCTACAATAGCAAATACATCTCCGATAGTCATATTATAAGGTTGCAGATATCGTTCAATTGCCATAAACATCGCACAGGCAGCGCGTGGAGAAATCCGATTTTCTGGACTTAAGCCAGAACCATTTACAAGTTGAATTTCTTCTGGCGGAACCCCAGCTGCTTGAGCCGCTTTTCGTGCAACTACTTTTGCTCCTCCCACAGAATTAGCTAGCATCTCAGCCATGTGGTTATTGCTGAACCGATTCATTCTTTTGACAAGTTCAGCAAGTGGGAAAGAATAATGGCGAATAAGAGGCTGTATGTTGCTAGGAGTTGAAGACGTGACTTTTACCGAACCGGAAATTTCAACTTGGGGTCGAGGAGTGTCAGGAGGTAAAGTAAGATATTGCTTTTCAGCTTCCTTAGACCAAATTTTGCTATTTAACCCAAGTTTGAGGAGATTACCAGATGTTTGGGGGTCAGTCTTAAAATTCATATAAAACTTACCGGCAATTATTAAGTCGCCAGTCACGCGCTTGATGCCAATTTTGTTTAAAGTATTACCCAAGGCAATAGCTTCTTCCCAAACAAAAAGAGGGTCTTCACCTCCTTGAACTACCAGGTCGCCTTGTAAAACTCCATCCTTAATTGGCCCAGTTGCTGCAATCAAAGTTACAAATTGACGATCGGGCCCGAAAGTTTGCAGCGCTACCAAGCTGGTCGCCACTTTTGTTACTGAAGCAGCTGGTAGGGGAATAGTGCCGCGATAATTTGCTAAAAGGGTATTACCAGATTGAATCCATACACCTTGTTGGGTTTCCTTGGCAAATCCTTTGGCGACTAGCATTTTTATGTATTGCGCGATCTCCGCGTTAATAACTGGATCTGGATTCTCTGGAGGTACAATTGAAAATGTATACTTATTTACTGGCGTTTCCACTTTTGTCAAGTTTTCGGTTGTATTAGCCGATGAGTCGATCGCCTCATTCTGAGGAAATGGCGATGTAGCTTGTGGTGAGGAAGAAGTAGAACATCCACTAATAAGTGCTAACCCGGCTATAGATAGCGCAGCAGTTAAACGAAGGTTTTTTAGCAGCATCATTCGATTTTAGATTTTGGATGAGAGGATATTGGAATTGAGTTCGCGGATGAATCCGGGTTTGGCTCACAAACTAGGATGCTATGCTTGATTTTTTATCCACAGATGAATCTGGCAGGCTTTCCACAGTCAGTCTGCTGGTTGTTAAACTTCTCATACCAAATACATTGTATTTTGTCAATTAAATATCAAAAAAATCTGTCAAAGTTTAAGTTATATTAAAAAAATATGACAAATTTGTAGTTTTGTATATTATACTTAAAGAAAAGATAAAAACAAGTAGTCAGCCCAGTTGAACTAGATTGCTGAATAAGTAGCCCAAACCCGATCGGGCCAATTTTTAGGTGAAAAGGCAGTCAAAGTTCTGGAACTGTAAACGGCAATCTACCGCTGTAGATAAGATTCGAGATTGAGATAAGAGGCAAATATAAGGCGTGAGTCAGCATCCACTCGCTAAAGATAGACGCTACGACCCGGACGCGATCGCTCGGTACTACGGCAAACGTCCCTGGCTAGCCATCTGGCGTACCCTTACAGTTATTTGGTTTTTTGCTGGGTTTATATTGGGGTTAAAATGGGACGAATGGCTGAATCGAGTTGAATACAACAAGTTTAAACGAGCCGCCCATCTGCGGAAAATACTCACCCATCTCGGCCCTACATTTATTAAAGTCGGTCAAGCGCTCTCGACGCGGCCTGATTTGATTAAGAAAGACTTCTTAGAGGAGTTGATCAAATTACAAGATCAACTGCCGCCATTTGATAGCGCTAGAGCCTTCAACATCATAGAGAGTGAGCTAGATAGATCTGTAGAAGAAATATATAGTGAAATCTCCAAAGAGCCAGTTGCAGCCGCTAGCCTGGGACAAGTATATCAGGCGAGACTCCACAGCGGCGAAGAAGTAGCCGTCAAGGTTCAGCGGCCCAACTTACTGCCAATACTAACCCTAGACTTATACTTAATGCGGTGGGCAGCTGGTTGGCTGGCACCTTGGCTACCCCTGAATTTAGGACACGACTTGAAGCTGATCGTCGATGAATTCGGCACCAAGTTATTTGAGGAAATTGATTATCTCAACGAAGGACGCAATGCGGAAAAATTTGCCGCCAACTTCCGCGATGACCCGGAAGTCAAAGTGCCAGCAATTTACTGGCGTTACAGCAGCTACCACGTCCTCACTTTAGAGTGGATTCACGGTATTAAGCTAACGGATACCGAACAAATCGAAAAAGCGGGATTGTACACCGATAGTCTGATCCGCATTGGCGTAACATCAGGACTGCGACAGTTGTTGGAACATGGGTTTTTCCATGCTGACCCCCATCCAGGCAATTTGTTCGGTCTACCACCTCAGTGTCCGCTGGACGCGGAAAAGCAACCCACCAAGTGGGTGCAGGGCGGTCAGATGGCTTACATTGATTTTGGGATGATGGATCAGTTAGACCAGACCACGAAAGAAAATCTGGTAGATGCCGTTGTCCATCTGATCAATAAAGATTACGAGGATTTAGCCGCAGATTTTGTCAAACTCGGCTTTCTGACTCCAGAAACTGATATAGGGCCGATCGTACCTGCTCTAGAAGCGGTGCTGGGGGATGTGATAGGGGAAAGCGTGGGGGATTTTAACTTCAAGACGATTACAGACAAGTTCTCGGAGTTAATGTTTGACTATCCTTTCCGCGTTCCGGCTAAGTTTGCCCTGATTATTCGTTCTCTGGTGACGCAGGAAGGCTTGGCACTGAGCATGAATCCCAATTTTAAGATTGTGGAAGTGCTTTATCCCTACGTGGCGCGGCGGCTCTTAACTGGAGAAACGCCCCAACTGCGGCGGCGTCTGATCGAGGTGCTGTTCAAAGATGGGAAATTCCAGTGGAATCGATTGGAGAACTTGATTGCGATCGCACGTACAGACAACAATTTCGATATATTCCCAACTGCCCAGCTAGGTCTGCAATATCTCCTATCTGATGAAGGCAAGTTTCTGCGACGCCAGTTGGTGCTGGCCCTTACAGAGGACGATCGCCTCCACACCGAAGAAGTGCAACGTCTCTGGAACCTGATTAAGGACGATTTCAATCCAGGACAACTATTTAACGCGGCTCTGGGAGCTTTGGCCGAATTATCGACCGAGGGAGCCGCAGCTATTTTGCCCTCAGTGGGAGGTCTAGCAGCTTTCTCTGGCAAGAAGTAAATAGAAAAGTCATTAGTCAGTGGTCAGTGGTCAGTGGTCAGTGGTCAGTGGTCAGTGGTCAGTGGTCAGTGGTCAGTGGTCAGTGGTCAGTTGTCAGTTGTCAGTTGTCAGTGGTCAGTGGTCAGTTGTCAGTGGTCAGTGGTCAGTGGTCAGTGGTCAGTTGTCAGTTGTCAGTTGTCAGTTGTCAGTTGTCATTGGTCAGTTGTCATTGGTCAGTTGTCATTGGTCATTAGTCAGCGGTCAAGAAAATTGCTCCCCCACTCCCCCACTCCCCTTCCTGGTAAGATGAACCATCAGGCGATCGATTGCAAAGGAGTTATTCGTGTTCGTATTTCCAGAGCCCCCCTATTTCTTCCTGCTGGCTGGTCTGCTGGCTGGGATAACATCCGGTTTGGCTTTTGAAGGTGCCCTTAAAGAACTGGTAAAGGAATGGTCTATAAGTCGCTCGACCCGATCGCTAGCATATTTGCAAGGGATACAGCTAAAGCTTCCTTTCTTGGGAATTTGTATAGGGATTTGTATTTTTCTAGCGTCTGGTCTAGAAGTGTTTGGTTTTCCTACTTCCCTTTCTTACGGGGTAGCGATAATTCTCACACTTTTTACTGGGATACTTATTTGGTCGCAACTCAGCAAACTTTTAGTTCAGTTAGAGCGGGGAGGTTCGCGAGCCATAGATTTAGATTTTTTAGGCTAGAGTTGAAAATTTTACGCCTAAAAGCAAGTTGGCCAAGAGAGTGTTGGAAACAACCAAGATACTACTGGAAAATTAGTCATTTCCCTACTTTTGTGTAGGGTGTGACTTTTTGTAGTAGAAGTCAATTTAGCAAAAGGATAGTCAGCTGACAAATTCTCGGAAACCATCACAATATGAAAAAATATGGCTTCAGCCAAAAGCCCCTACTATGAGATTTCCTCACTTAGCAGCTCTCAGACCCCGCCAGTGGACAAAAAATCTGATTGTTTTTGCCGCACCTTTATTTGCTTTCAGCATAAATGTTGAATCATTGTTGGGTAGCTTGCTGGCTTTTGTGCTATTTTGCTGTACTTCCAGCTGTTTCTACTTACTCAATGACATCGCAGATGTAGAAGCCGATCGCAAACATCCCATCAAGTGCCAGCGTCCCATAGCAGCGGGATTGGTGAGCGTTCCCGTGGCGATCGGCATGGCAGTAGCTTTATTGAGTCTAGCTTTGATTATCGGTTGGCTGCGATCGCCTTGGTTGGGAGCAACCATCCTTGGCTACGCTTTCTTGCAAATAGCCTATAACTTGCAGCTGAAGCGTGCGGTGATTTTAGACATTATTGCGATCGCCACTGGATTTGTCCTGCGAGCCTATGCCGGTGCAGCAGCAACCAATATTTCCCTCTCTCCCTGGTTCTTGCTTTGTACCGCTATGATGGCTCTATTTTTAGGTGTCGAAAAGCGCAAAGCAGAACTGCGATTATCGCAAATCAAAGGCGGTAAAACCCGTGCAGTTCTTAAACGATACTCCTTAGCCCTACTAACTCGCATGGAAAGCGTTGTTACAAATGGCACCATATTAACCTATGCAATATGGAGTTCTGGGCCGCAAGTTGGAGGCGCTTCCACACCCTGGATGCTGCTAACATTGCCATTTGTATTGTATGGCATCTTTCGCTATCAGCTTCTGGGCGACCCCCAAGAAATTGCACGCAAAAGCAAGATAGGCAGCGAATTAGGAGGACAAAGCGAGCGACCTGAAGAAGTTTTATTAACGGATTTGCCAATTTTACTGACGGTTTTGTATTGGATTATCACAACCTTTGTGATTCTCTTGCTCAAACATGATGGTGTTATCAAATAAGTTTGAGATCGGAGCGGTGTAAAAGTGAGAAAATCCAACCTTCCCACAGAAGCCTATAGGCTTGCTTCCATAGAAATTGAATTGCTGAAAATCGCTGGAATTCAGGGGGTAATCCTGGATTTAGATAATACCATCGTTTCAGAAGACGATCGCTACCTATCCCCCGGTGCTGAAGCTTGGATCGAGCAAGCAAAATCAGCCGATATTAAATTTTACATTCTTTCTAATGGCAAACGTCGGTATCGGGTAAAGTATTGGTCGCACCGTCTCGATATTCCAGCTATCAATCCCGCGAAAAAACCATTCCCTTGTGCATTTCGCAAAGCCATAAAACATCTGCGGCTTAAACCAAAACAAGTTGTTGTGATTGGTGATAGCCGCCATACAGATATGCTGGGAGCATGGTTTGTAGGTTGTCCTTTTATCCAAGTTGCCACTCTTCCTCATCCTTTTCGCTGGTGGGAAAAGCTATTCGGAAAAAGAGTCCAAACACCTTACCCTACCGATGGCGAGTTGTGGGATTTTAATAATTCAGAAAAGTATGAGCTATAATATGGCTAAATTGGTTGAGATTTCTTTGTCATTTATAAATAATATCGCAGGAGTTTACAATGCAAACTAAATTATTATTTAGCCTTTTGATATTGCTCTCGGTTGGACTGAATACTAGCGGTCAAATACTCCTGAAACAAGGTTCAGGTCAAAATCCACTAAACATTTATCTACTTGGTGGTCTTTTTGCCTACGCCTTAAGTACGGTTTTCTATATTTTGGTTTTGGGTAAGTTTAATTTATCAGTAGCTTATCCAATGGTAATTGGACTAACAGTGATTGGTACTACTATCGCAGGGTCAGTTATTTTTGGTGAAAAAGTTACTTTTGTGAATTGGTTAGGAGTGGGATTACTAATTGCGGGAATTTCGGCTATCGCCTTTGGTAAATCATCATAAACAATCATCAAATCATCAGCTATAAATCTACCCCTAAGCCTTAAATTTTTGTAAATATGATTGAGGGCAATTATTATGAATCAAGACCAGCTATCAGATGAAGAAAAATTTGCTTCAAATCCTAACCTCAGCCTTGGCTCTCCTTTGGCAAAAGTTTGGCTAATTGACTTACCAATACCGACTCAGATATATACCTTAATTTTCTTTATATCCTCCTTACTGATAACAGGACACTTCATTTATTCCAGCAACCAATCCCTGCAAATTCCCCTAGTTTATAAGCTCAACGATCCGGCTCTATATCCCAACGATCCATTTGGCGATACTCTGCCGTACTACGCATCTATGCTTTGGCGAATAATTGCCTTACTTGTGCGTGCTATTTCACTAGAACCACTACTGCTTACTTTATTTTTAGCTGAGAGACTTTTTGTAATTTACGCTGCGGGGAAACTGGCTCAAACTTTTGCCCCAAAGTCTCAACTAGCTTGTGTAGGTGCAATGGCGTTATTCGCCTTAGTTATCGATCCAATTCTGGGGTCAGGTACAATCGTTTCATCTTCCTTTGAACAAACAGGTTTATCAATCCCATTTTGGCTACTAGCAACCGCATCATTTTATAACCAGCGTCCTATCTTAACTGCTGTTTGGTTAGGAGTGGCATTTAACCTAAACAGTATGTACGGAGTCTATGCCATTACTTACTTAGGCGCAGTATTTTTACTCGACTCTACTTATCGCCAAGCCTGGAAAAAATGGTTGCTTTGCTTCGGTTTGTTCCTCCTAATCGCTTCGCCAGCGATATTCTTAACTTTATCTGCATTCGGGCGAAATGCTGCTGATAATAATTTGTGGCTGATCGCCAGTCAAGTTCGTTTTCCCTATCATCTTTTTCCCCTGACTTGGGACAAAGCAGCCTTTGGTAGATTCGGCATTTTGATTTTTTTAGTAATTGCCGTCCTGCATCAGAACAGACGCAAAATGGCACAACTATTCAAACATGGCGCGATTTGGGCTGGTGTGAGCTTGCTGTGGCTGCTTTATGCTTTTGTAGCTGCCTACATCGCCAAATCGCCTTCTATGCTGGTGATGCACCCAGGGCGAGGAACCGATCTGTGGTATTGCTTTGCGGCAATTGCACTTGTCTCGGTTTTTGCCGTTCAATTGGAGCAAGCTAGGGGTTGGCAAAAGCGATCGCTTTCCGTAGCAATTTTTAGTGCCAGCATATTGATTTAGAATCCCTTTATTGGCCCCTACATTTTAGTAGTTTGTTTAATTATCCTTACTCTGAAACCAGTTTGGTATTACTTATTAGGTAATGGCAGTCCCAACCGAATTGCTCTGCTATTAGCGCTTTGGTTTTTTTTGGTGGGGGTACAAAATTTTCATAGTCGCCTATCAGAAGCAAAGAGCCTCCAGGGTGCTTTAATGTATCGTCCTACACCTTCAATTGAGCAGGTTGCTGACTGGACAAAAGCTAATACTTCCCAAGATGCAGTATTCTTAGTTGATTTAGCCTTGGATGAGTTTCGGAGTCTTACAAAACGCCCTGTTTTTGTCACTTGGAAAGATGGTTCTGCGATTCTTTGGGATCGAAGTTACGTACAGGCGTGGGCAGAACGTCTGAAGGAAATCGGTCTTGATATCACCCAAAAAGGACTGACTGAGAAGACAGCGAGAAAGAAATTGGGTAGTCTGTACAAAAAACTTCAGGATGAGGATGTCAGTCAGATTAAGTCGCGCTTTCCAATCAACTATTGGGTTGTTCCGGCAACTAAAACTTCTAGGTTTCCTACAGTATTTGAAAATAAGTCTTACAAAGTTTTGGAGGTTAAATAAGTAGGTGGGCGTAAATAAGCTGAACTCCCAGAAACCCGGTTTCTAATCCTAATAATTTGGCATACTAGCAACAAAAGAGCCAAATTTGGCAATTTGCAGGTATAATTCGGAAGAAAAGACTGACGCGACTGACATCTGCTGCAATTTGGATCGACGCTTTAGCCCAGTTTCGGTCTGACATCCAGGCTAAAAGCGATCGCATTCAGCAATAGATCGGATCGATAGGTAAACCAAAGTTGTCCTAACTAGAAAAGCCAAATTAATTGGAGATCGATAGTAAAATGCCAAAAAAGTTGATTATATCTACCTTAGTAGCAGTAGCTTTGGCAATATCTGGACTGCTGGCTGCGGCGTCTCCATTCACGCTTCGGAGCGCACAGTTCTCCGAGGGTAAAAACCTCCCGCTATCAATGGTTTATCGGGGATATGGTTGCACCGGCAACAACATATCCCCAGAACTGACTTGGAGCGGCGAACCAGCAGGAACAAAAAGTTACGCCATCACCTTCTTCGATCCTGATGCCTCCACAGGTGTTGGTTGGTGGCACTGGACAATCTTCAATATTCCCGGCAACGTTCACAAACTAGCAGCGAATGCTGGTAAACCGGGCACCAACGTAGCACCGAGTGGCAGCAAACAAGGTTACACCGATTACGGTAACAGCGAATATGGCGGCCCTTGTCCTCCCGCAGGTGATAGTCACGGCTACGTTTTTACGATATATGCCCTTAATGTCAATAGCTTGCCAATCGGTTCCGAGGCAACTGGTGCAATGCTAAACGTTTCGATCAAAGAACACATCTTGGCAAAGGCTACACTCAAGGGTAGATATGGGCGATAGGTTATACCATGTAAACTGAGTAAAGAACCACAAAGCAGAGGCAAATATGCCCAATACAGACCAAGTGATGGCAACAGGAGATATTGAGAGCAATAAGGTGCCTGTAAATATCTTCTACGAAGCCTTTAATACAAGGAATTTGTCTCTGCTTGACAAAGCCCTAGCCGAGAACTGGGATGACATTCCACTAGCACCAGGGCAGGCACCAGGTCTGGCGGGCGCAAAGCCTGTGTTCGAGCATTTGTTCGGAACGATGCCTGACTTTAAAGCCGAGCTACAGGAACTTATTGCCGAAGGGGATAAGGTTGTCGCTCGATCGATTCTCACTGGAACGCATAACGCCAAATTATTGGGCGTCGAAGCAACCGGACGCACGATCCGAATTCAGGCGATTGACATTCATCAAGTGCAGGATGGAAAGATTGTGCGAACGTGGCACGTCGAAGATTGGGCGACAGCGCTCGGCCAAATGGGAGCGCTGTCGGGCGACTAGAAACTCGCCCGGTGTAGAGACAATTATCACCAATTAGCAATCCTTCGCTATTTAATCTCAAAGGAAACTGACTATGCCATTTAGAAAAAAAGCTCCCCAAATCAATCCTTCGCGAAGAACGCTTCTAAAAGCTAGTGCCGCCGGTGTAGGGGGATTTTTGCTGAGTCTTTTTCTGCCCAAAGTAAATCACAAAGCAGAGGCGAATATGCTTAATACAGAGATGGAATCTTTTGATGGCTCCTACACTATGGAGCGTGTCACGTTTAATAGCAATGGCGTAGAACTGGTTGGCAATCTCTACTTACCCAAGGGACTTGCTAACCCAGGCCCCGCTGTGACGATTCTGGGTCCGGTGGCGTTTGTGAAAGAACAATCGCCTGTTCAGTATGCTACCCGAATGGCAAAAGCGGGTTTTGTAACGTTGGCATTTGACCCGTGTTTTCACGGTGAAAGCGGTGGCGAACCACGTCGTTATGAAAGTCCGCAGGCAAAAGTTGCTGACTTTAAATCCGCAGTTAGTTATTTGCTAGGCCGCAAAGAAGTCGATCAGGATAAAATTTACGCACTTGGTATATGTCAAGGTGTCAATTGGACAATTCAGGCAACAACTGAAGATCCTCGAATTAAGGCATTAGCGATTGTGGCGGGACATTATTTAACCAAAGAAACTATCGATGAATACAACGGCGGTGAGTCCAAAACTCTTGCTCGTATTGAACGAGGAAAGCAAGCCAAGGCTAAATTTGAAAAAACAGGTGAAGTTGATTATATACCTATTGTAAGCTTGACAGATCCTAATGCTTTGCTGTTGTCCAAACCGATATATGAGTGGTATATCCGTTGGGCCGATCGCGGCCCGGCTTGGAATTTTCACGGTCTTTGGGAAAATCGAGTTGCCGCTATGAGCGAAGCAGAATTATGGAGTTATCGTGTAGATGAAACATTCAGAAAGCTTACCACACCGACGTTAATGGTTCACGCTGACAGGGCGGCGAGCGGTCCTGTTATTCCTAAAAAATTGTTTGAATTAATTGCAGCCAAAGACAAACGTATGGTTTGGTTGGGTGACAATATTCAGTTTCAATTTTATGAAGAACCTGAAACGATCGATAAAGCTGTAGGCAACGTGGCTTTATGGTTCAATAGCCATAAATAGGAAAAAACGCCCTAGAACAAATCGCTCGATCGTTCTGGCCCGATCGAGCTTTTTTCAAATTTCTGTGGTGTCGTCAAGTTCAGTCAGGCAATCAAAATAAATTTTTGGCTTTATTTATCATCTGCTGCCAAAAACTTTTTGTCTGAACAGTCGATGTTTCAGTTGGTTTGGGTTCGTTGAGATAGCGGTAGTACTCCCACAATTCTCGATATGGCGCACCTGGTTTCATTGGTGTTCCCGCCCAATGAATATACTGTAACCGTTTCTCCCCATCATAGAGTACGCGGTCTCTTTCTTGGAAGTGTTTTGAACCTGCCCAACTCCCTGGGCCTCCCCCCGGAATTTTGACGAGATTCAAGCGTTTTGGAATAGACTTTAGCACTATGTAATTTAATATGGGCTGATCTGTTACCTGGCTAGAAAAGTCAAAATATTCACGATGCTGCGAACATTCCCGCAGCAGTTCGTACATCTCCTCTAATGAAATTGTGCCTTTTTTAGATGCCCAAAAGCCGCTATTAAAGACATCGCTTAACTGTTCTTCCGTAAATATTTTTTGTTCTCTTATTAAAGGTGAAAAAATGTCTTGCAAACCTCTACCTGCGTGATGATAATCATTGCAAATAAAGCCAAATTGTGATAATGAATCTAAAACATCGGCAATTTTCTCAAATACAATAATGTCTGTATCAATATACAGAAATTCATCTAAAGGGCCAAACCAGGCTACTAGCTTTCGCATCTTATTGGGAAGCGCTAGGAAGTCACGGTCAAAAATTTCGGCAATTTTTTGAGTGAATTGGTTTAGAAAATCTAGATCGGGAAAGATTTGGACATTATGTTTCTCGCTGAGAATAGCGGCAAGATTTTGATAATTATCATTGAAGGGAATTAAAAAGACTGACACATCGGGATCGTAGGAACGAATGCTATTCAGGAGTGCGATCGCCTGCTCGCTCACCTTATCATTAGCAATAATGTATATGCCGCGAGACATAATTATATCCTCAACTTTTTAATCCAATTTTTTTTAAAATTCGGGTTGCCAGAGTAGGAGGCTGATTATACGGTTTTGGTTTAGTTTTAAACTTAGGTCGCTTTTCTGGTTCTTCTAGATACCGATAATGCAAAAATAAATCCCGGTAGGGAAAATCTAGATTTTCACCAGCGCCAAGCTGAGTAAAGTATTCAGAACTTATGCCAATATAGTGAATGTAGGTTAAGCGGTTGCCCTTGTCATAAAGTATCTGATTTCTATCCTGAAAATGTAAACTTGTCACACAACAACCTGTTTTTTCATTTTCAGGTAACTCCAAAGCCAAATTATAACTAGATATGCCCGATCGCATTACCATATAATTGAGGATAGTTTGGTCGGGAGCCATTGGGTAGAGAATTTCGGCTTCTCCTTGTTGCAGTTTAGATAATAACCAATCTCTCTTTGGTCGATCGAAAATATCTTTTTTAGAGGCGTAAAATCCAGAACAAAATATTTCTGCTTCCAGGCGTTCTGCCGTAAATACCTGCGTTAGTTTAGGGGATGAAACATCATAAACATGAATGATATCTGTATATTGGAAGTCATACACAACCCAGTCATGTTGATTGAGTTGGTCAAAAATTGGTTGCATCAACCCCATGACTAAAGTATCTGCATCCATATAAATAAATCGGTCAAAAGGACCATCGAAAGCACAGTAGCGTCGATGGGTGCCCACTCGATGATACTCACTATTTCCAGTCTTTTTCCAACGTTCTTTAGCAGTTGGATGGGTATCCCAAACATCCCGCACAAATTTATCCCATCGCTGAATTGAATCTCGATCGTTGTAAAGTTGTACGTTTGGTCTGCGGGCAATTTCAGCCGCAATTTTTGCTGTATTATCGTCGTAAGGATAGACGCAGACGGGCATATCTGGCCCTAAAATCGCCTTAATGCTATTTAGTAGGGCAATCAGTTGGTCGTAAACCCGGTCATTGGCTAATGTACAAATTCCATTCATATAAAAAAGAAGCTATTTCTATAAATATTGATCGCTAAATTCAGACAGCCAGTTAAGTAAATTCAGTTTGTGAAGGATAATCTGACGAGCTTCGGCGATCGCATCTTTAGCTGCATACCAGGCATCTGGTGTTGCGATCGCATCTTTTATGTATGATACTCCCTTTTCATCCAAGCTGGGTAACCTGAGAAAACTACCAGGTGGCAGCAACTTATCAGCTGCTGGCCCACCATAATAAATTGGCAGACACCAAGCTAACAGAGCATCCCACAATTTTTCACTCACATACCAGTCGTTTTCAGCATAATTCTCAATTGCCAGATTATAATAATACGGTGCCATTGCATACCATTTGTTGCTCAGTTCTCCTCCACACTGAGTCCACTCAGGTAAATTGCGACCGTACAGATCGAATTTAAGTTCGCTCGATCGCAAAAGCTTCAAAAATTCCAACCGCTTGCGATGGTTAGGTGTGCGACTGATTCCAGACGTGATCCAGCTGCAAGCTTTTTCCTTTTGAGGTGAATCCATCTCGTTCAATTCTCGAAACGAGTTGCTATGATACCAAATTGCCGGCATATAATTTGGCGTAGGAGCAAAGTCATCCGGGCCAGAAATGTAGGCACAATAGTTGTTAGCCCGCTCATAAGCCGCTTTATGCCTTTCAACCACTTCATCTAGCGGTGGCTCTCGCAGCAGATAAATAGTCCGTTCTTTAGGAACACCTCTTAATTGAGGCTCCACCTCTACTATTTGATCGGATGACGACTTTTGTAAACGCGCAACCCACGATCTTTTTAGTGGTAACTTTTGATACAAATCAAACTGATACATTAGTAAGAAGTCAGGTTCTGTCGCTTGCGCTAGCATTTGAATGTTCCCCCAGCTACCGAAAGAATGTGGCGTTTGTTGCCATAGCCAATCACTTTGGGTAATATTAGAGTAACTGGTAATCATCCCCACAATTTTTTTGCCCATATCCAAACTCACTAGCGCTAACTAACTTTTTGCGGACGCATAGAATCTTCTACATAACTCAAAATTTTGGCAATTCTATTTTCGCAAGAAAATTGCTGGACAAATTCAATGCTGTCTGAATAACCTTCAGTTCTTCTGGGATGTGTTCTCAAAACCTGCTGCAAGGATTGGGCAAATTGAGTCGGATTATCCGGATCGCACCACCCTGCTACCACCTTTGCAGACTTAAACTCTATTAATGGCAAAATTTCGGTAGCGACAATCGGAGTTCCCGAAGCCATATAATCAAATAGCTTCAGGGGAGAAGTAAACGTTGCTTCTTCACCAGCACAATGAGGATGAGCCAAAACATCAGCTGCTTGGAGCAAACTGGCTAATTGATTTTGGGGTAGGTAGCCTAAAAATGTCACATTTTGAATTTCCTTTTCTCTGGCTAGCTGCTGATAAGCTTGTACCTGCGATTCATTACCGCCAGCTAGAGCAAATTGAATTCCTGGCAATTCTTTAGCAACATCAATCAGCATATCGACGCCTTTAAATCTGCTCAATGCTCCTGAATATACAACTAAATGCTGGCGTTCGTCAACTAGCAGTTTTTTACGCCAAGCCTCTGCCGTTTCCATCTGTCTTTTTAGAAAAAATTCATTAAAACCGTTATGCAGTTTGATCGCTTTTTCTGGTGGCATCCCATTTTGGATCATACTTTCTAGAACAGGATCGGCAACTGTTACAGCTATTTGAAATAGGGGGTTGCTAACAATTTCCGGTTCAAAAATTTTGTCTTCGTGGTGGTGATGTTCGTAAATGGCTGGAATACCATGTTTGATTGCTGCTTTGACAAAATTCCAATCGCGAGTATGGACAATTTTTGTATGAGGAAGGATATACAATGGGAAATAGTATTTTGAGATCGCTGTGCTACTATTAGTGAATTTTCCACCTATGCGATCGATCGGCCACGGCATCGGCAGAGCAGCGACTTTTAGCTTGTCCTGAAGATTATAAAATTTGGCTAGCCGATCGGCTGGAGGGATTGGTTGAAAAGGATAGAATACCTCCAAGGGATTGAGAGATTCCTCTAGTGGACGAAGATAGACCAAAACAGTTGAGTAACCCAAATTAGCTGCTGCATTGGCAGAATGGGCGACTTGCACCAGGTGAGCCTGGGGTTGAGGTAAAACATTTCTAGTAAAAAAAATATAATGCTTGGTCATTTGCTATTTCGTGGGCAAGTTACTGCTATTTTCAAATAACTCGATTGTGTTGAGAAGGCTGATGGCCGAGCTGTAGGATTCCTCAAGTAATTCATCTTGCTCTTCGGGAGTATCTACCAGGTCGTCAGTCAATAACCGAAGGGAACCAATCATGGTGTTAAGACGGCTACGTACTTCGTAAGAAAGACGATTGCGGAGTTCTTGATTGCGGTTAAATACAACGTCAGGGCGTTCGGCAAATTGCATTGAGTAGAGTCGCGCATAGTAGCCACCTTTGTCTAAAAGTTCTTCATGGGTTCCAGTTTCTACAACGCGCCCTTGCTCCAGTACAGCAATTTGATGGGCATTTTGCACGGTTGAGAGGCGGTGAGCAATTACCAGCGTGGTGCGATCGCGACTCAGATCGTCGATCGCCTTTTGTACCAGTCGTTCCGAAACAGTATCCAATGCACTCGTTGCTTCATCGAGGATCAAGATATCTGGGTCTTGCAGTAGGGCGCGAGAGATCGCCAGACGCTGACGCTGTCCTCCCGATAATAGCACACCGCGATCGCCAATCAGAGTATCCAATCCCAGGGGCAATTTCTCAATAAACTCATAGGCATTTGCCCGCTTTGCCGCCGTAATAATTTCCTCTTCTGTTGCATCGGGTCGCGCATAAGCAATATTATTGCGAACCGTGTCATTAAACAGAAAAGTATCCTGGCTGACAATCCCCATCGCTCTTCTGATACTTTTGAGATCGAACTCCCGCAAATCGATGCCGTCGATCGCGATACTGCCGCTTTTAGGGTCATAAAATCGCGGTAAAAGATCCGCCAAAGTTGACTTACCAGCGCCCGATCCCCCAACCAAAGCCAAGGTTGTGCCGCGAGGCAAATACAGATCGATATCTTTTAGTACCAAATTGGCATGATTGGGATAGCCAAATGATAAGTCTTTGAAATGAATGCCCTCGCGCAATTGCGTGTAATGCTCAGAACCTTTGCCCATGAACGGCTTATTATCGCGCCGCAAAAAGTCATCCACTATCTCCACACTGGCAGAAGTATTGGCAAGTTGACTTCTAGCACCGTTTAACTGGGCAATAAACGGTAGCAGGCGGAAAAGCACCAATAAATAAGTGAGCAGCACTGCCGAGATGGACTCAAGCTCTTGACTAAAAAAGACCCGACCCATAATCACGATCGCCATCAAAGCAATAATCCCCGTCACCTCGCTAATTGGGCCAATAGCGGCAGAATTCATCTGAGATTGGAAATCAGCCTGCTCGCGATCGCGAATTAACTTATGAAGGGATTGATATTCTCGCTCTTCATTTGCCGTTGCCTTCACCAATCGAATACCGCTCAGGGTTTCTAGTACCCGGATCGAATAAGCTTTCGACATATCTGAGAGCATTTTACCGAACAATTTAGAACGGTTAATTGAATATTGATTAACTAACGCAACTAAAGTCAGTAAAAACGTTGAAGCGATTGTTAGTTGCCAGGAGATTGCCACCAGTACAGCCGCAAACACCAAAACAGTGATTGCAATAATAACTATCCGGATCGTAACGCCGATCGTACCAGCAGTCCGACTGACTTCCCCACCCAAGCGGTTGATCAGATCGCCAACTTTCATCTTGGAATAAAAATCTAAGTCTACTTCTAGCAATAACCGCAGTCCCTCTTCACGCAGATCGGATGTTAGCGTCCGCCCCAGCGCACTCGACACTAAGGTACTGGCATAGGTGGCAACGTTCTTCAAAACAATTGTCAGCAAAACCGTCACCGCCATCGCTGATAGGCGATATTGTTCGGGAATGCCATCAAAAGGCGACATAATCGCGTGTATCAGGGGTGGGGCACCTTTTAAATCCACTTTCTGACCTAAAAAATTTAACAGTATGGGCACAATTAGGGTTGTACTCACACCATTAAATAAAGCCCCAGAAAAGCCCAGAACGATCGTTGATAAAATCCAAACTGGGTAACGGCGAGCAAATTTTAGTACAAGCTTAGTATAAGACATACATCTATTCCTGCTATAACTGACTGAGCTTCTATATCTACCCTAAATTTCTTTGCAAGCTTCATCCCATCACATCCCTTTTACTATAGACCGGCAATTACATCTGAAAGTATAGCTGACATCGCATCAATACTATAGTACTTTACACATCTTTCTCTAGCTCGCTTTCCTTGCTCCTGAGCTTCATCCCAATGTAGGAATATCCATTGAATTTTTTCGGCTATTTGGTTCGGACTGCTTGGCTCAACCAAATAACCTGTTCCACCTAAAATTTCTGGAATATCTCCCACTCGTGTCGCCAAAATCGGCTTTGCCATTGCCATCCCATCAGTTAGTTTGAGAGGAAACTGCGCCTGTGCGGCTGGGGTATCTCGCTGTGGAACAACCACAATGTGTGCTGCCGCTACTACTTGAGGCATAACATCGGCAGGATAATTGGGCAACTTGATAATCCAACGTCCCCATTGTTGAATCAGTTTATCATCATAGTCATCATAGGGACTTCCACCAACAATTACTAACCGCAAGTCTGGTTCATTCAATCGTTCTAAGGCTATTAGAAGATCTTCCAAACCCTTGTAAGGGCGGGGGGCTCCCGGAAACATCAAAATTCGATATCCAGCTAAGCCGTAGAGACTTCTGCTTTCCTCTGGATCGTACTTGTTAGGATCGAATAACAAAGTATCCTTGCCATTGGGAACAAATGTCCCACCAAACCGTTTATGCAAAAAATTGGTATGCACGCTAATAGCATCTGCTCTGCTAATTAGATTTTCCATCCACTTCAAATATAAAGGATGATCGGGACGCCTGAGAGACCCTTCTTTTTTTAAAATATCTCTAGCCAATTGTTTGACCGTTGGACGATATTGCCATTCATCACCGCCATGCCAGCTTAGTTCCCAGTCATCAATATCTAGAATAACAGGTTTACCTGTATATATTTTTTTGATTAACGCCACTCCAAAGCTAGCTGGTTGAGGTTTAATTGCATAAATTAAGTCCCCATCAATTTTTTTCAAAATTTTGACTATATATTTGAGTAATCCAGGATAATTAGTGCCTTTCACAGAAATGATTTGCAATTCTGATGGAATTGCTTTGTATAGCTGTTGACCAAACTGAAATCCTAATATCTCAACTTTATGCCCTAGTTTTTTGAGGGCTTGTTCTAGTAGAGATGCTCTAATTATCCCATCATTAGTTGACAAGTTCCATACAAGAATCGATACTTTTATACTGCCTTCTTTTTTCATCTTAGCCGCCACGGATTTTTTGTTTGATTTGGTAAGAATACTTTAGCTAACCGATCGAAAATTCTAGTATATAGGGAACGAGTAACGTTTTTGGCATATTGAGGACGGTAAGGATAAGTACAATGGAGAACTTTAATAGGTTCATTAATATTGTAGTTATTTTTCCATTTATCGAGGTAATTATAAGTTGGTGGCAAGATCTTCAAATTTGGTCTGACTGTTTCAATGGCCGCTGCAAATGCTCCTTGATCTTTCAATAGTAGCACATCTTGATTGTTAACTACTATATCAAAGTAAGTTTTCCATTTATTAAATACTTCTTCATTTTTAGGACTTTTTCTAAACCCCAGAAATCCACCGTTATATTGAATACTGTTCTCGTTGAGCGGTAATCCTACAGATTGAAGAGTTGATAAAATATCTTGTTTAACTCTGAGCAGATTTGAAGCCTTGGTAATCGAAGGTTGAACATCTTCAGTTACCAAAAGATCTACTTCATTTAAATATTCAAAAACTTCATCTATTTTAGAAAGTAAACAAATATCGCAATCCAGATATATGGTTTTTTCAAAGGGTGATTCCCGATATAAAGATAGTTTAGCTTGCCGGGAGGCTAAAACAGTATTCACATTAGAAGGTGCTGGTTTTAATATGACGTTTCCAAAAACTTTGAAAAGAGGATATAGAACGAGGGGAACGCGATCGATTAAAATGACTATTGGTTCTTCTGGATAAAACTTCCTGACTGAAGCTAAAAAGTGAATACAGTCCTGGAAGGAGTAAAGACCTGTCAAAATTGTAATAAATCCTTGCTTTTCTAATGTCATATATTTAAATAGTCCTGTAAATAGTTTTGTTTGATTATAATCACCTAGTGTACTACATTTATAGTGCAGCATCTAATTTTACTATTTAGATTCAGAGCGGTCAATTCAGCCATTCCCAAAAGCTTTTGCTCCAATCTTCATCGTCATAAAAAACTCCTTTCCATTCATAATAATGTACAAAATCCTTCAGGGTTGGCTCTTTATTTATATCTACGATCGCGTACAGCGGTTTGTCTCCATAAAAAGACGCCCACCTGGTATAACTGCTGGGAGGCCCTATAATATAGTCGCACTCAGCCAAGGCATACATATCCTCAATAATGTGATTATTGCCAAAATAGTAATCAAAATCTTTAAATAAACTGCTGTCATGCTCTGCATTAGAGCAAACTAGAAATTTTATTTTTTGGCCGTTAAATAGTTGTTTAACTGAGCCCATGACTTTGACATATTGCTCAGTATGGTAAAAGTATCTGCCCTTTTGATGCTGGGCGTAATCCCCCTGACGTATATGGACTCCGATGATAATATCGGCGTCTTTCCTAAGACTAGATATTAACTTAAATACATTAGTGGTATACTTTTTTAAAGGCGTGAAGTATTGTCTAATTTCCTGTGCATATTTTCGCAACATTTGCGTATCGTTCACAAACCAGCCATCTCTAAAAAGCCATCCTTTCATAAAGGTTATCCAGCCGGTTTTAATCTCTTCCAATCTTTGATTATCGCTCCAATTGAATGGCTTTTCCCTAGTTATTTCTAAACTTTTAAAAAATCCATTTTGAGCCAAATAGCAATTTAATTGGTAATACTTACTTCGCATATAATTATTGCTATTTATGGAGATCTTGGGTGGAGGGTAGCAACAAAATAAATCCTTAGCAGTAGATTGGAAAAATTCAGCGTATTCTTCAAAGGCGGGGTTTATAATCATCAAGTTATTCTCAATACCAAATGCAATATAATTAGCAAAAAGTAGTAGCCTGTTACCCAGTTGTCCCGATTTAGCAGATATTACCAACATATATGTATTTCTCTTTTGTTATTTGCCGTGATGCTAACCATGACGCTGTTGATGCCACTTCCAGGCATGGGATAAGATGTCGTTGAGGTCTGAGTATTGGGGTTGCCAGCCTAAGATTTTTCGGGCTTTGTCGCTGCTTCCCACTAGCATAGGTGGGTCGCCGGGACGCCGATCGCACTTTTGCACCTTAATTTCTCGCCCCGTCACCACTTTAGCGGTTTCGATCGCTTCTGTCACTGAGAAACCGCTGCCGTTCCCCAAATTAAATACGGTGCTATCTCCCCCCTCCAACAGATGCTTCAACCCCAAAATGTGGGCAGATGCTAAGTCGGAGACGTGAATATAATCGCGAATACAAGTACCGTCTGGAGTCGGGTAATCTGTGCCAAAAATAGAAACTGACTCCCGTTTCCCCAAAGCAGTCAGCAACACCAGCGGCAGCAGGTGAGTTTCCGGCACGTGATCTTCCCCTAGCAACCCAGTCGGATCGGCCCCCGCAGCGTTGAAATAACGGAAGCAAACAGATTTAAAATCATAGGCTACATCGAAATCAGCCAGCATCCGCTCTACCATCAACTTGCTAGCACCGTAGGGATTGATCGGATTTTGGGGATGATCTTCGGTAATGGGAATCGCCTTTGGCTCCCCATAGGTGGCGCAAGTGGAAGAAAAGACAAATTTCTTGATTCCTGCCGCCAGCATAGCTTCCAGAAGCGTCAGAGTGCCGTGTACGTTGTTGCGGTAGTATTTGGCTGGATCTGTGACAGACTCGCCCACATAAGCATAAGCTGCAAAGTGCATTACTGCAACGATATTCAGCCTAGAGAAGAGGCTGTCTAGTAAGGCCCGATCGCCTGTATCGCCGACAACTAGCTCTACCTGTAAAACCTTCTCCACCAGGTCTTGATGCCCGTAGACTAGGTTATCCAGAATTACCACTTCGTAACCGGCGCGATCTAGTGCCAGTACTGCGTGGGAGCCAATGTATCCTGCGCCCCCGGTGACTAAAATGGTTGGTTTAAATTGTGACATTTGTTTGATAATACTCCTAGTCAACTAACTTCAGGCGACCTACTTCGATGTAGTCAAAGATGTGATTGATTTGACGGCGGTCTTCTTCCGTGAGTTGGTGGTCTGAGAGGATGGCAGAAGTGAGCAACATATGCTGGTGGCGGCTAATCTGACCGGCGACCAGGATTCGATCGACTATCTGTTTAGCGACTACGGTTGATTTGCTCGGAATGCTCCCTTTCATTATGATGCGTAAATATTTCCACTAAATTAGCATTAATGCAAAGCTATCGTGAAAAAATAATGAAGCCTTACGCCGATCGTGCTGGTTTTCCTCGCTTTTACAAGTGGTTACACTCATTTTAAATAAGAACTCTCTATCTTAGGTATCTTTTATGCAGGTTTACCGGCTGGCCGTACTCTCTGACAACTATATTTTTGTGCTGCACGATACACAGAAAAATATTGCCGCTGCGATCGATCCGGCAGAAGCTGAGCCCGTACTGCGACAACTTGAGGCAACTGGCGCTGAGCTAGTTGCCATTTTCAATACTCACCATCATAACGATCATGTGGGCGGCAATCGACGGCTGATGGAACGTTTTCCAAACCTCCGCATCTATGGAGGGGCAGAGGACTTTGGCAGAATCCCAGGCCAAAATGTGTTTTTGCGGGAGGGCGATCGCGTCTCGTTTGCCTCTAGCGTTGGCGAAGTTTTCTTCGTTCCAGGACATACCCGCGCCCATATTGCCTACTATTTTCCCTCAGATGCTCCTGATGAGCCAGGTGACTTATTCTGCGGCGATACTCTTTTTGCTGGCGGCTGCGGCAGGCTATTTGAAGGCTCGCCGTCCCAAATGGTATCATCCCTCGGCAAGTTGCGGTCTTTACCGGACAATACCAGAGTCTGGTGCGCTCACGAGTACACGCTGAAAAATCTCCAATTTGCCCTGACTGTAGATGGTAACAACCCCGATTTACAAGCTAGATACGCCCAGGTGAAGGAGTCTCGCCGTCGGGATGAGGCGACAATACCGTCAATTTTGGGGATAGAAAAGCGCACGAATCCCTTTTTGCGCTGGGATAACCCAGATTTACAAGCTGCGGTGAAGAGTCAGGAAGCCGTACAGACTTTTGCGCGGCTGCGGGGAATGAAAGACCGCTTCTAGCCAGGATTGGCAGTTGCGATCGCACCCTATATTTCGCTAATATCATACATTCGGATCTATTTAACCAAGACTCTACAGGAAAGCTCATGGCAAAACGCATTCAATTAGTTTTGACTCAGGATGTCAGCAAACTGGGAAAATCTGGCGATTTGGTGGAAGTGGCACCCGGCTACGCACGAAATTATCTGCTTCCCAAGCAATTTGGCACTTTTGCCACCCCAGCAGTTCTCAAGCAAGTAGAAAAGCGCAGAGAAAAAGAGCGGCTGCGTCTTTTGGCACTGAAGGAAGAATCGATCGCCCTCAAAGCTGCTATAGAAGCTGTGGGTCGCTTTACGATCGCCAAGCAAGTAGGCGAAGGGGATGCTATCTTTGGGACAGTTACTGACCGGGAAATCGCAGAGGCGATTCAGCAAAGCACTGGCAAGGAAGTAGATCGCCGGGGTATTACCGTACCAGATATTCACCAGATTGGTACATATAAAGCTGAAATCAAGTTACATCACGACGTAACGGCAACAGTAGATATTGAAGTAGTGTCGGGCTAAAAGAATTTTGGATTTTGGATTTTGGATTAACATTAGTCATTGGTTATTAGTCATTAGTCATTAGTAAAAGACTGAAGACAAATGACAAATTAAAATCTAAAATCTAAAATCTAAAATCTAAAATCATTTATGGTTGACTCACTCAATTTTCAATCTATTGGCGATCGCCTCCCTCCTCAAAATGTAGAGGTGGAAGAAGCTGTTTTGGGAGGCATCTTGCTAGACCCAGAAGCGATCGGCAGAGTGCTAGACCAGCTGGTATCGGAAGCTTTTTCCCTAGAAGCTCATAAACTTATCTATCAAGCGGCTTTGTCCCTCCACGCTCAAAACAAGCCGACAGATTTAATGACCGTTGCTGTATGGCTTAGTGACCGCAACCAACTGGAGAAAGTAGGGGGTGAAAATAAATTAGCCCAACTGGTCGATCGCACCGTGTCAGCGGTCAACATTGACCAATATGCAGCTCTGGTAACTGATAAATATCTGCGCCGCAAATTAATTCATAGCGGTCATAAAATAGTCGATCTCGGTTACGAAACAGCCACCGAATTGCCCATAGTTCTCGATCGGGCCGAACAAGAAGTTTTCGGCATCGCCCAAGAACGACCCCAGCAAGGACTTGTGCCCATCTCGGAAACCCTTACCCAGACTTTGCTGGATCTGGAAAGCCGTAATGAAAATGCAGTCCTGCCGGGACTCTCCTGCAATTTCTATGACATGGATGCTATGACAGGCGGTTTCCAGCGTTCCGATTTGATTATCGTCGCCGGTCGCCCATCAATGGGAAAAACGTCATTTGCTATTAATATTGGACAAAATATCGCCTCTGGGCATAAATTGCCAGTCGCTATTTTTAGCCTGGAAATGTCAAAAGAACAACTGGTACAGCGGATGCTTGCCAGTGAAGCTGGAATTGAAAGTAACCGCCTGCGATCGGGCCGCATCAGCCAAAATGAATGGGAACAGTTAAGTCGCGCACTTGGTATTCTATCAGCCCTGCCAATTTTTATTGACGATACCGCCAATCTTACTGTTACTGAAATGCGTAGTCAAGCCCGTCGTCTGCAAGCAGAACAGGGCGGTTCGTTGGGATTAATTTTAATAGATTATTTGCAATTGATGGAAGGCGGTAGCGACAATCGCGTCCAAGAATTATCGAAAATTACGCGAAGTCTAAAAGGTTTAGCCCGCGAACTAAATACCCCCGTTATTGCCCTATCTCAGCTAAGTCGAGGAGTTGAATCTCGTACAAATAAGCGACCGATGCTGTCTGATTTGAGAGAGTCCGGTTCGATAGAACAGGACGCGGATTTAGTGATCATGCTTTACAGAGATTCATACTACAACCCGGATTCTCCAGATAGAGATATTGCCGAAGCGATTATAGCCAAACATCGTAATGGCCCGACAGGAACGATTAAACTTTTGTTCAATCCCCAGATTACGCAGTTTAGAAATTTAGCAAAATAACAAATTATGGCCTCTCCGTATAGGTGAGGATGCCAACTTACGGGAAGAGGCCAAATTTTTTGCTAACTAATCCTCAACAATTCCACATCAAAAATAAGCGTTGCATTGGGAGGAATGACACCACCGGCACCTCTAGCGCCATAACCCAACTCAGGCGGAATAATTAACTTACGACGTCCGCCGACTCTCATATCACTGATACCCTCATCCCAGCCTTTGATCACCCGTCCCTGTCCCAGGGGGAAGGAGAAAGGCTCATTGCGATCGCGCGAACTATCAAACTTCGTCCCATCCTCCAGAGTCCCAGTGTAATGTACGATCACTGTCTGACCAGTTTTGGGAGTTGCCCCTGTTCCCGGCACTAAATCAATGTATTTAAGTCCAGATGGAGTTGTGACAGTCTCTTCATTCCCTGGATTGGCGTTTTCTGCACTTGACATTGTGTTATCTGCAACCAAAATTTTGTTAATTGTTGAGCTTACGCTTATAGGCTGAGTTTGGATCAGTTCAGATGCGTTAGCTATGCTTTGAGGGCTGCTAATTTGAGCTATCATCAAAATCAACCCAAAAGCCAACATCATCCCTAAACTGATGAGAATTTCTTTCAAAACCAGTCCTCCCTATCTCTTTGCATCTGAGATCTCAAATCCTATCAGCTTTTATCAACGCCAGAGCTTATTCTCCAAATCCCGCACCTGACGTTCCAGACGGTCAATGCGACCCCGCAACTCATCTACCTCAGACTGGCGGGGAACACCCAGATCCTGCATCATATTGCGGATCTGCCGTTGCATCTGCGCTTCAAAATTTCCCTGGTCGCCCTTTAACTGCTGCATCAAATCATCGACCATTCCTTTGGCTTGCTCTGGATCGATCTTGCCATCCTTCACCCATTCGTCACTCACTTCCCGAATTTTTTCCGCTACCAAAGATGTCGTGCCAACACCAATCAATAGTAACTGCTTCATCCAGTTGTTGCTGTCCATGCTGCCTTCCACTCACTTAGTCGAAAAGGGCGACTGAATGTAGCCCCGTAAAGGTATGCTGGAATTTTAGCGTTCCGGCATCCAGTACTATTGTGTCAAATTTGCCGACGTGCCTACAGCTTCGGTCGAGGTTCTCCTGATGGTTATCGAATGGCTTAAATTTAAAGTTACTCCCGAACGGCGGGAAGAGTTTATTCAGAAGGATGCCGAAATCTGGACACCCGCGCTAACTAGCCGTCCTGGATTCTTGAGCAAAGAAGTTTGGATCGATCCTACCGAACTGACGGAAGTTATTTTCGTGATTCGTTGGGCTACTCGCGAACAGTGGCTAAAGGTTCCCCAAGACCTATTAGCGCAAACAGAACAGCAATTTGCTCACCAGATGGGAAACTCCTATCAGATGGTTGAGTCAGGCGAGTATCAAGTGCGGAAATTTCCCATACATAACGCAAGTTGCTAATTAGGTACGTTGTTGCGCTTTAGCGCTCTTTTAGCGCTAAAGCGCAACAACGTACCTGGTGCAAAAGCCTTAATAATATAACTAGCAACTTACGTTAACTAGCTAATATAGATTGCTAATTCGCCCTCTAGCAGCAATGCCAAATTGCCCCCGCTGTCACCAACTCATTCAAGCGCAGGCAGTCACCTGTCCCCACTGTCGCTTGATTCTGAAAGCTCACGGTCATCCAGGTATCCCTTTACACCGATCGACTGGAGAAGAGTATTTATGCGACAGCTGCACCTACCATACAGACGATACCTGTACGTATCCCCAGCGCCCCTTGGCCAGAGAATGTACGCTCTACCATAACAGATCTCAACCAGAACCGGAGCTTAACCCGCGTCACGATCGCAGTAAATCTCTACGTTTGTGGTTTGAGAGAAACCTAGCTTGGCTGATCTTGGTGGGTTTAATCCTGCTCAGTTTACTGATTAGCTTATCCCGGTAGGTTACTCTAGCTAATATATTTTGCTAATTCACGCTCTAGCAGCAATGCCAAATTGCCCCCGCTGTCACCAACTCATTCAAGCGCAGGCAGTCACCTGTCCCAACTGCCTCATGGTTCTAAAAGCTCACGGTCATCCCGGTATCCCTTTACATCGATCGACTGGAGACGAGTATTTATGCGACAGCTGCACCTACCATGCAGACGATACCTGCACCTATACCCAGCGCCCCTTCGCCAGAGAATGCACCCTCTACCACAACAGATCTCAACCCGACCCAGAGGTTAACTCGCGTCCCGATACTAGCCCATCACTGTGTCAGCTGTTTGAGAGCATAATTAGGTCTTTGTTTTAATAAAATTAAATGTGTAGCGAAATATTGAGAAAAGCAAATGGCAGTAGAACGATGGACAGATGTAATGGTTGATGAGTTAGCTTCAAGCGTTAGTGAGATGCGTGAGAGCGTTAGTGAGATGGGTGAGAGTATGGGTGAGATGGGTGAGAGTATGGGTGAGATGCGTGAGAGTATGGGTGAGATGCGTGAGAGTATCGATGGTTTGAGAATAACGGCTCAAGCTTTGCTACAAGTAGCTGCACAAAATCAGCGAGATATGGAATTAATTAAACAACGCCAAGCCGAAAGTGATCAAAGGTTTAATATTTTACTCGAAGAAGTCCGTTACTTGATTCGGCGCACTGATGGAAATTAAATCGATCGCAGATTCGTAGGGTGCGTTAGGCAACAGCCGTAACGCACCATCGAACCTCTAAAATAAACTCGCAGTAGTGGTGCTTTCCGATAACGGTGGCGCTTCAACAAGCATCTGATTATTATTATGTACAAGGGTAGCTTTTTCTTGAAAGACTGCTAAGTCGAACCAGAAAGTTGTACCGATGCCGACTTCACTGCTCAGGTGTATTTTGGTGTGATGCTTTTCAATGATATTGCGGACAATTGAAAGTCCCAGACCAGTTCCTTCCAGGGTATGAACCCGATTTTCAACGCGGAAAAAGCGATCGAATATCGCGTGCTGATCTTCTGGCGCAATGCCGATTCCCGTATCACAAATTTCAATCCGCACTATGGGAGACAGTTTTGAGTGATGAGTTTCTTCGTGCGGCTCGATTTTTAACTCCTCTTCTACTAGATAGGCGCGGATTGCCACCTGCCCCCCAGATTCAGTAAACTTGAGCGCATTGCCAACCAAATTGGCAAAGACTTGCAGCAGGAGGTCGTAGTTACCTAAAACCGACGGCAGGTCGGGGTCAATTTCCTTTACCAGCTCGATGCCTTTATCGCGAGCATTGAGTTTATAAGTTCGCAGCGTTTGTTCTATAGGCAAGGAGATATCTACTGCCTCGAAGTTATAAAATCGGCAGGAAGATTCCAGACGCGACAAATCGAGAACGTCGTTGACGAGGCGGGTGAGGCGGTCTGTTTCGTTATTGGCAGTTTCCAGAAACTCGCGCCGCTGTTCTTCGGTGAGGTCTTCACCATATTCGTGCAGAGTTTCGATAAAAGATTTGATGTTGAACAGGGGAGTTCTCAGCTCGTGAGAAACGTTGCTGATGAAATTGCTTTTAGCTTCGTTTAATTGCACCTCGCGGGTAATATCCTGCACCGTCATCGCAATCCCCTTTATGCTCTCCCGGTGCTGGTCGAGAACATTGGTGAGTAGAATGCGAACGGTGCGGTCTGTAGGCTCAGTTAGGGTAAGTCGGAACTCGGCACCTTCCTTGTAGCCATTGCCAGCCGCCATCTGGTATAAAGGGCGTGTTAGTTCTACGGATACTTGGGAAGGCAAATAGTGCAGGACATTAGCCCCGACAACATCAACGCCCTCCCAGCCAAACATACGGCTGGCGGTGGGATTGACTAAAATTACTTGCAAACTGGTGGAAAGCAAAACTGCGCCATCTGCGATCGTCGAAACCAGCGTTTCTAGCTTAGCTTTTTCCGATGTCAGTTCCTCAATATTTTGCTCTTCATAACTTTCTAGGCGTTCCGCCATTTCGTTGAAACTGTAGATTAACTCGCCCAGTTCTCCTCCCAGCGGCAGGTCAATCCGCTGCTTAAAGTTACCGGCGGCAATGTTTTTCACCCCCACCAGCAACTCTTTAATTGGTTTGGTGATTGTCAGCGCGTTGAAAACGGCACCGAGAATCACCATTACCCAGATGGAGACAAAAACTGCGATCGTCACATCCCTGGTCAGATTTGAGGAGGTGACCACAGTCGGATTGGGGTTAATCCCAATCGCCAAAACGCCCAGATACTTGCCTTCGTGAGTTAAAGGGACAAACACATCCGTGACTGTTCCGTCAGGCGTTATGTGCTGCCGCATCATTGTCAACTCAGGATTATCGGCCCAATCAGCTGGCAGCTGAATCCGACGCTCAATGGTGAGAGAAGTTTGCACTTCTGATTCCCAAAAGGGAAGACCGAAGAAAATTTTCCCAGCTTCATCGGCATAAAGCATATAGCGCACGCTGGTGGTGCTGCCGTAGAAGCGTTGGGAATATTTGGCGACCTCAGTCAGATTGTTTTCTGCAACTAAGGGCGCTACATTGGCTGCCAGCAGCAGCCCCAAGTCCCGACCGAAGCGGGTGTCATTGAGTTGAGCATCCTGCTGGATTGTGTTGACAGCCCAGAAGGTTAGGCCACTCATGAGCAAGGAGACTACTAAGGTGGCCGCTGCCATCAGCCGCGTCTGGAGTGTAAACTCTGACCACCAATGGGCAATGACTTCTCGGATCGTTTTCAGGAGAGCCAGCATCTTAGGAAAGAGGAAGTATAAAGGATGAAATATAACTGTAAAGTTTTTTTACTCTTTACTGTTTCTATTTCATACTTTATACCCCATCGTGCTATTGATAGCTTTTTGGGCTATATCTCGCCGATAGTACGCGCCTTCAAATTGGATACAATCGACTGCTGCGTAAGCTTGCGCTTTAGCATCCTCGAAGTTTTCTCCAATCGCTGTGACTCCCAGAACCCGCCCACCATCCGATTTTGGATTTTGCGCGAAGTGGGCGTCTTGGCGGTTCCCGTCACGATGCCCACCTTCGCAAGAGAGGATTTTGGATTTGGGATTGTCTGGGGCCAGCGTCCCAGCGTGAAAGACGATCGCTCCTTTTGCCTGGGCTGGCTCGATGCCAGTAATTTCTTTACCCTTTTGATAGTCTCCCGGATAACCGCCAGAAGCCATCACCACGCAGACGCAGGCTCCTGTTTTCCAGCGAATAGGGGGCATCTCGGCCAGTCGCTGTTCGCAGCAGGCTAGTAGCAATTCTTCTAATGGCGTTTCCAGTAGCGGTAGAATGACTTGAGTTTCAGGATCGCCAAAGCGACAGTTAAATTCCAGCACTTTTAGTTCTCCTGTTGGTGCAATCATCAATCCAGCATAGAGAACGCCTACGTAGTGAATGCCGCGTTTTTGTAAAGTTGCGATCGCAGGTTGTAAAACTTCCCGCTCTACTTGTTCTAGCAACTGGGGAGTACAAAGGGGCGCTGGAGCATAAGTTCCCATACCCCCCGTGTTTGGCCCCGTATCCCCATCCCCAATTCGTTTGTGATCCTGAGCTGGTAACAACGGTCTAATTGTCAAGCCATCCGTCAAGGCTAAAACCGATACTTCTTCACCAATTAAACATTCTTCGATCACCACCTTGCCGAAGCCGTCCAGAAAAATATCTGCCACAGCCGACAAAGCTTCATCTATAGTTTGGGCCACCGTCACCCCTTTTCCAGCTGCCAAACCATCTGCCTTGACCACAATTGGTGCTACTTGAGTTTTAATGTATGCGATCGCTTCTTCTTTTTCCGTAAACACAGCCGACTTAGCCGTCGGTATTCCCGCTTCTGCCATCAAAGCCTTCGCCCACGCCTTACTCGCCTCAATCTCAGCACCCGCTTTCGTCGGGCCAAACACAGCGATATTTTGAGAAAGCAGATAGTCTGCAATTCCCAGCGATAGCGGCACTTCGGGGCCAACTACCACCAGAGAAATATCATTTTCTTGGGCAAAACGTCCAATTCCCGCAAAATCATCTACTCTTAGAGGTATATTCTCACAGCGTTCCAGGGACGCCGTGCCGCCATTCCCCGGTACGCAGAATACCTCATCAACCTGCTTGGATTGCAGCAGCTTCCAAGCTAGCGCGTGTTCGCGTCCGCCATTGCCAACAACTAAAATCTTCACATTATCCTCGTGCGATCGATCTCCAATTTTCAAGGATAAAATGCTAATTTGCAGTTTAGATATATCCGCGCATTAGTCTAGGGAATTTATGGCTATAAGTATCGTTACCGGGACTGCCGGTTTTGTTGGGTCTCACCTGGTCGAAGCTTTGTTGAGCCAAGGACAGCAAGTAATCGGCGTCGATCATTTTAATGATTACTACAATCCCGGCTTGAAACGCAAGAATATTTCAAGTTTTGAAAATCATCCGAATTTTAACTTAATCGAGGCCGATATCCAGTCTGTCGATTGGGCTGCATTACTTGCCGATGCAGAAGTAGTATATCATCAAGCAGCTCAAGCTGGCGTCCGTGCGAGTTGGGGAGATGGGTTCCGCGCTTATACAGAAAGGAATATTAACGCCACGCAAGTTTTACTCGAAGCAGCGAAGGAAGCTAAACACCTCAAGCGATTTGTGTTTGCATCCTCTTCTTCGGTGTACGGTAACGCCGAAACTCTGCCAACTTCAGAATCTGTTTGTCCTCAGCCTGTTTCTCCTTACGGAATGACCAAATTGGCTAGCGAACATCTGTGCGGATTATATCACAAAAATTTTGGCGTTCCTGTGGCTTCATTGCGTTACTTTACAGTTTATGGCCCCCGTCAACGTCCCGATATGGCGTTTCATAAGTTTTTCAGAACTATTCTGCTAGATGAACCGATTCCTATTTACGGCGACGGACAGCAAACACGGGATTACACCTTCATCAGCGATGTAGTTGCTGCCAATTTAGCAGCTGCAACCGCACCAGCAGCGGTTGGCGAAGTTTTCAATATTGGCGGCGGCAGTCGCGTAGTATTAACCGAAGTGCTAGACACGATGGAAAAAATTGTCGGACGTCCCATTCGCAGAAATCACGTGGAAGCAGCGAAGGGAGATGCGCGTCACACAGGTGCGGATGTGTCCAAAGCCCAGAAGTTATTGGGTTATCAGCCAAAAGTCTCGCTGCAAGAGGGTTTGAGGAAGGAATGGGAGTGGATTAAGGCGTTGTACGCTGCGTAGCAACAGGTTTTGAACTGTTGCATCAATTTCTAGATTTCTCTGTTATATTCAAGCTCTAGGCAAAACGTAAACCCCTAAGTTTGATTTACAGATTTCAAAAAAGTTTTAGCATACCTTATATCATAGAGCCGCTAACGGCTCTATGATACCCCTAATGACTTACGCAACTGGCACATAGAGTAGGGTGCGTCAGATGAAACCCTTATTCTATCGATGTATAACTTCGTCTGACGCACCCTACAAGTTGATTTAAGTGTGACAGGGGCTTTAGTCCTGCCATAGATTGAAAGAGAAAAAACTTATTGCCAAAAACCGCAGTAAAAAGCTATCCTGAAATAAGCTGATTTTTAAATTATAGCCATAGTCACATAGGTTAGAACACTATTTATCGCTCAAAGCAAGGAAGCAACTGTGTTTGCACTAAAGCACTCAGCACTTTGCTATACCCTGGTAAAAAAAGACTATTTACCCTGATGGCAAAATACCTTCATAAATCTTAACATAAAATACCGAAATACGGAGGATTCTAATAATGCTGACACTTCCAGGTTATAAACTCACAGAAGCCATTCATGAAGGTGTTAAAACTGTGATTTATCGCGGCGTCAAGTCGCCAGAACACACATCGGTAATTATCAAAACTCTCAAAGCAGAATACCCCACCCTCGAAGAAATTACCCGATTGCGGCACGAATATAAAATTATCCAGCCACTCAATATAGAAGGCATTGGCAAAGCAATAGGTTTAGAAAACTATAAGAACGGTTTAGCCCTAATATTAGAAGATTTTGAGGGAGACTCGCTCAAAAAATTAATGGGCGAGCAAAAAATTTCCATACTGGCCTTTCTTTCTCTCGCCCGTCAGCTAGCAGAAACCCTGCACGAACTGCATAATAATCATATCATCCATAAAGATATTAAACCCCAAAATATCCTGATCGATCCGAAAAAATGGATTGTCAAACTCATTGATTTTAGCATCGCCTCTCGGCTTACCAGAGAAACACCTGCGATTAGCAGTCCCGATTTACTAGAAGGAACCATTGCTTATATTTCCCCAGAGCAAACTGGGAGAATGAATCGCTCCATTGATTATCGCACCGACTTTTACTCTCTAGGCGTCACTTTCTATGAAATCCTCACAGGCGAACTGCCTTTTCAAAGCAAGGAACCGCTGGAATTAGTACACTGCCACATTGCTAAAACACCAGTATCGCCGCATCAGATGAATTCAGAGATTCCTCTAGCGGTTTCCGATATTGTGATGAAGCTAATGGCAAAAACCGCTGAAGACAGATATCAAAGCGCTTTGGGAATAAAAGCGGATATAGAAACCTGCTTTAATCAGCTAATGTCCAGCGGTCAAATTATCGACTTCGTTCCCGGAAACATGGATAAATCCGGCCAATTTCTCATTCCCCAAAAACTCTACGGACGGGAAGCAGAAGTCGCCGAACTGCTGGCAACCTTTGAGCGTGTTGCTGCTGGCACCACTGAGATGATGCTGGTTTCTGGTTATTCGGGGATTGGCAAAACTTCAGTAGTCAACGAAGTTCACAAACCAATTGTAAGGCAACGCGGCTATTTTATTGGCGGTAAGTTTGACCAGATTTAAGCGGAATATTCCTTATTCTGCGCTCATTCAAGCTTTCCAGGAATTGATGCGTCAGCTATTAACGGAAAGTAAGGAAAATATTGCTATTTGGAAATCGAAATTATTAGAAGCGTTAGGAGAAAACGGCCAAATTATCATTGATGTAATTCCGGAAGTGGAATGGATTATCGAGTCACAACCGGCGGTAATACAGTTAGGGCCGACTGAATCCCAAAATCGTTTTAATGCGGTATTTCAAAAGTTTATCGGCTGCTTTGCACAAAAAGAACACCCCCTCGTTTTATTCTTAGATGACTTACAGTGGGCAGATTCAGCTTCTTTGAAGTTAATCGAGCTGATGATGTCTGATGCGGGTAGCAAATATGTGTTGATGATAGGGGCGTATCGAGATAATGAAGTTAGTCCGACTCATGCCACAATTCAAACTATAGAGAAGATTCAACAAGCTGGCGCTGTTGTTAATAATATTGTCCTGGAGGCTTTGGATTTCTCGCACGTCTTTGCTTTAGTGAGCGATACTTTGGGTGAAAACCTAACCCCCCAACCCCCTTCGCTTGGAGGGGAGGGGTTGGGGGAGAGGTCAAAACCGTTAGCTGAGTTAGTTTTCAACAAAACTCAGGGTAATCCTTTCTTTTTGACGACGCTACTCTCTACGCTGTATTCGGAGAAACTGCTGACGTTTGATTTTAGCGAAGGTCGCTGGTTGTGGGATTTAGAGCAAATTCAATCTATTGGCATCACAGATTTCAATGTTGTTGAACTGGTGGCTAGAAATATTCAAAAACTGGCTGCTTCAACTCAGCACGTTTTAAAGCTAGCTGCTTGTATTGGCAATACATTTAACTTAGATAATCTTGCAGTTGTTAATGAAAAATCGCTGTTAAATACTGCCGATGAATTGTGGGAATCGTTGCAAGCAGGATTGATTTTGCCCCTTTCCACAGATTATAAAATACCTTTATTTATTGAGGAATCAGAACAGAAATATTGGCAGGTTAAAGATTTAAAAGTTGGTTATAAGTTTTTGCATGACCGGGTGCAACAAGCGGCGTATTCTTTGATTCCAGAAGCTGAGAGAAAAGCCACTCACCTAAAAATTGGTCAGTTGCTGTTGCAGAAGACCGCTAAATTCGCTTTGGTTGAAAATCTTTTTGATATTGTCAACCAACTGAATATAGGGGTGGAATTCATTACAGGGGAGGCGGAAAAAGAAGAACTGGTCAAATTGAATTTGATGGCTGGTAAGAGAGCTTTAGCTGCAACAGCTTATGATGCCGCTGTTAGGTATCTGAATGTTGGTTTGCAATTACTCGCTACTGACAGTTGGGACACTCAGTATGAACTAACGCGAGATATTTTTGTGGAAACGACGGCGGCAGAATATCTCAATACTAACTTTGAACGAGCGAAACAATTATCTGATGTTGTCTTAGAACGCGCCAAAACATTGCTAGAAAAGATCCCAGTTTACGAGAAACGAATTCAGTTTTACATCGCTCAAAACCAAATGCAAGCTGCGATAGATACCGCCTTGCCAGTCCTGAAAATGCTTGGAGTTCGTCTGCCTAAAAAACCAAGCAAACTAAATGTTTTAGTTGGGTTAATTTACACCAAACTAAACTTAACTGGAAAGCCCATTGAGGAGTTAGCAAATCTTCGCGAAATGAGAGATACCTATAAACTTGCCGCTATGCGAATTTTAATAGTTATCATTTCTGCTGCTTATATCGCGAATCCCACTCTTTTCCCATTAATTGTCTTTAAAATGATTAATATATGTCTAAAATATGGAAATTCCCCACAGGTAGCCTACGCATATGATTTTTATGGCTTGCTTCTCTGTGAAGCGCTGGGGGACATCAACTCTGGATATAGCTACGGGAAACTGGCTGTGAGGCTGGTGGAGCAATTTAATGCCAGAGAACTCCAACCTAAAGTACAGGTATTATTTAATGGTGTGATCCGACACTGGAAAGAACACGCTAAGAAAACAATCGAACCATTTTTTGAACAAATTCAAGTCGGACTTGAAGTTGGAGATACAGAATATGCTTGCTATAGTGCTATGAACTATTGCACCTACTCCTTTTTGCTTGGGGAGCATCTAGAATCTATGGCTCTGAAACAGAAAAAATATCGGGATATGATGCTGAAACTGAAACAGGGATCTCCGTTCAGTATTACAAACATATGGACTCAAACTGTTTTGAATTTAACCGGGAAATCGCCGGGTAAATACTGTTTTTCCGGTGATGTTTTTAATGAAGCTGAAATAAAAATGCTTTTAGTGGATAATAAAAACCTGATATTTATTTACGATTTCTATTTGTTAAAATCATATTTATTATATCTTTTTAAGGAATCCAATTTTTCGATTGAACAAGCTAGATTAGCCGAAAAATACGCAGAAGGCGGGTTGGGCAATATGACAAGTGTTGGCCACAATTTTTATTATTCTCTCGCCTTGCTTGCTCAATATCTCTACGCCTCCAAAAGGGAGCAAAGGGAATACTTGAACCAAGTAGTATCCCATCAGAAAAAAATGAAAAAGTGGGCGTACCACGCTCCGTCGAATTATCAGCACAAATACTCGCTAGTCGAAGCTGAGAAAGCGCGAGTATTGAAGCAAGATGTTTTAGCAATGGAATATTATGACCTCGCCATCAAAGGTGCTTCCGAACAGGGATACATCCAAGAAGAAGCCCTCGCCAATGAACTGGCGGCAGAGTTTCATTTTTCACGCGGTAGACAAAAGATTGCTCAAACTTATCTGACGGAAGCATACTACGGATATATTCGCTGGGGAGCCAAAGCTAAAGTCAGAGATTTAGAAGAAAGATATCCTGAATTCTTCTTGAATATACTGAAGCGAGAAGACCCCGGCTTCGATATCACTCGGACAACCACTTCGACAACGGGAGGGAGTGCGTCTGCACTGGATTTGATCACGGTAACGAAAGTATCCCAAGCGATTTCTTCTGAAATCGTTCTCGGCAAGTTGCTGAATAAATTGATGCAAATTCTCATTGAGAGTGCGGGCGCGAGAAAAGGACTCTCCTATTCTTGAAAAAAGCAGGTGAGTTGCTGCTGGTAGCAGAGGGTGCGGTAGAGAAAGACAAAATCCGAGTGCTGCCATCTGTGAAAATTTCAGCTCGTCCAGATTTGCCTGTCGCTATTATCAACTATGTGGAAAGAACTAAGGAATCTGTGGTATTAAATAATGCGACACAAGAGGGAATTTTTACCAACGACCCTTACATCGTGAGAACTCATTCCAAGTCGATTTTATGTTTACCGCTGATCCATCAAGGCAAATTCACGGGCATACTTTATTTGGAAAATAACTTAACAGTGGGAGCTTTTACCTCTGCCCGGTTGTCTGTGTTAAAACTTTTCGCAACACAAGCATCTATCTCACTAGAAAATGCGACTCTTTACGAGGAGTTGCAACATTACTCTCAACAACTGGAAGCTAAGAATCAAGAGTTGGATAGTAAAAATGCAGCTTTGCAGTCTTCAGAAGCGCTTCTGAGAGATAAAAACCAAGCTTTAGAAGAATATCTGTACAAGTTGCAGCAGACGCAAGCTCAACTGGTTCAAACTGAGAAAATATCTAGTCTGGGACAGCTTGTTGCGGGGGTAGCTCATGAAGTGAATAACCCGGTCAGTTTTATCAATGGCAATCTACATCATGCTTCTGAGTATGTACAAGATATGCTCAATCTTTTGAATCTTTACCAGCACCACTTTCCCAATCCGCCAGCGGAAATTCAAGCCGAAATAGAAGAAATTGAGCTAGAATACTTGATGGAAGACTTGCCAAGAATGGTTTCTTCGATGAAAGTGGGGACTGACCGCATCCGCGATATTATGCAGTCATTACGCAACTTCTCACGAGTTGATGAAGGGAGTGCCAGGGCAGTCAACATCCACGACGGGTTGGAGAGTACGTTGATGATTTTGCAACATCGCTTGAAAGGTAAAGGAGAGTTAAAAGGAATCAACATAGTTAAAGAGTATGGCTCTTTGCTCCCCGTAGAGTGTTATCCCGGACAGTTGAATCAGGTATTTATGAATATCTTGGCGAATGGCATTGATGCAATGGATGAAGCCAGACTTACCAGTGAGAAAGAAATTCGGATTCGCACAGAGGTGATAGATGGTAATAAGGTGGCGATTCGGATTAAGGATAATGGCCCAGGCATGACGGAGGAGGTACGCTCTAAACTGTTTGACCCGTTCTTTACGACGAAGCCGATGGGTAAGGGTACTGGTTTGGGGTTGTCGATTAGTTACCAAATTGTGGTGGAAAAACACGGGGGTAGAATAGAGTGTATTTCTGCACCCGGAGAGGGGGCAGAGTTTGCGATCGAGATTCCGATCCGGCAGCAATCTGAGAAGCTCGCGATGCGTGAGCGAGCCTGATTGAGAAGCAGTTCAGCTTATAGAACTGCTGTAGGTCTTCATGCGTTCGCCGTGAAGGGGGGTATGAGGAGACGCCGGTGGCGTTGATGGTCTTCACCGTCTAGCAATGCTACGGACTGCTCCCCCAAAATTGGTTGTAAAAGGGGTTTGTTTGCGCGACCAGTATCTAACCAATTTGGATCGGCAGTAAAAATTTCTTTGAGTTTATTTTCGGATCATCACAGGGACTGGCGATCGCACTCCCAAAAATTCCCCCCACTTGCATAAACATCAACCCGGTTTCTTCGTTCACCGATCGGCTTTCTGCTGGCTATATCAATTTTTGAATTCTTGTTGCTGTTTATTGCGATCTCGATTTAATTTACCCCACAGCAAACTCAGTAAATTGACGTACATAAGGAGCTTTAAAAGCTAAAACAATATCTTCTTTGGGAACTCCCGCAGCTACCAACTCATTTGCTATTCCTGTTTCCGTTCTATCCCTCTGAATCCAAATTTTACCATCTTTTATATCGACGTGAATTACACAGCCGTAAACCCGTTTTTGCTCCTCCCAGCCCAAATGAAGCACTTGATAATGCTCCCGTTCGGTGTCAAAAAGTAATTGTACTTCTGTCTCAGTATCTAAGTCATTTCTTGAGTGTTGAGACAGAATTGTTTGGACTAATTCTCTGTAGTTTATTCCTTCCATAAAAGTATCTCCTCTTTAATGGCCTCAAAAATGAGTAACTTGAGTTGATGTTCAGCGATTAATTCTTGAATAAATCGATTGCTGAAAAAATCATTATACACATCTTGGTTTATTGCTAAATACAAAATCCTATTTTGTTGTTTTTTTCTGAGGGCGGAACGATAGCTGAGGAATTGACCCAAAGCTATATAAAAGCTGGCTAAATCTGATGCACCAAGAAAAGATTTAATCTCTACGGCGATCTTGAAACCATCTTTCTCTGCCGCTAGAATTTTCTCCCCTGCTAAGTCGATAAAAAAATCAAGTTCCTCTACTTTGATAAAAAGAGGGTCGTGAGTAATTATCCATCCCTCCTTTTCTAAAGCTGAACGAACAGCATTGTGAAAGATATCTTTAGCTGACATAGTTCACCTCTAGGCTTTCTGCTGGCTATATCGATTTTTGAATTCTTGTTGCTGTTTATTGTGATCCACTATAGGTTGAGGATAGCCAAGGGCGGCGCGTTCTAAAGGGGGAATTTTTCCGGTTACCAAGGATTCTGGATGGCCTGATCGCAATTCTGGCACCCATTTTCTAATATATTCTGCTTTTGGATCGAATTTCTGCGCTTGAGAAGCCGGATTAAAAATTCGCACTGGTTTGGGGTCCATCCCGCTGGAAGCACTCCATTGCCAACCACCGTTGTTTGCAGATAGATCCCAATCATATAACTTCTGCATAAAATATTTTTCTCCCAGACGGGGATCTATAAGCAAATCTTTGGTAAGAAAACTGGCAACAATCATGCGACAGCGATTGTGCATCCAGCCAGTTTCGTTCATCTGGCGCATGGCTGCATCGACAATTGGATAGCCGGTTTTGCCTTCACACCAAGCTTTAAAATATTCTGGATTATTGTCGTAAGGAAAAGTTTTAAATACTTCGCGAAAAGCCCCTTCTGCTAATTCGGGAAACCAATACATCGCGTGTTGATAAAATTCTCGCCACGCCAATTCTTGTTGCCATGTTCGGATATTTGTTTGTACTTCTTCACTTGGGCTTTGTTCCATTGCCTGCATAGCACGATCCCAAACTGTACGAATGCCGATCGCACCAAATTTCAATGCTGCACTTAGACAGGATGTTCCGTCAACGGATGGAAAGTTGCGCTGTTCTTGATATTCAAAGATAGCTCGATCGCAAAATTCTTCTAGTCTTTCTTGTGCTGCTTTCTCTCCTGGTGCCAACAGCAATTCATTCTCCCAAATAAATCCTAAATCTTTAGCTGTAGGCAATTCTATAGCACCGGCATTTCGCGTTGCTTCTTGTTCGGCTTCGGTTAAATTTATCTGATTTTGAAATATCTTTACTGGCTCATTTTTAGGTTTGCTAATCCAGTTTTTCCAAAAGGGAGTGTAAACGGTGTAGGGCCGATCGGACCCGGTGCGAATTTCTGCTGGGGCGTGCAATAACTGATCCCAGAAGTTTTGGACTTGAATGCCTTTTGCCTTCAGGGCTTCGGTGACAGTGCGATCGCGCTCTTTCGAGTAAGGTTCGACATCCCAATTCCAGTATACTGCCTTAGCATTGAGAGCCGCACCCAAAGTTGGTATTGCTTTTTTGGGTTCGTCATCCACTATCAACAACTGGCTACCAGCTTGGGCATAACGCTGCTGGAGTGACTGCAAACAACCAATCATATACGTAACTCTTGCCGCTGCAACATCATCCCTACGAAGGATGTTGCGATCGAGGCAGAAAACTCCTACTACTTTTTGGCTTTGCTGCTGTGCGGCAGCAAGTCCTATATTATCCGAAATGCGTAAATCGCGACGATGCCAAAAGAGAATTAAATCAGACATATAATTTGGTCAGTTGTCAGTTGTCATTGGTCATTGGTCATTGGTTATTGGGAGAATTTTAAATTTTAGATTTAAAATTTAATCAATCTGCAATCTTAAATCTGACATTCTCATATCGCCTCTTTACTGTTTTCATCGTTGGTTAATTTTTTACCGCAGATGAAGACGGATGAACGCAGATGAACGCAGATAAGAACGGGATTGAGATTTTTTTAGGCAACTGATGCTACTGGATATGGGACTAATGACTAATGACCACTGACCAATGACCAATGACGACTAAGATAGAAAGGGGCGAGCCAAGAAAAAGCTAGAAATAGATTTGGCGTCTACTGGTTCTCCAGCCCAAATCGCTTTTCCCAATTCCTGGGGAGTCATCAAAACTGTTTCTATGTCTTCGTCAATATCTCGATCGGGAGGCGTTTCCAGCAGTTCCAAATCTTGAGCGAGAAAGGCATAGATAATTTCATCGGAATAACCGGGACAAAGAAAGAATTGTCCTAATTTTTGCCACTTGTGGGCGCGATAGCCAGTTTCTTCCTCAATTTCGCGCTTAATAGTCTGGGCTGGATCTTCATTTGGCTCAATAGTTCCCGCTGGGAACTCCAACAGACGCCCTTCTGCGGCGAAGCGATACTGCCGCAATAGCACCAGCTTGCCCTCTGAGGTCACTGGCACGGCGAGGGCACCACCTGGGTGACGAATACACTCCCAGTCACCCTCAGCCTGGTTAGGAAGGCGTAGATGGCTGACTTCAAAGTTAAATTTGCGACCCTGGTAGAGCAGACGTTGTTTGAGCAGTTCTGGTGGTTCTTGACCTGATGCCATAGTCGATTTTAGATTTTAGATTTTGGATTAAGGAATTGAATTGACATTCAATCCGCAGGCATTAATCGGCGGACACCAGAACAGTCTACAGCGCGAAGGAGTTCTGCGATCGCCATTCCCGACACTGGCTCGATCCAAGCTGGGGCAATTTCCGCCAAAGGCACCAGCACAAAGGCTCGTTCCCTCATGTGGGGGTGAGGTAGCTGGAGAGTAGGAGTGTCGAGGATTATCTCATCAAATAACAATAAGTCAAGGTCTAATGTTCTTGGCCCCCAGCGTTCGAGGCGGAGACGACCAAACTTGGTTTCAATCCCCAGTAGCGTCTCTAACAATTGCGGCGGACTCATTTGGGTTTGCAGTACAGCACAGCCATTCAAGTAATCTGGTTGAGGTGGCCCGACAGCTTTAGTTTGATACCAGCCGGACTGGGCTGGCAGACTAATTCCGGGAGTTTGGGCTAGTATTTTGAGGGCAGACTCCAGAATGGCGCGAGAATCGCCTAGATTGCTGCCGAGAGCTATGGCGGAATGCCCAGACTGTAAAACCACACACGCACTTCCCTTCGCAGGTTTCGATCGCCAGTTTACCGCTTCAAAGAAGAATGCGATCGTGGAGTAATCCTTAAGAAGGACGCTGCAACACGCCATTTTGACGTTAACTAGGATTGTAAGGCCATTGCCATAGCAACGGACACAGCTGTCCTTTAAGGCCCAAAATGTCCCCCAAATAGCAAAAATTGTTTTGCAAAGCTAGTTAAAGTTCTGCTGCAAGCAGGGTCGCCTCCTAGCTACCATAACCAAGGTTGTACTTATCGAGATAACAACATGGAAACTACGGAACCCCGATTCCCACAAACAGACACTCCTAAAATAGAGGTCACCGTCCAAGAAACCGATACCGCTCCTTTGGCGAAACTCCGTCCTGCAGACGAGGCTTCGGCTCAGTGGCAGGAGTACTGGGATCAGTTTCTTTTATATCTGTCTAAGCTGCCAGATTACCTGGGCGATTTTTTTGGCGAATACCAAAAACCCCTACTCACCCTTGGATTGATCGCGGGTGGCTTTGTTACTGTCAAGGTAACGCTGGCGGTGCTAGATGCCCTTGACGATGTGCCCCTGCTATCGCCCTTCTTTGAACTTGTAGGTATTGGATACTCAGGTTGGTTTGTTTGGCGCTATTTGCTTAAGGCGTCGAGTCGCCAGGAATTGGGTGAAGAGGTCAAAGTGCTGAAAAACCAAGTGTTCGGAGGTAACTCCCAGAAGATCTAACGGGTAATAAGGCAGGAGTATCAGCATCGATAGAAGCTGCTAATGCTTGACCTTACAGGAACGTCCGGGAAGCCTCGGACGTTTTTGTTTGTACTAGCTACTAGGTGCGTTAGGCTGTCGCTAACGCATCTACAGCTGTTTTCAAATACAGCGGCTTGCAAGTGGGTGAGGTACAAGTAAATTGTAGGGGCGGGTTTTGCCATGATTCTTGTCGGTTAGCCAAAAATTATCTGCCAAAAGGGCCCCTACTAACGCGCTATGAAGAAAATCGTTTTAGTGTACCATCAGCCGCTGATGGCCTACCACATCCAAGCGGGACAAGGGGGTATTTAAGCGATGAACAGCAAACAAGAACGAGATTTTGAGCTAAATGATGGCTTAAAGTCAAATTCATCACCATCTCCAGCCGAAGAACCATCTTTGTTACAACAATTTGCCAAGATGGTCGTGGAAATTGGTGCAGCAGTTGCCAGCACTTCCTCCCAAACTGGGAAAGTAATCGTAGATACAGCAGTCGGAGTTGGGGAAGCCATCAGCTACACGACTTCCCAAACCGGCAAAGCTGTGGTGAATACAGCATCTGGTGTAAGCGAGGCGATTTGTCACACCACGTCTGAAACGGGTAAATCGGTTGTAGATACGGCAACTGGTGTCGGAGGCGCGATTTGCCACACCACTTTCCAAACCGGGAAAACGTTTGTGGATACGGCAAGTGCGATCGCAGAGGCGGCAGCAAAACAAACTTACCAGCTCTTCGAGCAAACTACTCAAAAAGCAGGAGAGACAATTACTTTTGTCTCGGATAACTGGCTGTTGCGAAGATTGAGCGGCTTATTTAAACTAGATTGGCTGATCGGTGCTGCCGATAGCGTTGATTTGGCAAAAGCAGAAGCAGCACTCAGAAAGCTACAACAAGAGTATCCAGAGGAATCTCCCAGCCAGATTGCCCACCGAATTATGGTAGAAAAGTCGATCTATGCTGGCGGAGTAGGGCTAGTAAGCAGCATTTTACCCGGAGAGGCATTGATTTTGTTCGCCGTCGATCTGGCAACAACCACGAGATTGCAGGCGGAAATGATTTATCAGATTGCGGCTGCCTACGGGCTAGATTTAAAAGACCCAGCGCGTAAGGGCGAAGTTTTGGCTATTTTTGGTTTAGGATTGGGTGGCAGTCGCGCTGTCAAGGCAGGTTTGGGAATTCTTCGCAATGTACCCCTGGCAGGAGCTGCGATCGGTGCCAGTTCCAATGCAGTTATGCTATATTCTTTGGGTTATGCTGCTTGCCGCTTCTATGAAGCTAAGCTGAATGCACCGATCGGCCAAAGTACGCTGGCAGATTTAGAGCAAGCAAGCGATAATTATTTAGAAACTGCCTTAGCACAACAAAAAATCGTCGATCGAATTTTGGCTCACGCGATCTTGGCAAGTCATCCAGAAAAGTCTCAGTCAGAAATTTTGGCACAGTTAAAATCTCTCAACCTTACCCCAACTTCTTTGGAAACAATTGCTGCTAACATCGAGTCACCACAGCCTTTAGATACGCTTTTGGCTGACCTAAACCGCGATTATGCTATACCTTTGCTGGCTCAGTGTTATAGAATTGCTCAGGCAGATAACATCATTACGCCAGCAGCAAATCAAGTAATGGAAAAGATCGCCCAAAAGTTCGCTCTCGATTTAAATGCCATTAAGGAAACGGTGAAAGGCTAAGGCTAATTTTTGTCAACAATCAAAAAGGAACTATTGCGTGATATAGATCACTACAATAGGACAAATATTGTCACACATTCCTACCCCTATGGATCACAAGCCTTTGTATACAGATTGGCCATATTGGGGAGGCTAGTGTATGGTCTAGCTAATGATTTAGGTGAGGAGGAGTTTATGAAGACAATCTTAACAATTAAGTGGCTAATGGAAACAATTGCTTTGCAATTTATAGCCCTTAGTTTGGCATCTTTGCTGCTGATATGGTTTGCCAGATCTGGCTGGTAGAATCATTTGAGATGTTAGGTTGATTCTACGGATAGTTTTTTTGTGGAATAAGACTTTGCGGGATCGAGCTTGCGCCTTCAACGCCACAAATACTTGTGTCGGGGATGAGCTAGAGCAAAAACCAAAATCGGTATGACAGGCAAGAGGAAGGCGCTATCCTTAGTAGGAACGTCCTTACTAAAACTCAAATGCTCAAAAAATTAGCAATAACCTTGTGTCTGTTGACAGGTACAACCTGGACTGGCGGCTTTCTTCTCCCCGTATTTGCTGCCGATCCGGTTCCCTCCAGCGCTACCCAACAACAGACTTCGGCAAATTCTGCCTTGATGTTGGAAGATCTGCCCGCTGGGTTTCGGGAACTTCCACCGGAGGTAGCATCTGAGGTTAGCACCAAATTTGAAGCGCTTAGAGAACAGCTAACTCAAGCGGGAATGAAGCCAAATAAATTCTTTGCTTACATCAATCCAGAGAACTTCCAAATAGTCTTCGGTTTTACTGGGGATCTCAACGATCAGCCCGATCGAGCCAACTTTGATGCTACTCTCAAGCAAATCCAGTCACCAGAGTATCAGCAACAACTGATGAGCCAATATCGAGAAGCGCTAAAAGCATCTCAGGGAATTGAGATTCTGGAGTACGGTGGTATCCCAGATCTTAATAATGTTGCCGATACTTCTACTGGCATGACTGTATCGGTTTCAATGCAAGGACAACCTTTACGTCTTGATGTAGCCGCTTTTCGTCGCAGCAATGTGGGAGCGTTCACAGGTATTATGTATCCCAAGGGTCAGGTGCCAACGGTACAGTTGGGCGATGTCGCTCGCAGGCTAGATAGTCGCATTTTACGGGCATCTTCTGGCATTAGTCCAACTGGGGCAACGAATCCTAGCGTAAATCCGAGCAGTACAATTAATCCTGGCGTAAATCCGGCTGGTGTAACCGCTCCCGGCGTAAATTCGAGCGATACAACTAATCCTGGGGTAAATTCGACTGGTGCAGAAGATTCTGGTGTCGATCGTCCTGGTGCAGTTGAAGTCAAATAGTCGAGAGTTATGTGCTTATAGCGTCGCACCTTTGGCGACGCTGTAAGCTTATGACCTGAGCAACAGTTAGCTCTAGGATAAGAGCAGGGCTAAAAAACAGGAAAAAAAAGCATGAGTGAGGCCCAAAGCCAAGCTAGCCGATGGTGGCAGCGTATCCCACTATACTTGCAGATTGCGATCGCACTCATCCTAGCAGTCGCGATCGGGGTATCACTGGGTGCCGGTAAACCAGATCCAGCAAACATCGCCCTAATTAACAACCTGGCAGTTCCCTGCGACTTGGTGCTAAAGGTTTTACGCGCCCTCGCCACACCGCTGATTTTGCTGGCAGTACTGCATACCTTCCTCACAGCCAGCATTCCCGGCACAGCAGGACGCCGTTTGTTAATTCTACTTTTAACCAATACCGTTGCCGCAATTTTAATAGGTCTTTTAGTTGCCAACATCTTGCAACCGGGGGTATGGGGTCAGATTAAAGCCCCAGCAGGCACAACCGAAAGCCTTACTAAACTCGACCCTTGGTCACTACTTCAAAATAGCGTACCTGGTTCTATTCTCCAGCCATTAGTCGATAACAACGTCATCCAAATCATCATCATCGCCCTCAGTTTTGGCATTGTCTTGCGTGCCTTAAAAGCAGAGCAAATAGCCCAAAATAGAACAGATTACTTGCCGCTTGAGCAGGTAATCACCACTTTATTCGACGCAGTGGTACGCATTTTGGAATGGGTAATTGCCTTAGTGCCGCTGGCAGTTTTCGGCATCGTTGCCAAAACCGTTGCCCTGCAAGGCTTCTCACCCTTTAAATCTCTTGGTGTATTCATTATCGCCGTCTTGGTGGCGCTATTTTTGCAAGCCTGCTACTACTTAATCCGAATACAATTTGGTTCCTGGGTAAGCCCGAAACGCTTCTTGATGGGTGGATCTGATGCTTTCCTAATGGCATTCTCCACCTCTTCTTCAACAGTGACAATGCCGATCACTTTTCGGGTTTTGCAGGAAAAAATTGGTTTGCGGGAATCTTCCGCTTCCTTGGGGGCATTAGTCGGCAGCAACTTCAACAACGATGGGACTGCCCTTTATGAAGCAATGGCAGCTTTGTTTATTGCCCAAGTACTCGGTCAACATCTTGCCCTTGGGCAACAGTTTCTGATTGTGCTAACTTCCATCGTTGCTTCTGTAGGTGCAGCTGGTATTCCCAATGCAGGATTGGTAACAATGACGTTGGTGTTTAGTTCGGTTGGTTTGCCGACAGAGTATATCGCTTTATTGATAACAGTAGACTGGTTTCTCGATCGCTGTCGCACCGCCCTTAATGTAATGGGAGATATGACAGTCAGTGCTTTACTCGATGGCAAACAAAAAAAGCCAGAGGTTGAAATTATTGTGCCAACATTAGAATCAAAGGGATGGGAGACTGTGGACTAGAGACTGGCTACTGGGAAAGAAAGTCTAATTTATGGAGATTTAACTATGTCATCACCATTTTATCGCTTGATTCGAGGTAACTTTGCGATTATTGGCAAGCAACCCGATGGAGATTCTATCCGCTTTGTTGCAGATAATCCAAAGCTTTATGAATTTCTTCACCGTGCTTATCGTATCAAGCCTTCTCGCGACGGCAGCGTGCAGCTGCGACTTGAGGCAATAGATGCACCCGAAACCCATTATGGCAAGGCAGCTCAGCCTTTGGGAAAAGAAGCACGCGATCGCTTCTTAGACTGGCTCGGTTTTAAAAGCATCGAATTTAAAAAGAACGAAGTACTAGATTCTGAGCCAAATACTATACCAGGAGCGATTCTTACAAAGGCTGCCGATGCTAACGGTCGCCCTATTTCTTATGTACTGCTTGGAAAGGACGGTTTTGATGATGAAAAGTGGGTAATGGTAGACGAAAAACTGTTAGAAAAGACAGCAAACTTCAATATGCTTTCTACAGGGTCTGCCTACTACACGGTTTATACTTCTACACCGTTCGCTCATCGTCAGCTACTGCGGAAAGTGGCCTTAGAGGCACGGGAAAAGAATCTTGGTATTTGGCAAAAAGATACAACCAGTGAGTTTGCTTTGTCAGATGCAGATGATATTGGCCCCAAAGGACAGTTAATTCTTCCTAAGCTGTTCCGTCGTTGCATAGATTACTTAAAGGCCGTAGATGGCGGCTTTCGCGGAAACTTAGAAGATTGGCTAATTGATAGCTCAAAAATGCTCTCTCGCAATGAGAACGATCGCGTAGTAATTCGCGATTCTGAAGAAGTGCAACTTAGCGAACTTCTGGTACAGCGAAACAGCAAAATTGTTTTTCAAGCCGACTTACTTGACTTAACCTTTGTAGAAAAGTAGATTTGTTCGCGGTAAATTAAATATTGGGTATGTTGTTGCGCTTGGGCGCTATCTTAAAGAGCCCTGAAGCGCAACAACATAGCTGAAAAGTTTTATCCTGGGCAATAGACCGGACATGAGTGATACCAAATCCTGGTTTGTTACACCATGAGAATTTTTGGCCTAAACATTGTAGAGACGTTTCATGAAACGTCTCTACAGCCTAGAGACATAAAGAGGGTAATCATTGCTGATTTGGTATGAGATCGTCAAATTGTCTGTTGTCATCGTTGGTTAAATTTTTACCGCAGATGTAGGCGCTTCGCCTTCCCGTAGGGTAGACAGATGAACGCAGATTAACGCAGATGCAGAATAATCACACGAATTTTAGATTTTTCAACAGCGCGAAGCGAGTTGCGGAGGACGCCCCCTTAGACCAGTCATAAATTGCAAGGCATAGATTTTGAGGGGAGGGATATTTTGCAGCATCCACAAACCGAGTCGGCGAATTACAACAACTGGCAACCAATTATTAGAAAATATCCGATCTAAGAAATCGGTGAATCCTAAAATTGCCAGGTTTTCCTGTTTGCGCCAACGTTCGTAGCGTTTTAGGACATGGATGTTGCCGATATCTTCGCCTAGTTGATGGGCAGATTGCAAAACTTCGGCAAGGGCAGCTGCATCTCGAATGCCCATGTTGATGCCTTGTCCGCCGACGGGATGGCAGCAGTGGGCGGCATCGCCAATCAAGGCTAGTCTGGGAAGGATGTAGCGATCGCTCTGCATCAACTGCACTTTAAACACAAACCGCTTTCCCTCCAACTCCAAACTCCCCAACAGTCCGCCAGTGCGGTGTTCCAGTTTCTCGATAAATTCCTTTTCGTCCAGTTCGCTTAAAGCTTGCGCTTCCTGATGGGGTGCAGTCCATACAACGCGACAGCGATTATCTGGCAGCGGCAAAACCCCCATCGGGCCACTAGGCCAGAAGCGTTCAAAAGCCGTGTTGTTGTGGGATTTCTCCGGTTTTATGGTAGCTACGACGCAAGATTGCCAATATTGCCAACCGCGAGTGGGGATACCAGCTGACTCGCGGATGCTGGACTTAGCACCATCTGCACCCACTAGCAAGCGAGTGCGGATTTGGGATTTGGGATTGGGAATTTTGGATTGAACAATTTCTAATTCCACACCGTCGGGAAGATATTCAACTTTCACCACTTCCGCCGGACACAACCAAGATACATTGGGGCAATTTTGCAATAACTCCTGCAAAGAAGTCAGGAGAACTTGATGTTCCGCCACATAACCGAGTGCATTTTGTGGGATAGGCATCTTGCCTGTCATGCCTAAATCGGTGGGGTAAAATTGCACGATACCGGAATGATCCGCATCGGATAGGCGAATGTGACGATATGGGATAACTTGGGGAAGAATTTTATCCCAAACGCCAATACCCTGGAAAATGCGTTCGGAAAGCAGGGAAATGTTATAAGCTTGTCCTTTAGCTGCTGCCACAGACTGGGGTTTTGCTTCGATCAGCGCTATTCTCAGCCCAGAATCCTTTAAGGCGCAGGCGAGTGTAAGTCCCACAATGCCGCCACCTACAATGGCTATGTCGCAGTCGTAGTCTAGTTGCGGTGTCGGTACGGTTTGAGTTAACTGTTGCAGCGCCATTTTTAACGAAATATATCAAAAACGATCGTAATATTTACTCTTCTTCATTCTGACAGATTTTTAAGGGAGCGCAAGCCCATCGCATGGACGGGATGGGTAAGCGGGCAGCACCTTTAGGTGCGGTCAGTCTTTTGATTGATGACCAATGACAAATTGCAGATATCCACACAAAATGGTATCTGATAAGTGTTACTGATATGCTGTTGGGACACGGCATAATTAAAATTTTGGTATGACCGAAATTTTAATTATGCCGTGTCCCAACAAAAATGTTCACGATGAACATTAGCATAATAATTCCAAAAGGCACGACGAATTGAAGCTCAATCCAGAGAAGCAGTATCAGCTGTGGAAGCTTAAACTTTTTTCAGATCTTGTTTTGAGCGGTAGTAAACCATTCCGCCCCTATCCGAAACAAAATGGCAGCTAAGATACGATCGCACAAAAGAACGCAGGATTGACTCGCCAGATTCTCGATAGTAATCCCCCAAAATCGGTTTTAGCGCCTCAGTAGCCGTCTTCAAATGGTAGTGGGGAATGGTCAGAAACAGGTGGTGAGCTACATGAGTGCCGATATTGTGGTGAATATTATTTATCAACCCATAATCGCGGTCAATTGTAGACAAGGCACCTTTGAGAAAATACCAGTCTTTACCGCGATACCAGGGGATATCCGATTCTGTGTGGTGCAGAAAAGTTACCAAATCCAGCCACACTACAAAAACCACATAGGGGCCGAAATAGTATTTCAGCAGAAACAACCAGCCATATTGATAGGTTAAGCAGCCCAAAAAGCCTACCATCAATGTCCAGCATACAGTACTGGTGATTACATCCCATTTTTCTGTGGGTCGAAAAAGAGGACTATTAGGAAGAAAGTGTGAGCCTTTCTTTCCAGGAGAACGTTTAAACAGATATAGCGGATAGGCAATCAGCAACACCTGAAAGCGGAACAGCTTTTCATACCAAGGCATCTGCCGATATTGGCTTTCCGTGACGGGATACCAGCTTTCATCAGTATCGATATTGCCAGTATTTTGATGGTGAGTTCTGTGGCTGATGCGCCAGCCGTGGAAAGGAACGAGTATGGGACTATGAGCTAAATGCCCAATCCAATTATTAAGCGATTTGCTTTTAGAAAATGAACCGTGACCGCAGTCGTGTCCCACTACAAACAATGCCCAAAACATGGTTCCTTGCATCAGCCAGAATACAGGCCAGAACCACCACGAGTCCAGGTGATGGGCCACTGCATAGAGAAGGCTAATTACAGATACATCCAGAAAAAAGTAGGAAAGTGATTTCCAGGCGGATGGCTGAAAACATTCCGGGGGAATCGCAGATTTCAATTGCTGAAGGGTAAATGGGAGTTCAGCCCCATCTTCGGAAGATTCTGCTTTTGGCGAAGCGTTTAACTTGAGTAAGTTGGATTGCACGAAGTTTTAGATTTTACCGGACTTTAGATAAATGGAATTATTCTACAGTTAGGCAATTAGCGCAAGAGAGCGCAAAATGACTTATTAGTCAATAGTAAAGGTACTGGTTAGGATAAGATATTATAGATATAGATTTTTATTAGAAATATAAGTTTTATTTATGAAAGAGGTTTAGTTCGATGAAAGTTTCATGGGCATGACTTGGGGATATTAGTGATAACTCTATCCCCAGACAATTTGCATATTGAGGACAAAACCAGGTAAGACATCTTCTCCTGATAATTCTGTCGGAGATTCCAGCACTTCTACAGCTTGTCCTTGTCGATAAATTTGAACTCGGCGTGTTTTCCGGTTAATTAACCAACCGAGTTTTACTTCGTTATCCATATATTCTTGCATTTTAGCTTGCGTTTCTTTTAAAGTATCAGTCGGTGACATTAACTCTAAAACAAAATCCGGTGCAATCGGGGGAAATTTCTCTCTTTCTTCGGGTGTAAGTGCATCCCATCTATCTTGTCTTATCCAAGAAACATCGGGGGAGCGATCGGCCCCATTGGGAAGTTTAAAACAAGTGGAAGAATCGAATACTTCACCGAGTTTAGTTTGTCGATTCCAAATAACAAAATCAGCATTCATTTCTGAATTACATTTTCCTGTTTCTCCTCCTGTAGGCGGCATAACAATTAATTCTCCTAGCTCGTTGCGTTCCAATTTAACGTCAGGATTTGACCGACAAAGTTGATAAAATTGGTCGTCGGTTAGTTTGATAACGGGATTCAAGTTTATGATAACGGCAGTCATAGGTTTATCGCATTATTTATTTTACAATCTGGCAGCGGAAATGGCAGCACCGATCAGTCCTACTTGCGGATTCAAAATTATATGCAACGGCACTTTTTCGAGTAGCTCACGCATCCGCCCTTTGTTCGTAAAAGCATGAACAAAACTGCCTTCCAGCATCAGCGGTAAATTTTTGGCAGCAATACCACCAGCAATATAAAGGCCGCCATAAGGTAGAAGTTTAAGAGCGAGATTACCTGCTTCTACACCGTAGGTTTCTACAAACATTTCCATCGTCTGTTCGCAGAGGCGATCGCTCTTTTTTAAAGCCGCTTTGGAAATGACAGATGCTGGATCGACAGTCTTCTCACTCTGTCCAGCTTCTTGTTCCCAAGTTCTAATTAATTCGCCAATTTCTGGCGATTCATGGCAATATTGTCTGTCTCTTAAGAATTGGTAAATCGCCACAATTCCTTGACCGGAAACAACTCGCTCGACAGAAACTCTCTGGATATCGTGCTTATCGAGCAGGTATTTTAACAGCTGAAATTCTAACTCCGATCGTGGCGCAAAATCAGCGTGTCCGCCTTCCGAACTGAAAACCTGATAGGTGCCTCCTTGGGGGATTAAAAATCCTTGTCCCAATCCCGTTCCCGCACCAATTACGGCGATGGGGGCACCTGATTGGGGTTTGCCAGTTTGTAAGGTGTGCAAGTCTGATTCCGCTAGTCCCAGAACTCCATAACCAACGGCAGCAAAGTCGTTGATGAGACTGATGGATGCTATTCCCAGTTCTGTTTCCAAACGTTTGGTGTCGAGTGACCAAACCAGATTAGTCAGTTTTGCGGTATTGTTGACAACAGGGCCTGCGATCGCAAAACAAGCCTTCTGCGGCACGGGCGTATAGCCCAAATGCTCGGTAGCCGCCCCAAGAAATTCCTGCACTATGGGCACTAAATCGGGATAGTCGCGACTGGAGTAAGTCGCCTCATCCAAGCTATACATCGATCCCTCTGCTGGCTGTTCAACCAATCGCAGAATTGTCTTTGTGCCGCCGATATCGCCTGCCAGTAACAATGTCATAAATGTAGTGCGAACGGATTACTTTTTCTTCGCTCAAATCGGAGGTATCCCCGACCCTGCTTACTCAACCGATGGTAGAACCGTTTTGGTGCTGCCGATACCCCCTGCCAGAAATAAATCGATCGATTTAATGGAACCGGATCACTTTCTCTGTTTGGTTCAAATGAGAAGTATCTCCGTTGAGTTCCATCACCCATTCTCGATCGTTACGAACGATTTTGACCAAACAGCACAGAGTCGCGTTGATTTCCGGTTCGTTTGTGACACCCAGCAATCCCATTGCCGTACCGATCACTGATGCGCCATGCCCCACCAGCAGGACGCCTTCTGGAAACTCATCTGCAAGGCGTCTGGCGGTTTCACCAGCTCGTTGCATTGCTTTTTCTCCTGTTTCGGGGTATTCAGCCGCAATGCCTCTGGGTGCGTGCGAGAGGTCAATTCTGGGAAATTGCTCGTGCAATTGTGGCAGCGAGAGTTTTTCTGGATTCGATCGCATCCACTTAGGATTTAACCATTCGCTCAATCCCGGTTCGAGTTTGATGGGCAAATCCAGCGCTTCTGCGACTTGGTTGGCGGTTTGCACGGTTCGCAGAAAGGGGGAAGCGAAGATATGGGCGATGTTTTCTGCTTTGAGGCGTTGCCCCAGTTGATAGGCTTGGATGACGCCATCATCGGAAAGGGGAGGATCGTAGGGGCGTTCTGCGCTGAGGAACCAGTCGGGGTTTACGAAGTCGAGACGGTTGCCGTGGCGGGCGATCCAAACTGTTTGGGACATGAGATTTTGGATGAGAGGATTTTGGATGAGAGGATTTTGGGTTGCGATCGCTAACTAAGCAGAAGTTTCGGTATCCTCTATAATGAATCTTAGTGTAGTCCACTCATCTGTTCCACAATATCTTCCGGCACTGGTAAGGGCGGTCTGAGTTCACGACTTAGTAACTGAACGATCGCTTCCACTAATAATAGGCGATCGCTTACCGATAATTTGTATGCCTCGTTCTTTAGTTCTTGCAAATTCATACTTTTTCCCTTCCTCATTTTAACTCAATACTAAAATTAAGTGAGAGTCTGGTTATGAAAACACATCGTTTAGAAACGACTTTAACCGAGAATGGTACTCTAACGTTAAGTGATTTGCCTTTTCAAGTCGGTGATGCTGTTGAGGTTATTGTTTTAGAACGTCGTCCTCATCAACCGGAATCAAATCCCTATCCTTTGCGTGGTACTGTGATCCGCTATGACGATCCAACTGAGCCTGTAGCTTTGGAAGATTGGGAAGTGCTGCAATGATTATACTAGATACTCACATCTGGATTATTTTTAAAGTCTTTTAAGCCATTCCGTTAAAGCTAGTTCGACTAAAAAATTAATACAATCTATATCACCCAAAGGAGGATATACATATTCTTCTGTACCCAAATATAAACGGATGTATTGTTCAATGCTCCAATACTGATTAGCAGAATGAGAACGAGACTCCTTTGGTTTGTAGGCAACATAGGAATATTGATCGATCTGACTAAGAAATGAATTTCTGGGAAACGATTTACTCGAAATTATCATTCTACCGATTCTGTTAAAGCTATTAATTTTATTTAAATCCGGCGAAATGGGCAGCCATAAAATTAGGCGTGGAATGATTAAATTATTTCTATATGTAGATTTTTTGCCCATGATTTCAGCACATGGTTTACTCTTTCCTTTACCATAGCTAATACTTCCTGATTCAACTTTTTCTTGCATTCGTTTATCAAAGGTAAGTATTTTTTGCCGCATACGCAATAACAATTGACTATCAGCATCTGAAAATTTAGATAAAATATTAATAAGCGCTCTGGGAGGCGCAGGTTTATTATCATCATTACTTTCTATTTCCTGATAATAAATATCAAATTCAGTAAGTTTGCCACTATCCACATCCTTCAACTGCAAATAAAACTTCTCCCCATCTGCCAAAACCTCAAACCTTAAAAATTGGACATTTAGATGACAATACTTCCTATCTGTAAAGTTATCTTTATGAAAACTTGGAGTAACCGCAATTAACCCAATAGGTTGCTGATAGTCCACCTCTTCGTTAAAAGGTTTCTCTTGGCGCAAGGCGTCATAATAACGAGTTAGCTGCTGAACAACATATCGATCTTCAACATTTTTCAACTCCAGCACCACTAACTGTTTATTCTCACCCAGCGCTAAAATGTCGCATCTTTGGTCATTTACAATATATTGACGTTTTAGAGGAGTTAAGCCGAATAGCTGGGTTAAATTAGCCCAGGCAAAATCTTCCAAAACCTCTTCACTCTCAAATTCCCAGCCTGTCGCCGTTTTCCTTAAGTTGACGTAAGTTAGCATATAGACTCTGTTTGGTGAACTTTGCTAATTTTAGTATTCCCGTATAAAAACTTGATTTAACTTCATGGTGCGAAACATAGAGATTCGCATCCTCACCCAGGGGGATTTTGCTTGTATATAGCGATTTGCGCTTGGATGAGGGACAGGATTTTTGGCCTACTCTCCCACTCTCCCACTCTCCCACTCTCCCACTCTTCCAAATGCTATACCTTACTCACCTGACAAGGGCTGTATATCCCTCTGTGGGTTTTCTCCAAGGCATCAGACTTTCTATAATCTGATAAGGGAGTTAACTAGGAGCTATATCCATCCAGGTGAAAGATATGCAAATTACCGATACCGATCGCATAGCCATTCGCTGCGTTATTGAAAGCCAGCTGGAAGCATTTCAAATTGACGATGAAATTACTGCATTCTCCTTTGCCACTCCGGGAATTCAGGCGACATTCCAAAGCGCAGAAATGTTTATGGAAATGGTAAGGGCTCATTACCAAGCAGTGTACCGCCCACGTGCGGTGGTGTTTGACGATATTGCGATCGTCAACGGATACTTAAGTCAACCAGTACTCCTACTCGATCCCGACGGTGTGCCAATGAGGGCGCTTTACGTCATGGAAAATCAGCCCAACGGCTGTTGGAAAGTTAACGGATGCTATCTCGCTCCCGTAGAAGGGCAAACCATCCAATAAACTTCACATTGGCGGACATACCCGCAACAGTTGGTTGCCGCCTTTTTGAAACTCGTAGGCAACCTCCTTGATTTCCACACTGTATCCCTGCATTTCCAATTTATTCATGACTGACTCAAGTAATGACGACACCTCTCCCGATATATTCAAAACCGGAAAAATCCGCGCTTCTCTGGCAACGCGACTCATTTCTAAAATCGAAGCCAGATGAAATTCTTCTGAGAGTTGATCGGAATAAGTAAACAGGAAATGAGAACACAAAGCCAAATCAAACTGATTGCTATTGAAAGGCAAAACTGGCAACCCATCTGTTAAATAGCGCCCTTCTTGAAGTCCGGCTGGGAAATCGGCTAGAAATTGGTGCATCGCTGTCATCCGAACTTTTCCCAGTCGATCTGGTGACTGAATATCTTCCCAAATATATGAGTCCAAATTTGCTTGGACACCTTCAATAACTATTTGATAAGTATCCTGAATTCGCTGGGCAATTTCATCTCCCGTAAACTGGTAAAGCGGATCGCAAGAGATCGTCTTGTACCCTTGGCGCGTCATCTCAGCATTAAAGCTTGCTGGGCCACCCGCACAATCCAGAATCGCCAACTTCAAATCGTCTGGTGTCAAACCAAACATTTTGACATATTCCTGCATCGATCGGCCCCACGGAATTACCTGCTCAAGCTTTAAGCCCACTGCTTTTTCCCTCCAAAGCAAATTTTTGTTAGTGAGTATCACCCATTCTATAGAAACTTTTTAAACGTAAAACTGCCAAGCCCTTAGCCTAATTTGTAGGTTGGGTTGAGGCACGAAACCCAACAAAGCAAAGAAATGGCGAAGGTATTGTCCCAGAAACGGGGTTTCTGGGAGTTGAGTTTATTTACGCCCACCTACTTAATCAACCCGAATTTCATATTACTCCATACCTGGGGCTCCCTCCATAATTTCCAGAGGAACTCGATGAAACTGCTTAAAGTTTTCTACAAAACGCCTAGCCAAAGCTCTCGCCTGTTGCTCATAAGCTACGCGATCGCTCCAAGTCTTTTCAGGATCTAAAATCTCGCTATTAACCCCAGGAACCGCTGACGGTACTAAAATTTGGAAAATCGGGTGGTGATGAAATTTTACATGGTTTAACTCGCCATTAATAGCCGCCGCAACCATAGCGCGAGTATCTTTAATCTCGATGCGACGACCCACACCATATTGCCCACCAGTCCAACCCGTATTCACCAGATACACATCAGCGTCGTGCTGGATGATTCTTTCATACAACATCTCAGCATAAATAGTAGGAGAAAGTGGCAGAAACGGCTTACCAAAACAGGATGAAAAAGTAGCTTCCGGTTGCGTAACACCTCGTTCCGTACCTGCTAACTTGCTCGTATAACCAGACATGAAGTGGTACATTGCCTGCCTATTAGTTAGTTTAGCAATAGGTGGCAAAACCCCAAACGCATCAGCCGTCAAGAAAATGACTGTTTTCGGATGACCTCCCACACCAGGAATAACGCAATTGGGAATAAATTCTACCGGATAAGCTGCTCTGGTATTTTCCGTCAAGCTATCATCGTCATAATTTGGCACTCTGCTTTCTTCATCGAAGATTACATTTTCAATCAAAGCGCCAAAACGAAGCGCATCCCATATTTGCGGTTCGTTTTTCTTAGAAAGCCGAATTGTTTTGGCATAGCATCCCCCCTCAAAGTTAAATATTCCCTGTTCCGACCATCCATGTTCGTCATCCCCAATTAACCGGCGCGTCGGATCGGCAGATAAAGTTGTTTTGCCAGTGCCAGAAAGTCCAAAAAATAAAGCTGTGTTGCCATTTTCATCCATATTTGCAGCGCAGTGCATCGGCAAAACATTACGTTTTGTCATCAAGTAGTTCATGAAGGAGAAGACGGATTTTTTGATTTCACCAGCATACTGAGAGCCTCCAATCAAAACGATTCTTTTGGCTAAGTTGAGAATAATGAACGCTTCGCTGTTGATGCCATCAATATCTGGATCTCCCTGGAAACCTGGAACCGCAATAACGGTGATATCAGAGTAGTGCTTTTTTAGTTCTTCTGCTGTTGGTCTGATGAAAAGTTGATGGGCAAATAAATTTTGCCAAGCTAGTTCATTAATGACTCTGACGCTTAGCTGATATCTGGGATCGGCACCAACATAACCATCAAAGATATACAAGTCTTTGCTTTGAATATAAGCCAGCATCCGCTTGTATATGTGGTCAAATTTTTCCACAGAAATGGGAACATTGACGCTATTCCAATCTATTTCATCATGGATACTTGGGTCGTCAACGATGAATTTATCTTTAGGCGATCGGCCCGTGTATTTCCCCGTTCTGACAAAAAGAGCGCCATTGTTTCCCAATACCCCTTCTCCCCGTGCTAAAGTGTGTTCCACTAGCTGAGGAACTGATAAATTGCGGTAGATCCGACCGGGGTTTTTTATGCCTAAAAACTCTAGTCCGTAAGACTTTCCATTCGTCTCATTGCTAACTTGGCAAAAGGTCTGAGCTAAACCACTCAGACTCTTCAAGTTTAAAGAAGCTAGATCGTAAGTTTTTGTATTCATATAAACACCCATTTGTAAATGGGTTTGCATATAGTTGTAGATAATTCGATGTTTACATATCCTCCTCAGCAAAAATGAGAATTTTTAATCCTACTTAACAAAGGTTTTTATTTATTAATAATTTATTTAGATTTTCGCAACTAAAGCTGATCAGATGCGGACAATAATATAAAGCTGAGCGGCTATTTGTAAATTTTATATGAAGTTTTCAACAAATTTTGTTAAACCGCTCCTAACCTTGCTATATATTGAAATAAATAGATTGAGGTGCGTTAGCTTTTAGCGTAACGCACCCTACTGCTGCTAGCCGATCGCGATCCCCGATCGTGTGGAATTGCGGATTTCTGGCGTCAAAACTTGATTCAATTTACCGCTGCGATAACCTTCCAAATCCAGGGTTACATAGAGAAAGCCGAACTCCTGAAAAGCAGACACCAATGTTGGTAAATCTGTAGTTAAAACAAACTCTTTTATTTGTTCGGGCGGTAATTCAATTTTAGCTGTATCTGCTTCGGAACGAACGCGCAAATTTCGCCAACCTAATTTACGCAAATAAAGCTCGCATCTGCCTACTCTTTGCAATTTGGCGACCGTAATTTCTTCGCCGTAAGGAAAGCGAGAACTCAGACAAGGTTGCGCTGGTTTATCCCACCAAGGTAAACCTAAATGTTTGGATATTTCTCGCACTTCTGCTTTAGTTATACCAACTTCTGCTAAAGGCGATCGCGCCCCCCTTTCCTTCGCCGCCTGAATTCCTGGGCGATAATCTTTCAAATCGTCCGCATTCACCCCATCCACCACATAAGGATAACCGCGCTGCAACGCCAAAGGTTTGAGGGTGTCGTGCAATTCGCTTTTGCAAAAATAACAGCGATTGACAGGATTAGAGGTATAATTGGGATTCTCCATTTCGTGAGTTTGGATGACCTCATGGGGAATGCCAATTTCAGCCGCTTGGATTCGCGCATCTTCCAAGTCTTCTGGCAGTAATGAGGGAGATTCGGCGGTGATGGCCAAGGCCCGATCGCCCAACACATCATAAGCTATTTTTGCTACCAGTGTGCTATCAATGCCACCAGAATAGGCGATCGAGGCCCGATCCATTTCAGCAAAGATATTTTTTACTTGTTGTATTTTTTGCAACATGATAATCCCCTTTTACTTCAGTATAACGATCGATATTTCCAAAATAGTTTAAAAAGGCGATCGCATCACAAAATTTGCTATGCTCCCACTTAGAATCTCGGATTGACGAAAAAGAAAAAGAAGCGCAAAAGGCAAGAGAAGAACAGTAAAACAAGATTAAAAAAAGCTACTCATTCCACGCAGCAACACACACGACCCGAAAACCAGTGACTGGATACCTTTGCCTCGCATCGCTACGGAAGCGAAACGCCGAACGACAAACTCTGGGATAGTAAGCCCACGAACCACCGCGCAGTAGCTTTTTAGGATCGTTAGATTTCCAAACACTACCATCGCTGGGGGCACCTTCATAATTGTCATGCCAATAATCAGCACACCATTCAAACACATTCCCGTGCATATCGTACAATCCAAAAGAGTTAGGAGGAAAACTCCCGACTGGTGTTGTCTTATTATGAAAGGTGCTTTGGGCTTCAGAGGTGGAAGTCTCCCCTTGCTTGTAATTCACCAGTTCGGGGGTGATTGTTTCACCAAAATGAAAAGGCGTTGTTGTTCCAGCGCGACAGGCATATTCCCATTCCGCTTCGCTGGGCAACCGATAAGTGTATCCAGTTTTTTGAGACAATCTCGCACAAAATTCCACTGCTTCTTCCCATAATACCTGCTCCACTGGTAGAGAAGCACCTTTAAAACAGGATGGATCGGGATTTAGAGAAATATTGACTTGAGGTAAAGCTGCAACGGCTTTCCACTGTGCTTGCGTCACAGGATATTTGCCCATGCAAAACGATGAAAATTTTACCTTATGTTGAGGGCTTTCATAACTTTGTCTTTCCGCCTCTGTCTCCGGCGAACCCATCAGGAAACTTCCGCCTGGAATTAACAGCATTTCCAGAAAAACGCTATTTCCCAAATCTTCGGTTAAATATTGATTGAACTGGTGGTGACAACTGATTTCTTGCCCAAATTTATTAACTGCGATAACATCAAACTCACAGAAGGGAAGAAATTTATCTAGCTTCTGTTTAACTTTTGGTTCTGTTCTATCTTTGAGCAACGAATATGAAGTAAATTTTACCAGCTTCGATTCATCTTGCAAAGCTTTAATTATTAACTCTAAGCCTGCTTCTCCATATTTAAGTGCATCCGAAAGTGCAGCAGATCGCACTTCTACCTCTGGCTTAGCTAACCGTCGTTTAACGCCTTGCAATCCTCCTAAAACAGCCGCATCAATAGGCGGCGGATTTTGACCGCCCAACACGGCATCATATTCTCTGGGTCGATCGAGATTCTCTGTCATTGTGCCTTTGATAACCAGCCGATTTGGGATTTTGGATTAATATGCGATCGCAGGTAGTTATATTAAGCTTAGAATAAATGTGGTCTGAATAATGCGATCGCTCTACCGAAATCTAGCGACTAATATCTAAATTGAAGAACATCTTGCTACAGCTTTAGCATTTGCTCAGCAAGAGTTTAATAATATAAAAGGCTAATCAGTTCGCTTCGCAGGACACGCAACCCGAAAACCGAATTCGGGACTTCTGCCTCTGTGCTTGTCGCTGCGATCGGACCAGTAGCGAGCTCCCGATCGACAACACGCCGAACCGATAGACCACCCACCACCGCGCACCACTCTGCGAGGATGATTATCAGTTTGCCAAGCACTACCATCTCTGGGCGCACCCTTATAATTGTCATGCCAGGAGTCAGCGCAAAATTCCCAGACATTCCCGTACATATCGTATAGCCCAAAAGGATTTGGGGGATAACTCCCCACAGGCGTTGTCTTAAAAGGATAAGTTCCTTTGGGTTCAGAGGCATAAATTCCCTGTCCGAAATTCACCAGTTCGCTAGTAATTGTCTTGCCAAAATGAAAAGGTGTGGTTGTTCCAGCGCGACAGGCATATTCCCATTGTGCTTCACTAGGTAAGCAATACTTGCGTCCTGTTTTTTGGGATAACCTAGCACAAAATTCCATTGCTTCATCCCATGAAACCTGCTCTACTGGTAGAGAAGCACCTTTGAAATAGCATGGATAGGGCTCTAGAAAACAATTGATTTGAGGTAAAGCCGCGACAGCTTCCCACTGCGCTTGAGTGATAACATACTTGCCCATGAAGAAGCGTGGAACTTTTACCTCATGTAGGGGAATTTCATAGAAAGACGATCCCCTCTCATTTTCCGGCGAACCCATAATAAAAGTCCCGCCTGGAATCAATACCATTTCCAAAAAAACGCCATTGCCTAAGTCTTCAACAAAGTATTCGGCCAAGTGGCTGGAACGGCTAATTTCTTGTCCAAACTCATTGACTGTGATAACATCAAACTCGAATAATAGGAAATTAGCTAACTGCTGTTTTACTTTTGGCTCTGTTCTATCTTTGAGCAAGTCATAAGCGGTAAATTTTACCTGCATTGATTCATCTTGCAAAGATTGAATTACTAAATCTAAGCCTGCTTCTCCATAATTGATGGCGTCTTGTAGTGCAGCAACTCGCACTTCTACCTCTGGGTTAGCTAACCGTAGTTTAACCCCTTCGATTCCTCCTAAGATAGCTGCATCAATAGGTGGCGGATTTTGACCGCCAAGTACAGCATCATGTTTTCTCGGTTGATTGAGATTCTCTTTCATTGTGCTTTTGATAACTGGCTGATTTAGGATTTTGGATTAATATGCGATCGCACCCAAAAATTTGCTACTCTCCCGCTGCTAATACCCGGTCAACCGTTAATTCTAACTCAGGGAAAGTTCCAGACACAATCCTATCGGAACCCGTAAATTCAACTGGTTCGTATAGTTCCTCAACCAGAGTAAAAACTGTAATTTTATTATTTAACAAATCCACAATCCAATATTCTGGTATGTCTCGTACATTATACTCAACTCGCTTGGCTCGATAATCTGTCGTTTTTGTTGATTCGCTGACAACTTCTACTACTAACAATGGAGGCTGTTCGTTGAGTTCGATAACAGCCTCTCGGTTTCGCAAATCTCGCCATTGAGATAAGGAAATGACAACAATATCGGGGATGCGGGAAGTGTCTCGACCACGGGGGATGCGAACGCCGATAAGCATTTGTTTAGATGTCCACTCTAATCCTAGCCGTTGAATTTCAGAGCGAAAATTATCGTTGAGAAATTCGGCTACACCACCGTGTTGTCCCGTTCCAAGACTCATAGGAACCAATTCTCCATTAACTAATTCGTAGCGAGTATCTGTACCATCGTTGTAAGCAAGGTACTCCTCAAAGGTGAGTCGTTTAGTTGTTGCGGCGGTTGTTATCATTGCGAATTGCAAGAGGAAAAAATAGAGCGGGTAAATTTAGCGTATTTGCCAATAATCTAGTTATATCACTTCTGCTGATATGATATATAGCAACCGATGAGTCGGTTAAGCCATAAATCTGGGGAGGGGGCTAGGGGGTAGGGGCGAAGCATTCGGGCATATAATTTATTGGTTAAAACCGAAGTCTAGTGACTAATGCCATTGCACTTTCCTAAAAAAGCAGTTTGGTAATATTCAGATTTTGCACTACCCACTCACCCGCCTGTGAATTAATTCACAGGCTAATAGCGAAAGTCAACTGAAGTGGACTCAAGAAAGTTTTGCAGTCCACTTCAGTGGACTTTTGCTATTAGCCTGGGGTTTGAACCCCAGGCTGGCGCGGGCTGGCGGGGGCGGGCGCGTGGGCAGATGTAAGCATTTGAGTCATAGATTTAACGCACTAAAAAAGCTGCTGCTTCAACGTGCGCTGTCTGCGGAAATAGATCGGCAGGTTGCACTCTTGTCAAGCGATATTCGCCGTTTTGACATAATAATTTTAGGTCGCGGGCGAGGGTGGCGGGTTTGCAACTGACGTAGACGATGCGATCGGGCCTGATTTGCAGTAAGGTATCGATGACAGACCGATCGCATCCCTTCCTCGGCGGATCTAGCAACACAATATCCGGCGTCACTTCCAACTGGGGCAGCAATTTCTCCACTTCGCCAACTTGAAATGTGGCATTAGTTATCCCATTCAGTTCAGCATTCGCCTGCGCCTGTTCCACCGCCTCCGGTTGCACCTCCAAACCAATTGCTTGTCGCACTTGTCTCGCCAGAGGCAAAGTCATCGTACCGATGCCGCAATAGGCATCCAGCAGCACCTCATCGCCTTGCAGATTCAACTCAGATGCGATCGCCTCCAACAGCCCCTCAGCTACCTCTGTGTAAACTTGAAAAAAGGTATCCGGCAGAATTTGGAACTGCAACCCCGCAAACTCTTCTCGCAGGTAAGGTTTCCCCGCAATACAACGAGTCTCCCTGCCGAAAATAGCATTTGTGCGATCGCCATTCCGATTCAGCGACACCCCCACCAAGTTGGGATAACGCTTCATCCACTCCTGCGCCTGCGCCTCGATCCCCAGCAGCTTCCCATCCTTCACTACCAAAGTTAGCAGCATCTCACCCGTGCGGCGTCCAATTCGCAACGCCAGATGCCGCACCTGTCCTTTGTGGCGCGTTTCATCGTACACCTGCCAACGCTGACGCTGGATATCCAGTTTCACCTCTGCTAGGAGGGGATTTAACCGGGCATCTTGCAAGGGACACTGATTCAGGTTAACTATTTTGTGACTGGCTTTTTGGTAATAACCAGCTTGTATCTGTCCCGTGGATGATATTCCCAGGGGATAAGTTGCTTTGTTGCGATATCCCAAAGCTGAATCACCCGCCAAAATGCGATCGACGTTTGGGTTATCAAATCCCCCAATGCGTTCCAATGCTTGAATTACCTGATTTCGCTTCGTTTCTAGCTGATACTGGTACTTAATATGCTGCCACTGACAACCGCCGCACTTATCTGCCACAATGCAGCTAGGGCGAATCCGGTGGGCAGATGGTTGTAAAATTTCATGTAGTTTGCCGTGAGCGTATCCCGGTTTAACGCGGACTAAGCGGACTAAAGCGCGATCGCCCACCACCATATCCGGTACGAACACCACCCGATCCCCCCAACGCCCTACACCGTCGCCAGAGTCAGTTAAATCTGCGATCGTCACTTCAACCAAATTCCCCTGTTGCCAAAGGTCTTCCGATTTTAGTATTTTAGATTCTGGATTCTCGATTCTTCCCATCTCTCTATCTCCCTATCTCCTTATCTCTGTTACCAGATAGCTTCAGATTTTGGATTTTAAACTTTAGATTGTAGATTTTGAATTCTCCCCCTCTCCCCCTCTCCTCCTCTCCCCCTCTTCCTTTGTGTCCTACAGACTCGTTAAACTTACAAATGTTATCGTGAGTTAGCGCAATCGCAATATCTATATGAGCGTAGTTAGCCAAGTCATTCTCAAAGCCGACGACGAACTTCGTTATCCTAGCACCGGCGAACTCAAGAGTATCAAAGAGTTTTTGCAAACGGGCATCCAGCGGACACGCATCGCCGCCACGCTTGCCGAAAACGAAAAAAAGATAGTTCAAGAAGCCAGCAAACTCCTGTGGCAGAAACGCCCCGACTTTATCTCCCCTGGCGGTAACGCTTACGGGCAGCGCGAACGGGCACTATGCTTGCGCGACTACGGTTGGTACTTGCGCTTGATCACCTATGGTGTTCTCTCTGGCGACAAAGATCCCATTGAGAAAATTGGTTTGATTGGCGTGCGGGAAATGTACAACTCCTTGGGCGTACCCGTACCCGGCATGGCTGAAGCAGTCCGCTGTTTGAAGAAAGCTTCTGTAGCACTTCTCACCGAAGATGATGCAGCTGAGGCAGCGCCTTACTTTGATTACGTTATTCAGGCAATGTCCTAATTTCTGGGTCTTTAAAAATACCTAGAAACCCCGCTGGGCTGAAGCAACTTTTCCTTTGACGACGCTAGCAGACTTCAACCCTTTGATTTTAACTTGTTTTCCCACCCTTACTGGTGTTTCTTGGCTGATTTGGTGTCAAGACACTGGCAAGCGGTGGGGAAATTTTAATGGCCCTCAGATGAAGTTTTCGTAAAGTTTTGTCAACAAAAAACCGACAGTCTGTTTGTAGTAGCTGTCGGCTGGTCGTATGTTCCCTGTCGATGACTCGGCTTGAGTTCAGTTATCTTGCAGTATGACGATTCAACGAAAGTGCGATCGCGATCGAAATCATCTATTATTGTGATTTATATCACTAAATCAGTACTGAGATTGTTTATCGTATCCTTGGGCCGATCGGGCCAAGAATACTTCAAATTCCCGCAACTCAGCCAAAGAGGCTGAATGGTGAACGAAGCTTTCCAGTGCAGTTTTTGTTACTAAAATAACATTTGGTACTTTTGACTGACTATTTCTAATTTTGTTTAAGCCTATTATACTTTTATAAATTATTTTGTCCATAAAAAATTAATTAGTCAAAATCAGCATTGATTTGATGCAAAATAACGATTAAGAAAAACTTATTTGTAATCAATGCTACAACTTAAATTAATCTATTAGTCTACCTTAGATAAAAGGAAGAAAATGTGAATGCTCGTTACATTTTCTCAACAGCGCCGCCCACCTAATTTTCGCTGCAATATCTAGAAAAAGTCTGAAAAATTGCACTCAGTCTAGCAGAAGGATTGAAGCTTTGGCCTACAAAAATTACCTGCTTTTTTCAGCCCAAGTAAAAACTTGACAACTTGAAAATTCCTCAAGTTGCGATTTTAAGTAACAAATACTGTCGTTATTCACGGAGTTTTTTAACAAATGTCTTGGAATGTGGAAAATGAAGTTTATAGTATTGAACCTCTTCAAAATAAACCAAAATTTGCCTCCAGAGTATCTGCCAAAAGAGAGATGTTAGAACAAACGCTGCTGGAAACAGAAACAAAGTATCGCAGCATTTTTGAAAACGCCCTAGTGGGTATATTTCAAGCCACCAACAATGGTAAGTACTTAATAGCAAACCCAGCGCTAGCTCGCATCTATGGTTACGAATCGCCATCAGAATTTATGGCGACAGTTACAAACATCAAAGAGCAGTTATATGTCGATCAAAATCGACATATAGAGTTAATGAATTTGTTGCAAGCTCGCAATGTAGTGTGCAGATTTGAATCTCAAGTATATCGCAAAGATGGCAGTACGATCTGGATTTCTGAAAATGCACGCGCTATCTATGATAGCAACGGTCAGTTGCTAAGTTATGAAGGAAGTGTAGAGGAGATCACCGAACGCAAGTATTCTGAAGAAATGATGCACGCCAAATTGGCAAAAGAAAAAGAAATTAATGAAATGAAATCTCGCTTTTTGTCAATGGTTTGTCACGATCTACGTACATTTTTAACGATTATTATAACAACGAGCGACTTGCTGAAACTGCACGGTAATAAGTTTACTCCAAAAGATAGAGGACAGTATTTTGATAAAATTACTGTGACAGTCAAAAACATGAATGAATTGTTAGAAGGATTCCTGGCAATTAGCAAAGCTGAATGTGGAAAAAAAACAACTCAAATAGCGCCATTTGAACTGCAATCTTTCTGCCAAGCTATTTGGCAAGATGTTCAGACAATTACAAAAACAACGCATAAGCTTGCTTTTATTAGCACTTGTGAGAATGTAACTCTAGTATCGGAAAAAACACTGATCCGGCAAATTTTAATGAATTTGCTTTTAAACGCTGTTAAATATTCGCCGCAGGACACTACAGTTTACTTCGATCTAAGTTGCCAAAAAAACCAAATGACTTTTCGCATCAAAGATGAGGGTGTGGGCATTCCCCAAGAAGATCGAGAACACTTATTTGAAGTATTTCACCGAGCGAGTAATGTCCTAAATTTTTCGGGTACAGGGCTAGGAATGGCCATTGTGAAGAGAGGCGTAGAATTATACGGCGGTAAAATTTTGGTTGAAAGTGAAGTCGGCTGTGGCACAACTTTTACCGTAATTCTGCCAACTATTTGTACTAAACTAGCTACGAGCGAGTGGGAGAATAAAATTTTCTGTGTTTGTGACGAGAGTCATCATTCTCACCACAATTGTAACCACTAAGTAGGTGGGCATAATTAAACGTAAAACTGTCAAGCCCTTAGAAAGTTTCTAAGAGTTCAGACAATACCTTCGCCATTTCTTTGTCGGTTGGGTTGAGCTAGAGATCAACCCAACGAATTTGCCCTAGTTTCGTGCCTCAACCCAACCTACAAAGCTGATAAGGTTGGTTCTTTTCCGTCAAATATGCTGTAGTAGGGACACGGCATAATTAAAATTTTCGGATAACCGAGATATTTATGATGCCGTGTCCCTACAAAAATGTCGATATTGAACATTAGCATAATAATTCCCAAATATCCGTGCGATCGCACCCTAATCATGTCAAAATAAAGTTAACCAATCCCGGCATCACAACCAACCCTGTGAAAACAGACACAATTTTCTATCAACTCTTCCAAACTTTTCCCAGTCTCTTATTTGAACTAATCGGTCAATCCCCATCACTAGCTAATAGCTATGAATTCTCTTCACGAGAAATCAAAGAACTAGCGCGTACCTTCGATGGTTTATTTTTACCGCCTGAAAATGCCATTGACCAACCGATTTACTTCGTTGAAGTTCAGTTTCAGCCCAAATCTGACTTTTATTGGCGCTTCTTCACCGAAATTTTTGTTTACCTCGGTCAAGAACAACCTGCTAACGATTGGCGTGCTGTAGCAATATTTGCCAGCCGCAATCTAGATTCGGGAGTGCCAATGCAATATCGAGGTTTGCTGATGAGTCAGCAAGTCACATCTGTATATCTCGATGAGTTAGCAGAAATAGCATCTCCTTCTTTATCTATCGGCATGGTACAGCTAGTAGTTGGCACTAAGGAGACAGCAGTTCAGCTAACTCATCAACTCATGCAGCAAGCAAGGACGCAATTGTCGGATGAAGCACTCAAGCAAAAAGTTTTAGAATTGATTGAGAGCATATTAGTTTACAAGTTTACCACGTTAAGTCGCCAGGAGATAGAGGCTATGTTTGGATTAAGTGACTTAAAGCAGACGCGGGTTTATCAAGAAGCTAAGCAAGAAGGCAAGCAAGAAGGCAAGCTGGAAGGTAAGCTGGAAGGTAAGCTGGAAGGTAAGCTGGAAGGTAAGCTGGAAGGTAAGCTGGAAGGTAAGCTGGAAGGTAAGCTGGAATCTGTACCGGGTTTGTTGGCAATTGGATTAAGTGTGGAACAGATAGCCTTGGCGTTAGGCTTGGATGTTGAAGCAGTGAGACAAGCTGCACAAGCGTCTGCTGGCGATCCGACAGAAGGATAATTTATAGGGATTTAGATTAGGGCCGATCGCACTCCAAATTATGCAAAATGGAAGTGCGATCGCTTTCCACCTATTCTTACTTTTAAGACTTCACAGTTGACCTAGACGCCCTCACCGATCGCGATAAACTAGAACTAGCAGCAGAACTGATTCACAACGTTTTGCAACAAACCTAGCTAGTGGGGGTCAGATGGCAACAAAACAATTTAAGGATGAACTCCGGGAAGCTCAACAACAAGCTGAAGCAGCACCAGAGATAGAAAGAGAATTAGAAATTCAATTCAACTTCAAAGTACCTATCCGTGAAATACCTGAAATACACAGAGAAGAAGCCGAACGTTTAGCACGGGAAGCTTACGTAATGACACTGTTGCGACACGCCGATATTAGTGCTGGAAGAGCAGCAAAACTGCTGGGTATAGATAGGTGGCAACTTTCCGACTTAATGAGCAAGTACTATATCTCACCATTTCCAGATCAGACACGCGAAGAGTTAGAACGCGAAGTGTCTGAAACCCTTCAGATGCTGGAGAAATACAAAAAGTGATTGTTGTTTCGGACACTAGCAGCAAAACCGATTCACAAGGTTTGGCAAGAAACCTAGCTTAATAGCGGAAATTAAGATGGAAACCAAGCCAGTAGAAAAATTATCCAATGGCAAAAATGGGGCTAAAATGTAAGCCTGTGCCGTCTGTGCAAGGGTTCCATGTCTACCACCTCTCCCTTTTCCCCCGAAGAAATTGCTGCTGAAGGTCTTAAGCCTGAAGAATACCAAGAAATCGTCAAACGCCTCGATCGTCATCCCAACAAAGCCGAACTGGGGATGTTTGGCGTCATGTGGTCAGAACACTGCTGCTATAAGAATTCCCGACCCCTACTCAAACAGTTTCCCACCGAGGGAGAAAGAATTTTAGTTGGCCCAGGAGAAAACGCCGGAGTAGTAGACTTAGGCGACGGACTCCGACTCGCCTTTAAAATCGAATCCCACAACCACCCCTCAGCAGTCGAACCGTTTCAAGGTGCAGCGACAGGCGTGGGAGGCATCCTCCGCGATATCTTTACAATGGGGGCTAGACCTATTGCCCTATTAAACTCCCTCCGCTTTGGTTCCCTGGAAGATGCGCGTACCAGACGCTTGTTCAGTGGCGTAGTATCGGGAATCTCGCACTACGGTAATTGCGTTGGAGTACCCACAGTTGGCGGTGAAGTTTACTTCGATCGGGCCTACTCGGAAAATCCTTTAGTCAATGTGATGGCGCTGGGGTTGATGGAAACCCAGGATATCGTAAAATCTGGTGCAGTAGGAATCGGCAATCCCGTGCTTTATGTCGGTTCTACCACCGGACGAGATGGTATGGGAGGCGCAAGTTTTGCCAGTGCGGAACTTAGCGACGCTTCAATGGACGATCGGCCCGCAGTCCAAGTAGGCGATCCTTTCCTAGAAAAATCCCTCATCGAAGCTTGTCTGGAAGCTTTCAAAACAGGCGCTGTTGTCGCCGCACAAGATATGGGTGCAGCTGGTATTACCTGTTCGACATCGGAAATGGCAGCTAAAGGCGGTGTGGGAATTGAACTGGATTTAGATAAAATCCCAGTTAGGGAAAGTGGGATGGTTCCCTACGAATATTTACTCTCAGAATCCCAAGAACGGATGTTGTTTGTTGCACATATTGGACGCGAACAGGAATTAATTGATATTTTCCATAGATGGGGACTGCAAGCGGTAGTCGCGGGAACAGTCATTTCAGAGCCGATCGTGCGAATCTTATTTGAGGGCAAAGTCGCGGCAGAAGTTCCTGCTACTGCTTTAGCCGATAACACACCAATTTATCACCGAGAACTACTAGCCGAACCTCCAGAATATGCCCGGAAAGCCTGGGAATGGACGGCGGCATCTCTCCCTCCCTGTACCGCATCTGGTATCGAAATCCAAGGAAATATGCAAACTTGGAATGATATTTTACTGACTTTGTTGGATAATCCGACGATCGCATCTAAACGATGGGTTTATCGCCAGTATGACCATCAAGTGCAGAACAATACCGTAATTTTACCCGGTGGCGCAGATGCTGCGGTTGTGCGGATTCGCCCCCTTGTGGAACAGGCGTCTCGCCTGTCATCAATCCAAGAGGACGGGCAAGATGCCCATCCCACAAGACACAATAAAGGAGTTGCTGCAACTGTTGATTGCAATTCCCGTTATGTCTATCTCAATCCCTACGAAGGTGCCAAAGCAGTAGTAGCAGAAGCTGCACGCAACCTCAGCTGTGTAGGCGCAGAACCTTTGGCAGTTACAGATAACCTCAATTTCGGCAGTCCAGAAAAGCCTGTAGGCTATTGGCAACTGGCAGAAGCTTGTCGGGGAATAGCAGAAGCTTGTCGAGAATTTAGTACGCCTGTGACTGGTGGCAATGTTTCTCTGTACAACGAAACTCTGGATAGTCAGGGAAATCCTCAACCTATCTACCCGACTCCAGTGATCGGTATGGTGGGGTTAATTCCCGATCTTACTAAGGTTTGCGGTCAAGGTTGGCAAGCAGAAGGAGATTTAATTTATCTTTTGGGATTACCTTTGCAATCCAAAATCCAAAATCCAAAATCCAAAATCGATTTGGGTGCGTCTGAGTATTTAGCGGCAATTCATGGTATTGTCGCCGGAATTCCGCCAGTGGTAGATTTTGAGATGGAACGCCTGGTGCAAGCTGCCTGTCGGGAGGGAATTCGGCAAGGTTGGGTGCGATCGGCCCATGACTGTGCAGAGGGAGGATTGGCAGTTGCACTCTCGGAATCTTGCATTAGCAGTCGCTTGGGTGCCCAAATCGATTTAGGCGTTACCTCAACAGAAGTTGTGCGTTGGGATCGTCTGCTTTTTGGGGAAGGCGGCGCAAGAATTATTGTTTCGGTAGAGCAAGAGCGATCGGAAATTTGGGAATCCTATTTAAAGGAGCAACTGGGCGAATATTGGCAAAAAATCGGTCAAGTCGGTAATGCCGATACAGATTTACGGGTAATTACGGCTGACAAGCACCTAGTAATCGACGTTAGCATTGCAGATGTGTGCGATCGCTCACTTAATGCTATTGAACGCCGTTTAACAATTTAGCCAACCAGCTCAGTGCCTCTGTATAAAAAGATGAGCGCAATTACCTTAAAATAGCGATATTGTTAAGAGCTGATTAAGGTAGCTAAACTTTTCTTAATATCTCGCTTGATGAGCGAGTCCTCTGACTCAATATCCTTATTAGGAGCGAAGCCGTAGCATGACCCCCAACGATCCCCTCTCTTGTGACGAGTATCCCGGCATGAGCAACGAGGCGCAAAACGATAAACCAGAGGAAGCCTGTGGTGTTTTTGGCATCTATGCACCCGGAGAAGATGTCGCCAAGTTAACTTACTTTGGGCTGTACGCCTTACAGCACCGAGGTCAAGAATCGGCTGGTATCGCCACCTTTGACGGCTCTAGCGTGCATTTGCACAAAGAGATGGGATTGGTGTCGCAAGTCTTTAACGAAACCATCTTGAATAGCCTGACAGGCAATTTAGCAGTTGGTCATACCCGTTACTCTACTACTGGTTCCAGTCGCGTTGTTAACGCTCAGCCAGCAGTGGTAGAAACTCGTCTGGGTTCGATTGCTTTAGTACACAATGGGAATCTGGTCAATACACCGGAATTACGGGAGGAATTGCTGCGGCGTGACTGTATTTTAGTCAGCACAACCGATTCAGAGATGATCGCTCATGCGATCGCCGAAGAAATCAACGAAGGCAAAGATTGGTTAGAAGGCGCGATCCGAGCATTTCACAGGTGCCAGGGAGCCTTTAGTTTAGCGATCGGCACCCCGGCTGGCCTCATGGGCGTCCGCGACCCCAACGGCATTCGTCCCCTGGTAATTGGCACGATCGAGACAGGAGAAAACACCCGTACTAAACGCTACGTCCTCGCCTCCGAAACTTGCGGTTTAGACATCATCGGTGCCGAATACCTGCGAGATGTGGAACCAGGAGAATTAGTTTGGATCACTGAAGCGGGTTTGGCTTCCTTCCACTGGACTCAGCAGCCAAAACGCAAACTCTGCATCTTTGAAATGATCTACTTTGCCCGTCCAGATAGCATCATGGAAGGCGAGAGTCTGTACAGCTACCGGCTGCGATTGGGGCGTCAGCTGGCAGGCGAATCACCAGTTGATGCCGACATCGTTATCGGCGTACCAGATTCAGGCATTCCTGCTGCCATAGGCTTTTCCCAAACCTCTGGCATTCCCTACGCCGAAGGTTTGATTAAAAATCGCTACGTCGGTCGCACCTTCATCCAGCCAACTCAAAAAATGCGCGAGACTGGTCTCCGCATGAAGCTAAATCCCCTCAAAGATGTTTTGGCTGGCAAACGCATCGTCATTGTGGATGACTCCATTGTTCGGGGAACCACCAGTCGCAAACTCGTCAAGACATTGCGGGATGCCGGTGCTACCGAAGTTCATATGCGGATTTCATCGCCGCCAGTGACTCACCCCTGCTTCTACGGTATTGACACCGATAGTCAAGATCAGCTGATTGCCGCTACCAAGTCTGTGGCAGAGATTGGCAAACAAATCGACGTTGACTCCCTGGCTTACCTGAGTTGGGATGGTATGCTCAAAGCCACAGGAGAAGACCCCAACAGTTTCTGTTCTGCCTGCTTCACTGGCAATTATCCCATACCAGTTCCGGAGCTAGTGAGACGCTCCAAGCTGATGTTAGAAAAAGTGGGTAGCTGTTAGCTATTAACTATTAGTTAGCCTTGAAATTATCGTTCTTGGGTTGAACCTGAGAACGATAATTTTATCGGGGAATTTCTATATAGCAAAGTGTTGAGTGCTGTGTTTGTACTCAGCACTTAGGTATGTTGTTGCGCTTCAGCGCTATCTTATAGCTAGGGGCTAGGGGCTAGGGGCTAGGGGCGAGCGTTGAGGGGAGAGGGAAAAGGTTACTCCGTAAGGGATTTGGAAAAGAAGTAAGAGTTGGAGTTGCCCTAACCGACGAGAGCGGTTGCTATAAAAAGCTAGGATTTACGGAACTGGCACATAGAGTAGGGTGCGTCAGAGGCACAAACTCTTATTCTATCGATATATAGCAGTTCCCGCTGTAATAGAGTACATTTTAAGTAGGGGCGTAGGGGCGAAGCATTCCGGTAATTAACCTCTGCATATAACCGATAAGTTATTTGCCGGAATGCTTCGCCCTTACTTCTGTACCTCATAACAGCGGGAACCCCTGTATAACTTCGTCTGACGCACCCTACAAGTTGATTTAAGTGTGACAGTTGGCCTAGTCCTGAAAGCGCTGAAGCGCAACAACATACCAAATATTTCATTATGGCAATCGACCCGACATGACATTACTAGCCAGCAAGGAAAGTCGCATTGCCGGGAGATTCACTGATGACACTCAAAGATGTTACTCCTTGCACAATACCAATTAGGTCTCCCAAGGATGTAACAATATTGATACTTCCATTAGCAACTTGAGGAATGTAGTCTTCTGGGTTTCCTGCTAACTGGATAGAATCAGTGCCAGGGGTAAAATTCTGAATTAGCGCGTAGTCATTATTACCGCCATCCACATAGAACGGTTGAGGGTCAACACCTGGTAATTCACTACCTGCACCCAGAATGAATGTATCTCTTCCGGCTCCCCCAATCAGAACATCAACTTCTCCTGCTCCAAAACTACCGTATCTTGTAAAGCCAGTAGAATCAACGTTGATGTCTACTCCGAGAATTTGCGTGACATTTCCTGTGCCATTAATAACATCATTCACGCTGGTTCCAGCAAAAGTTCCCACGCGGTTCTCGGTCTGTCCATTCGTTATATAGTGTTGGAAGCCAGAGCTTAAAGAACCAGCAGCCACAGCAGCCGCTACATCTGGGTTTGCAGCTAAATAAGCACTCTCGTTGAAAAAACTGCCAAAAATAGCAGCACGACCCTCATCGAATCCCGCGAGGAAGTAGTGTTGCAACCCAGAGTTAAAAGCCCCAGCACTAACGGCTGCACTCACATCGGGGTTGGCAAGTAGATAATTTTGTTCGTTATAAAATGGTGATATTCGAGTCCGACCTTCCTGCAAACCAGACACGCTAAAGTGCTGAAAGCCAGAGGTAAAAGTTCCAGCGGCAACAGCTGCTGCTACATCAGGGTTTGTCGCCAGATAAAACTGCTCGTTAAATAAATCAAATGGAACTACTGAAGTCATGCTTTACTCCAAAATTGACACTGACAAAGTAGAAATAGTGAATGATAATCGCGACGATTACAATCTCTCGATCGGTGGATCTTTTAAGGAGACTTAGGGGCTGTAAGCCCTCCGGCCTACTCGCTGCCGACAGAAGAAATTAAATTTTTGGCTAGATAAGGAAAAATTTTTCAGCCGCTAGCTGCTATGATACCATCGAAAGTGATAGTGTGATAATTAATTTAGGAATTGGAGCAGAAAATAACAAGCATGAAGATAAAAAACACAATCCGAGTAGGATTAATTGCCTTGGTATTATCTGCGCTCGGTGGATTGAGCGGCTCGCTGTTCTTAAGGGCTTCCGACCATGACGACGGCGAAGTGGATACCAAAGGTCGCAATATGAACTTAACTGATTTGTACGTATTTCGAGAAAGAGACCAGAACCCTAATGCTGCTGAGGGTGACCTGGTATTTATTATGAACACGAATCCGCGATCGGTCGCTCGTCAGCAGTATTACTTCAGCACTACGGCTCGATACGAATTCAAAGTAACGCGCATTGCCAACAACGATGCTGCTGCCACAGGCCAAAGCAACGTAGTCCTGCGATTCGAGTTTAGCCCGCCGAATCCCAGAGGCCAGCAGAACATCACCGTGACTGCCATCCGGGACGGTGCTACCGCAACAGCACAGAATCTCCGTACTACCGCGATCGGTACTGCCCCCATTGTGAACCAAGTATCCTTGGGCGGCACTGCGGTAAGCGTCTTTGCTGGCCTGCGGGAAGACCCGTTCTTCTTCGATGTGGAACAATTCTTCCGCGTTCGCGCCGGACTGGCTGGCCTTGGGCCTAGCGTAGGCTTCCGCAGCCCCGGCCTCGATTTTACTAGCGGTTACAACGTCAATTCCATTATTGTGCGAGTGCCGCGTCAGTTCTTGCAAGCAGGAACCCCCGTCACAACTTTCGATGTTTGGCAAACCATCTCCGCACGCAGACCGGACGGCACATACGCACAGGTGGAACGGTTAGCTCGGCCAGCGGTCAACGAAGGCTTAGTTATTACTAACGACTTCCTGAACGCGCTCAACGGCGTGGGCCCCGATTTCGAGGCCGCTGCCCTAGCTGGTCAGCAACCAGCAGCTCGCATCGCTGCACCTATTGTCGGCGAAGTAAAACGGACATTGCTGGCACTTGGGAATAGCGATGCTCGCGCCAACTCCTTGCTGGGAGCCTTCCTACCCGATGTAATGCGGATCGACACAACTCAACCCAGCGGCTATGGCAACGCCCTTAACGGCAGGGGTAGCCCGATTCGCGGTCGCCTGATCCGAGATGATGTCATAGATATCACTTTAAGCGTCCTCAGTAACGGAGCGGTTACTACCGATAACGTATCTTACGACGGGCCTAATTTAGGTGGTAGAGGTCACAAGCCAGTGCTGGGTGCGTTCCCTTATGTGCCTGAGCCGAATTAAACAAAATTTCAAATGTCAGATTGCAGATTGAAAATTTAATTTGGAATCTGCCATATCAATTAGTTAACTCAAGTTGCTAGTTACTTGCTTTCTGGGTATGTTGTTGCGCTAAAGCGCAACAACGTACCTAATATTAATTAGCAACTTACGTTATATATGCGAAAGGAGAAGATCTTGGTGGTTGTCGTTCAATCTAAAATCCAAAATCTAAAATCCAAAATCGGCATCGCGCTTATTCTATTAGCAGCTATTCCAGTCAGCCTGTACTTCTTTTCGGGAAGTTTTGGAGAACAGAAACTTGATGCTACCTACCGCTACCGTTTTCAACGGCCATCGCGAGGGAGTATTACTACTGACCTCCAGAGGGAAATCTCTTTCTATCAAGAACGCATTGAAGTAGCTCCTAATGATGGTTTAAATCGCGCTTTTCTAGCCAAGGTTTATCTAAGAATGGCTCGCGCTACTGGAGAAGCTAGTTGGTATTTACTGGCAGAACAAACAGCTCAACAATCGTTAGCTAAATTGTCTTTTCACAATGATGGTGCGATTATGGTGCTGGCGCGAGTTGCAGTTGCTAGACATGATTTTGCTTCGGCTATTCGCCTGGTTAAACAGGTGCAGCAGAATGAAGAAACTCTGTCGGTTTTGGTAACGGCAAATCTGGCAACGGGCAAAATATCTGAGGCTTTGTCGGCTGCTAATGCTTTGGTGGATAAAACTCCAAGTTTAAACTCTTTAACATTACGAGCATTAGTGTTGGTAGCTTCGGGAAAAGATGCAGAAGCTATTCGCGATTTCCAACAAGCTTTGGCTGCTGAGGAACCAGAAGAAACTGGCAGTTCGGTTTGGACTCGGACTTTGCTAGGTCGATATTATTTTAAGCGGGGACAACTTAAGCTAGCACGCCAACTTTATGAAGAAGCTTTGCGCGTTCTGCCGCAATATCCGCCAGCGCTATTGAATCTGGCAGAATTGGAGGTTCGGCAGGGAGATTATCGGGCGGCTGAGGGTCATTATTCGCAGTTCTTCCTTACCTCGCAGCGCTCTCCGACTGTGTACGATCATGTTGTGATGAGGGGTATGGCTCGTGTGAAAGATTTGTCAGGCGACCCTGACGGGGCGGCATTGTGGCGGGACAAAGCTGAAGCGCGATTGCGCCAAGATTTGACGGGGTTTGGACATAGGCGCGAATTGGCGCGTCTGCTGCTGGAAAGGGGTAGTTCTGGCGATGTGGAGGAAGCTTTGTCGTTGATGCAGATGGAGATACGCGATCGCCGTGATGCGGAAACGCTGGATAGTCTAGCTTGGGCGCTTTCACGGCAGGGTGATTGGCAAAAAGCTCGGCAGATGGTGCAGTCAGCGCTACGATCGGGCCTACGCGATGCTGGACTCTTTCATCGGGCCGGTACGATCGAACAGGCGCTAGGTAACCAATCTGGGGCAAATGCTTTCTTTCGGCTTGCCCAAGAAACTGACCCCACTTTCGACGAAAACGCTCAACGGGCTTTGGGACTGGGAGTAGGGCTTTTAGGGTTGAACTGAAGAATAGTTTTGAGTTTTGGAGATTGTTATGAATGTCGATGATTCAGTTCTCAGATTTCTGTTTAACTTAAAACTCAAACTTGAACGCTCAAAGCTACTCGTTAACTTCTTTAAATCAAAATTTAAAATTCAAAAGCCAAAACTATTCGTTATCATTTTCTCGTTTCTGTTGCCGATCGCACTCATTGCTTTTGCAAGTCCCAGCTTAGCTCATTGGGCTGACTTAGCAGTTGCTGAAATTGTGGTAGGTAAGACAGAAACCCAAATTACCCTCACTTTTCCCACGGGTTTGGCGGGTTTAGCGGATGATAATCGAGATAACCAGCTATCGCCGGATGAAGTCCGCAGACATCAAGAAGATCTGAGGAGCTTTTTTAGCGATCGCATCCGTCTTACCGATGCTGAAGATCGCAACGGTATCCTAACTGTGAAAGAGTCTCTGACTCCACCACCAAACTTGAACATCACTGCCGGAACTCACAGTACTTTAGTGTTGGTTTACACCTGGCCTAAGCTTGTTCGAGGTCTGAAGATTAACTACAATTTGTTTTTGCCAGGAGTGCCAACAGCTCGCTGTTTGGCGACTGTTATGCAACCTGGAAAGTCGCAAAACGTCATATTCTCTCCAGAAAACCGTGAATTTTCGTTAATACAGGGTTCGATATGGCAGTCAGCAATGGGTGTTGCGATCGCGATCGGCGGTGCTTTTGTGTGGGGCGCAATGCACGCCATGTCACCCGGACACGGAAAAACGATCGTCGGTGCTTACTTGGCGGGGTCGCGTGCTACCGCCCAACACGCCTTGTTTTTGGGGCTGACAACGACGATCGCACATACTACTGGCGTGTTTGCTTTGGGACTGGTGGCTCTCTTCGCTTCTCACTACATTCTGCCAGAGCAGATTTATCCCTGGCTGAGTTTCCTATCAGGTTTAATGGTTGTCGCAATTGGTCTGAACTTGTTCCTTAGTCGGATGGCGAGTGTCCGGCTATTAGGGAAATCTCATGAAGGACACAGCCATGCTGATGATGACCATTCTCATCATCATCATGACCATTCTCATCATCATCATGACCATTCTCATCATCATCACGACCATAGCCATCATCATGACGACCATGACCACGGTCATAGCCATCATCACCACGATCGCGCAACTCAAACCCAAAATCCCGTCGGACATTCCCACTTACCTCCCGGCGCAGACGGAGATACCGTCACCTGGCGCAGTCTGCTGTTGCTGGGTATTTCTGGCGGTCTTGTACCCTGTCCCTCAGCCTTAGTTTTGCTGCTGAGTGCGATCGCGATCGGTCAAGTCAGTTTTGGACTCGTCTTAGTGTTAGCATTCAGTTTGGGACTTGCAGGAGTGCTGACCGGGCTTGGATTGCTGCTCGTTTTCGCTAAACGATTTTTCGTTGTGCTGCCAACACACCTTAGACTGCTGAAAGTATTGCCTGCCATTAGTGCTATTTTCATCACAGCGATCGGTTTGGGAATCACAACACAGGCACTAATGCAAATTGGACTGGTCGAAGCAATTTTAGATTTTAGATTTTAGATTGGGGATAAACGGTAAAAATGCAGTGTATTACCAGCGCGATAATCTTTCCTTTAACTGCTGCCTTATCCACTATCTTGATGACCTTATGGCCGTCTGTTGTTTTGGCGCGACCGCTAATTATCAATTCCCGATACCCAGAAGTGCCAAACTCTAATGTGAATACCTTGATCTGCTACTTACAAACAGATGATGGCACAACTCTAGATTTAGATCGTTTATGTAACAAAACAGATGAAAATAATAGTACTCGATCGACAGATCGTACTTCGGCTGGTCGTAGTTCGGGTAGTAATTTAAGTCCCGGTCAGTGTTATGTGTTTGACGCAAATGGGCGTCCCTGCACAGCAACAACCAATGAAAACCAAGAAAATAGAACACAACCATTACTAACAAATCCAACTTCTGTGCCTTGATTTTGTCTAACACTTTTACATTTCAGATTTTATTTTAATGCGTTTATTCTGGGGAATATGTCAAACATCGATCGCCGGGGCAGTTATTGTAATGACTGCTACTTCTGCTCATGCCGATCTGACTTTAATTACAAATGTGAGGCTTGCTCCGACCAGTAACGGACTTGATATTGTTCTAGAAACACAAAATGGCGATCTGCCACAAGTCTTTACGATTAATCGAGGCAATACTTGGATAGCTGAAATTACCAACACCAAACTAAAATTACCTCAAGCTAACAGTTTTAATCAAGATAATCCTGCTCCTGGAATCGCTTCCATGACGATTATCCCGCTAAGCGATAATAGCATTCAGGTAATCTTGACGAGACAAGCTGGTTCGCTAACGGGAGAAGTAACGCGAAGAGATCCCAGCACTTTAGTTCTTAGCCTCAGCTTAGCTGGCAATAATCCAGTCGCCTCACCCGCCCCCCCTACCATAGTAGTAGAAGCAGAGAGGGGCAGAGGAGCAGCGCCAGAGCGTGGAACAATTCCCAATCCCCAATCCTCAATCCCCAATCCCCAATCCCCAATTCCCAATCCCCAATCCCCAATCCCCAATCCCCAATCCCCAATCCCCCCAGCAGCAAATTCTAATCTGCCTTTTTTGCCGCAAGCAGTAGCACCTCCACTAGGAGATATTGCCGTCTCCAATCTTGATATCGCTGCAACATCGATCGATTTAGGAACATCACAGCGGATCACCCGCTTAGTATTGCGAAACGCATCAGCGCGGGAAGTTTTAACCCTTCTAGTTCAAGCTGCTGGTCTTAGTATCGTCTTTGCTGAGGATGCTGCACCTACCCCCAGTCCCAATACTCCTCCCATTACCAGAGGAAGACTGCAAACAGCTGTAGAAACACTGACAGAACCAAACATTTCGATGGAAGTACAAAATGAATCTATTCAAAACGTTTTCAACTATGTTTTGCAACTAACCAGATTACAGGCTAATCGCGTCGGAAACACCATCTTAGTAGGTCGAAACCTCCCTGCTGCTACCCGTGGTTTGGTGATGCGTACCATCCGACTCAATCAATTGAAAGCAACAATGCCCGAAAGTCCGCTTACCACAGTTCTCACCAGCGGATCGAGCCTCACGAGTGGTGGTAGCCAAGCTAACAGTACCACCAATACCAGCAGTCAGGTGGGTAGAAACAGTACCACAACCCGAAATATTCCGTTTAGGGGTGCTATTCAGGCTCTAGAAGCACTGGGAGCCAATGGAGGTGGTTCTGTTACTCCTCAACAAAATGCCCCAGCCCCAAATCCCTTTCAGCGTTCTCCAGATCCGACCGAGCAACTGCTGGATGGATTGCAGGTTACCGCCGATAGTCGCACAAACTCTGTCACTTTAATCGGCCCTCTTAAGCTTGTTGAAATAGCCACTAATTACCTAGCTCAACTCGATGTGCGCCGGAGACAGGTAGCTGTAAATGTGAAAATTATTGAAGTTAATCTGACCAATCAGGACACTATTGGAGCCAGTTTTTCTTTTGGTGTCGGGGGGAGTTTTTTTAATGTCAATCAAGGCAGGGCCAACATTAATTTTGGGCGTTTTAATCCGAGATTCGTTAATCCCAATCCATCACAAAATCCTGGTAGCTTGTTCAGTCCTAATGTGATAGAAAGCCCGAATTTAGCAAGAGCTTTTCAGTTTCCTCGCCAGTTTTTGTTGAATCTTCAGTCTCAAATCACCTCAAATAATGCGAAAATCTTAACCGATCCAACATTAATTGTACAAGAGGGTAGCCATTCTCAGGTGAACTTGACCACTCAAGTATTTGCAGGTTTTAGGCAGATTACAGAAGCCGCTCCTGGTAACCAAACAAGAACGGTGTCTGAAACAAAAGACCCAATTGATGTAGGTGTGATCCTGAATATTGCTGTCGATCAGATTGATGACAATGGCTTTATTACGCTTTTTGTATCGCCGGAAGTAAGTTCGCCTGGGGAGAGGATTACAGACCCTTCTAGGAACGATTTGTTGATTCAGCAGCTCGTCAATCGCCGCCGTTTGGAAACAGGAAGTATTCGCCTCCGAGATGGTCAGACTCTGATCCTGACTGGAATTATTCAGGAGCAGGATAGAACTATTACAACGAAAACGCCTATTTTAGGAGATATCCCCATTATTGGTGCTTTGTTCAGAAGTAGAACAAGCGATCGCAGTCGCAATGAAATCGTTGTGTTAGTTACACCTAACATCATGGATGATTCAAATATTTCTAGTTCCGGCTCTAATTAGTTAGTCATGTGAGATAATTAGACATAACACATTTTTGAGAGTTGACAAACCTTTTTTAGAATGGATGAAGTGATTCAAGGAGCAGGATTTACCATCAGAGCCAGTAAATTTGACTTCTTTTTTGGTCGTGTCACCTCCACTCCAGCTAATATAAGGCGATCGTCAGACAACTTAAGAGACTTGAGAACACTGGGAATTGACGAAACATCGGGCGGCAAAGAACAACTCTTACAAATCTTTGCAGAAGGATTAAACGCCACGGAAATCCCCGATCGAAAAACTAACGAATATGGCGTACACATCTCCAGAAAAGTAGAATTGAGTGGGGGAGAAAAGCCAGGTGCCATCATCGTTCGTTATTTTTACCCCCAACGCGACTTGAATGCAACTCCTCAAGTCACCTCCATTGTTCCTTTAATTTATCAATAACAAGCGGTTATGAAAATTCACCTCATCAGCGAATCAGAATTCAACCAAATTCCAGCCGTTCGGCAAATCATCGTTCATGAATACGCTCGAAAATTCGCTTGTCTAGACTTGGCTGAAACCTGGGGGTGTTATGGAATTAGCTGGTGTAGTGAATTAGTCGATTTAAATATTGAACTTTCAACTGATAAAAAGCTGCTTTGGATTGGAATAGATCGACAATTAGCAGCGATTTGTCTGCAAAGCGGTCGCATTTGTGTTGCCATGCCTCTAACAGCTAATCTGATTGAGATCAAAATTATTCAAGAAGTAACCGCAGTTTTGACGGAACACGAAATATTGTTGTTTAACTCCAACGGTTCATTGCGATTTAATCATGGCTTCCCCGATTTGCCAGAACAAATTTTAATTGTGGATGATAATTTAGCGATAAAATTAATGGATGGTGACTGTTTTAGATTGAATCCTAAAACAGGAGATATCCGGCAATTAACAGGAGAATTAGTAACTTCAGCATAGCTATTCTGCCAGTAGTTGCACAAATTCTTCTACCGTCAGTCCAGCATCATTAAGTATACTCTTTAGTATTTTGGGATGCAGAATTTTGCCAGAATGAAAAGGAACCGTAACTCGCATTCCATCGGCATTTTTATAAATTCTGTGACTACCGCTTTGACGACTTAACTTAAAGTCAATTTTATTTAATACCCGAATAACTTCAGTTGGGGTAATACGCGGAAGTGGTAGAGTCAAACCTGCACCTCCAAAGTTGTCAGACTCACCATTTCGCTAGTTGGAATCGGTTCGTTATTTGCCAAACGATCTTCAATATGCAGGCGAATTGCATCCTGGATATTGTTGATAACTTCTTCGTAAGAATCCCCCTGGGTATAACAGCCTTGCAAAGGGGGACAGTAGGCAAAATAGCCATCGCTGTCCTTTTCAATCACTACTGGTAACAGAAATTTTTCCCCGCTCATTTGCACTCACGAGTTGTTTGGGTTTTTTTTATGATAGCACGCTATTAAACCGATTCCAAGTCCCGATCGCGCGAGCTTAGAACGGCGGAGCGGGTCTTTTAAATTAAAAAGTGCGATCGCTTCTCAGCAGATCTTCCCTTTCATACAAAAAGGCAACAAAATTTGAGAAGGAAAATTACCTCCACTTCGCACTGTTAAAGTAATAATTTTAGCCTCAATTAAACGAGTTTCACGTGGAAGCGAACCTGTTCCGGGATTGACTGGATAAGCAGGAAAACAAGCAGCACTTAAACTGAGGCGTAAGCGATCGCCTTTAGAAATTCGCACGCAAGTTGACTGAAGCGAAATTTTCAAAGGTGTTGTTTCTTGATGCGGTTCAACTCGCACGTATCCTTGAGTAAAATTGTAGACTTTATCATTATTTTGCACTTCAGAAAGCACCGCGCACAAATCAAAACTTGGCCGATCTGCTGTACAATAAATTTCTACCGCCACATCACCAGCTATATGCAAATCTTCTGTCAACGGTGCAGAAGTGTAGGTTAAAATATCTGTCCGAGAATCGATCGCACCACGCTCAAAAGACCCCGCCGGAAAGCTAGCATGACCTCCCAAAGCGGGAACGGGTCGCCAAGGATCGTGTACAAATATATCTTCCGATTTTGGATTTGGGATTTTGGATTTTAGATTTTCTCCCTCTTTCTCCCCCTCTCCTTCCAAAGGAGAGGGGGTTGGGGGGTGAGGTACTAATTCGATTTTGGATTTTAGATTTTCTCCCTCTTTCTCCCCCTCTCCTTCCAAAGGAGAGGGGGTTGGGGGGTGAGGTACTAATTCGATTTTGGATTTTAGATTTTCTCCCTCTTTCTCCCCCTCTCCTTCCAAAGGAGAGGGGGTTGGGGGGTGAGGTATTAATTTACCTGCATCATCTTGCGAACTAGCTAAACCAGAACTTGACAAAAAATAAGATATCTGATTATTATTAGGCCAACTTTCAAACGATCGCCACAAATTACTGCCCATTTCAAATAAACGCACAGGTAACTCTTTGAATAATCCTGTATCTTTTCCTTTGATAAAGTGATCGAACCAGCGAATTTGCAACTGGTCGATCGGACTTGCAGCAGCCGAACCGTAGTCTACTGCACCAACTTTTCTGCCCCAAGGTAGATGCGCCCAAGGGCCGATGAGCAAATACTGAAGAAATTCGCTGCGGGCTGCCATTTCTTTGTACAAATGCAGCGTACCGCGCAGGTAAGTATCGAACCATCCCCCAATATGCAGTATGGGCAGATCTACTTCTTGAAAATACTGTTTTGGGGAAAGTTTTTCCCAATATTCATCGGGTTTGGGATGATTTAGCCACTCGTGATAAAAAGATTCAGGTGCTAAGTTTTTGAGGATGTCTGGACTGGCGGGAATTGTGTCGGATAAAGGTAAGTTGCGATAAGCAGCATAAAGGGCTTGATAGGCTTTTTCATCGTTTCGCAAACGGGCGGTTTCTGCTGCTAATTGAATCGCCCAACTGAGGTTATCTTGCAAACAAAATGCACCTCCTTGATAAGCCCAATCTGTATATAAATCGTAGCCAATCATTGCGGGGCAGATTGTTTTTAATGCGGGTGGATGGGCGCTGGCGGCGTAGAGTTGGGTCATTCCTTGGTAGGAAAAGCCATACATTCCGACTTCGCCACTGCTACCGGGTAGTTGCGCCGCCCAATTAACTGCATCAAAACCATCTTCTATTTCGTGGGCAAACAGTTTAAATTCGCCTGCTGATGTGCCGCGTCCTCGGACATCTTGTATGACTGCAATGTAGCCGTGGGATGCGTACCAGGTGGGATGGGCGTAGACTACTGTAGATGCGATCGCTTTTCCATAAGGTTGGCGCATCAGCAACACCGGGAAAGTACCCTCAGCGTCGGGACGGTAGATGTCGGCATCCAGACGCACCCCGTCGCGGGTGAACATTGAAACTGTTTCTTTAATCATTAGTCATCAAAGAATTTTAGATTTTAGATTTGTTTATTTTAAATCTGAAATCTGATATCTGAAATTAGCCGATCGCATAATTTGAAAACAGCGAGAAAATCCTCATGTCCGATCGCATTATACCCAATCCGCAACGATTATCCCCTTTATGTCGCTCGGCTGTAGAGACGTTTCATGAAACGTCTCTACAATCTTTATGCCAAAAATTAAAGGGGGTAACAAACCCGGATTTGGTATTACTTTGTTTTCAAGCGACAGATAACGGTTGCTGCGGAATTGTCCTTGGTTGTGGCAGTGCTTTTTCTTCTGCTTCAAACCATTTAATCAAAGAAGCTATCGCCTCTTGTCCTTGCCTTGCTGCCTCCTCATAAGTCTGCCCATCCGTGCAAGGTTGCATCACCAACCCAGCAAACTCCGGCAGAAATACCACAAAACAACCATCTTCATCCGACCATTGAATCACCATACTGTAAAGCGAGTTCATTGCTCATAATCCTCCATTTCTTCTAGTTCTTTTCTTGCCGCATTCACTTGGTTTTTAACCAAAAGTGTACGAATATTTATTGCGATCGCTTCTGGATTTTTTCAGCATGGAACCAAGGCATCTCTACGACCGAGAACTCTTAAATCTTCTTCATCCAATTCTACGGGTGTGCCGCTGCGAATCAGTTCCACAAAATCTTCGTTGGGAACCATAAAACACAGGGCGTACAAGCGCCCGGAACCCGTATTTTTAAGTTCGTGAGTTCCTGTTGGCGGTACTAATATGCTGTCTCCGGCACAAATAGCAACGGTTTTTCCATCGCAAGTTGCCAGTCCTTCTCCCTTGAGGATAAAAAACATTTCCACAGCCATATTATGACGATTGGGAGGAGTTTGACCACCAGCATCAAAAATTTCGACGCACAGAGTTAACGATACATTAGCACTTGCGGGATCGAATACGATCGCTAACCGATTGCTGTCCTGGGGACTGATGCGGAAAGCTTGATAATCTCTGGGAGACTTAACAACCGGAATCATGCAACGATTTGTCATAGGTAATTGGGGATTGGGGATTGGGGATTGGGGATTGACAACTGACGACTGACGACTGACGACTGACAACTGACAACTGACAACTGACTAATTGCGTTTAAGATAGCTTGCGAATCCGTGACAAAACCAAAACATTGCTTAACATTATAAAGCGTGGCTTGCCAGCAATAATCCGGAGAAGTAGTGGCGGTGCAATCTTCAACTAAAATACAGTCATAACCCAGGAAGTTAGCATCTTGCAATGTAGCCATTACGCACTGATCGGCATTCACTCCTCCAAAGAATAGAGTAGTTTTTCCCAGGTTTCGCAGGATACTATCTAAAGGAGTATCCCAAAAACCGCTCATTCTGTATTTATCGACACGGATATCTTCAGGTTTTTGCTCTAATTCATCTACTACGGCAGCTGCCCAACTGCCTGCCATCAGGACTTTGGCACCATTGGCAGGCAAAGGATCGCCCAAACCAACGCGATCGCCTGTAGGATTGTAAACGTGGCGCAATCCGGCGCTGATATTCAGTAAATCGGGACGGTTTCCCCAGTTAAGCCAAATTACAGTCACATTGGCTTTTCGCAATTCTGGCAGTAATGTTTTGAGGGGATTGATGGGAGTCCGTGCGGGTTTCACATCTACGCCAATATGCGCTAGCCAGCCATCTGGATGACAGAAGTCATTTTGCATATCAATTACTAATATGGCTGCTTTTGCCAAATCCAGGCGTAGCTTTTTGGTTTGTGTTGGTAGTATTATGGATTGAGGTTCGAGGGGCGGGCGGGTGATATCGGCTATTTCTGCATCAACTGCCCAGGCATTTGGGGGTATGCCCAAGGTACGGAGGGGTTTCATCATAGTTTTGAGGAATGAGGAATGAGTTGCAGTTCTGTTATAGTTCAAAATTAAATTAGACTTATATATTGAATACTACTTTTAATGCCCAAGCCTCCAAAACTTTCTAAATTCTTAATCTCAAGGTAAAATTTGTGAGTTTTACTCTTCAACAAGCTCTAATTCCGGTCGATCGCGGTTACGCAACCGCTGATGTGCAAGTAGTAGGCGATCGCATTGTCGCTATTGACCCCAATCTCAATGCGATCGGCATTGCTGTCGATTGTAACAACAAACTCCTCCTCCCCGGTTTCGTCAACGCGCACACCCACTCGTCGGAGATGTGGCAGCGGGGAGTGATTCCTCCAGTTCCACTAGAATTGTGGCTGGCGGAACTCTACGACTTTGTACCTCTGGAACTGGAACAAATTTACCTGACTGCTTTAGGTACGGCGGTAGAAACTTTGCTGTCTGGCGGCACAAGTGTTGTCGATCACTTGGTTTTGATTCCGGGGAAAGAAATCGAAACTATTGCTACTGCTGTTCGCGCTTACAAAGAAGTCGGTATCCGCGCTTTTATCGCCCCTCTGATTCAGGATGAATCTCTCACAGCGGGCATTCCCAGCGGCGAGACAAAACAGGAACACGAAACTTATATTCGCTCCACAAGCGCAACTCTGCAATTAGTAGAAGATGCTGTAAATAAGTTTCACAAGCCAGAAGAAGGCGTGTATATTCTGGTTGCACCGACGGGAATTCAACTGTGTTCTGATGCTTTGTTTGAAGGTTGTGCAGAATTGAGCGATCGCTACAATCTCTGTCGCCATTCTCACCTGCTAGAAACCAAAGCCCAAGTGTTGCTAGCTCAAGAAAAATACGGATGTAGCGCGGTTGAACATCTCCAGCGCATCGGTTATCTCAGTCCCCGCACTTCTTTAGCCCACTGCGTGCATTTGACTGATGCAGATATCGCTATTTTGGTAGAAACTCAATCCACTGTTGTACACAATCCCCTCAGCAACCTGCGTTTGGGTAGCGGCATTGCTCCTATTTTGAAATATCTGCAAGCGGGAGTAAATGTATCTTTTGGTTGCGATGGTTCTGCCAGTAATGATTCGCAAGATTTGCTGGAAGCTATCAAGATTGGTTCTATTCTGCATAATGTCACGGACTTAGATTATCACCACTGGATATCGCCGCGTCAATCGGTGGAAATGGCATCTTTGGGCGGTGCTAAAGGATTGAATGTGGCGGATGAACTTGGTTCGGTGACTGTGGGGAAAAAGGCCGATATGGTGGTTTACGATCTTAAGAGTTTGTCGCTGTTGCCGCGCACCGACCCGATTGGTTTGCTAATATTGGGTCGTCCCACTCAGGCAGTTGATAGTGTTTGGGTAAATGGCAAAAGAGTTGTGGCAAATGGGCAAGTGACAACTATCGATGTAGATAACTTAAGAAAGGAATTGTTCGATCGCAGTCAGTGGAGTATAAATCGCCAGTCTAAAACACTGGGCGACGTGGAAGCTCATTATCGCAGTGTGATGGGATTGCCAGATCGATCGGCCCAAGGTTACTCTTAGTGAAAATGAGGCAAAGCCTCCAGTCTGAGGCAGCGCCTCTTACATAGCTAATGCCGTACCGTAACTGCACCAAGGATTTTTATCTATGATTTCCGAAAAAGACGACCCAACCAAATCCCAACCAAGCTTAGAGGAAAATGAACCAAAACCAATTCCCACAGCTACTGAAGAAGGATTTACTCCAGAAGAGGAGAAAAAATTGTTAGAGAAGTGTGAAAAATTGATTGAAAAGTTTGACGAGGAGATCGAGAAAGAGGATAATACAACGGATTTGCCAACACCGTCATATCGTCTGTATCCGGAATAGAACTCGTAAGGTGGGCAATGCCCGCCCTAATCGCTAATATTTATTTTCCCCAACTATGGATATCAACATTCCCGATGTGGTAGCTGAAGTGACAGCAGCATTTCAGCGTTACGAAAAGGCATTAATTAGCAATGACATCGCCGTACTAGACGAACTATTTTGGCAAAGTCCCCAGACGGTGCGCTTTGGCGTGGGAGAAAATCTGTACGGTTATGATGCTATAGCCACTTTTCGCAGCAAGCGATCGTCCGTTAATTTAGAAAGGGTACTGATAAACACAGTTATCACCACTTACGGACGGGATTTTGCCACAGTAAATACAGAATTTAAGCGTCCACCATCCTCAAATCAGATCGGACGTCAAAGTCAAACGTGGATGCGAACCGTAGAAGGTTGGCGCGTTGTTAGCGCCCATGTGTCGTTCAAAGCCACTAAAATTACTTAAATCACGAACATAGTGTAATTACTTAGATTTACATTGAATTTAAAGTTTGGATAAACTTTTCTTACTTTTGGGATCGAGATTGTGGAAAATCCTGTCTTCTTGTTGATGGACATATATTGTTATTTGAGCCGGTAATTACTCGGTCAAAGGTTCCCCTATGCCAGACAACAACCATCCCAGCAGCCAGCGAAATGCGATCGTCTTCATCGACTCCACAGTTCCTGACTACGAAAGTCTTGCTGGTGCGGTTGAAGAAGGAACTGATGTAATTATCCTCGATCGGACGCGGGATGCGATCGAGCAAATTACGGAAGTGCTGGCGAGTCGCAATGGCATTACAGCGGTTCACATCGTCTCCCACGGTAGTCCCGGCAGCTTGCAACTGGGTAGCAGCACCCTCAATTCCGCGAATCTCCACACCTACGGTTCTCAGTTGCAGCAGTGGCGGAATTCCCTAACAGATGATGCCGATATCCTCCTTTACGGTTGTAACGTGGCGGCAGACCTCACCCCCAACCCCCTCTCCGCCACGGAGAGGGGGCTAAATACACCCCCCTCCCCGCAAAGGGATGGAGTTTCCTTCCTGCCCCCCTCCCCGCAAAGGGATGGAGTTTCCTTCCTGCCCCCCTCCCCGCAAGGGGATGGAGTTTCCTTCCTGCCCCCCTCCCCGCAAGGGGATGGAGTTTCCTTCC